>OGYJ01002931.1_pt1 | contig 10680 bp, 12 predicted proteins | sample 1576531 | NCBI WGS metagenome assembly OGYJ01 (sample SAMEA3541574, study PRJEB24748) | human gut metagenome | biome: human gut; feature: human-associated habitat; material: faeces | place: China | collected 2012 | reverse complement strand
ATTATCCAGCATTTGAGCAGTATATTTGTTAAAATAAACATCGTTCAATTTAACAATTTCTATTGATTTTGGAATCTGACCGTGTTTATATATTGTAATCATTTATTACCTCTCTAACTGCAACAATGCCTCTTATCATCATATAACTAATTCCCCTCGATGGAGTTTATAAACTCCTGAGCGGGGTTATCGTATATGCTGCCCACGCAGCCTGCCTCCTTGAAAATATTTGTTATTCTCATTATACCATTTTTCTGCGGGGAAAGCAAGCCAGATTGCACAAAAAACAAGCCACACCTCATGCTTTCAAATCGGCACGAGGTGTGGCGTTTATTTTGATAATAATTTTGTTGTAGCTCTGTAAACTGGAATTTTCAGGTTAATGAATCCATACAATTGCTGTTGCATTGAGTATTTTTTTCACATCATCAGCACTGCATTTTTCACGTTCTGCAATTTCCTCGTATGATAAATATCTATTTAATTCTTTATCCATGTGCATTCTATAATCAATTATTTTATTTATAAATTCTTCTGTATACTCCATTAGATTGAAATATTCTCTCATTACTTTAATTCCCTCTCATTTTGGATTAAAATGATCTTTACAATTTCCGATTTATTTGCTTTTTGTTCCGCTGATAAAACTCTATTAAATCAACTTTCACTTCATTTGACAACATTGTTTTCTTTAAACAACGCCGAAAATCCGCATTATCAGGATTAACGTAAATGCCCATTTGTCCTGCCTCCTTGAAAATATTTGTTACTCCTATTATACCATTTTTCTGTTGGGAAAGCAAGGGTGGAAGAAAATCTGTCACAAAAAACCACGGCAGAAGACCCACCAATCTTCTGCCGTGGTTTACTAAATCCTCGCCATCGTCACGGATATTATCATCACTTGATCTTACCGCCGACCAATGATCTGCCCAGAAAGATTTTACAGTTAAATGTTGTAAAATCAATGCCATAGATTAACATTTCTTAATACATTTTATGCTGTCAATCCCATTTCATATGTAATATCCTTGACACGTCCTGTTACTTTTACACTGTTTCTGGAAAATAACCATCGGCGTTCGGGGAAGGTCATTTTATTATTTTGGTCACCTACCGAGATTTAGTAGATTATTCATACATATTTTACCTAGATATAAAATATTCCAGCTAACAAGACGTTATTTCGATGCTGCAATGGCAAGTTGTTCTACCAAATCGAACATCAAACTGTACGGGAGCTTTTCTTTTATTATTTCTTCAATATCCTTTCCACTTTGTTCGTAACTACGCTTTAGCTTTTTCGCATTATTTATTGCATCTTTAAGGTTACTATCCCATTGTATTCTATCTCGGCTTTTTTAGCTTGATCGACATCATGAAATACAGGAACGCATTTGTATTTTCAAACTGATACTACTCAGCCTGAAATTTGTTATTGCATTTGGTGCAGGCAAGACTAGGCTCGTACTTTATCGTGAATTCGATCCTATGTCCTTGAAATGTATGGATCGTAAAATATTTGACGGTTACGCTTTCATTTCTGAGCTGCACCATTTCTGCCCACTGCTTTAGCTTGACTTCTTTTTTTACCTTTGCTATTTCATTCATTCTTATCAACTCCAATTAGGCTTTTTTGTTACTTCTAATTTAGTCTATTAGGTGTTCGTTGGGGAGGGTAGGAGATTATTTGGCGGGGACGTTTTTACAGACTTTTTTTCGGTGGGTCTGATATTTGAAATCCGCGCAAAGAAAGTTCGAGAGATCATTCCAAATCGTTCTAATGAATCAATTGATTTTTTATCGACTAAGGTGGAAATTGTTTTGCTTTATCTTCTGACCAATTCTGAAAACCTTTAATGATGCCATCTGTGTTATTTATATTCTACCACAGTTGACTGAGTTTTTACAGACTTTTTTGGAGAGGGTCTTAAATAGTTTTTATAACGTTCGACATTTTTTACCTTTTAAAATGAATGATACGTAATTATTATCTCCACATCAAAGTCATATAATTGCTTTCTAGTATAGGGCATTTCATTTCCATCAACCACAATTAGAATTTGCTCTACTGAGCCAACTTTTGTTATCCATCCAGTTACCAGATCTCCAAGTTTTCTTTCATATATATTCGTAAAACCCATACTTTGCAGCTGATCTCCAACCAACACATAATTTTTATTTTTAAAATAACTCATTACATTAGGTATACTTATTTGTTTTTTGGTATGGTAGGTAATATATGCTTGAGCATTTTCATTGAAAACAAAGCCTGCTTCAAAAAATGATACACCATTGATAACTACTTGTTCAACTTCAAAAACATACTTATTACTATTTGGACAAACATCTGCAATTGGAAAAGTTTTTACGTTTTTTATACTGTTACATTTCAGCCGTGAAACAACATAGTATATATGTTCTCCGATTAAATCCTGGGAAGCAACATTTAATACTAACTGTTTTTCGTAAAAGAAAGCTTTCTTAAAGAAATTTGGTTTTTGAGAAAAATTCAAACCAGATGACGTTCCCAAATTATTGTTCCAATCCACATAATCAGAAAAATCAGTAAGATTAATCCCTCTGTCATGAAGCAACTGATTTATTTCTCCAGACACCAAATCGCCAAAATGCTTAGGTATAGCTGAATCAGTATTTTCCGAATTTCTCCAATATACCCCTGTTACATGACCCCAATTATTAAAATCAACACTGAATTCCCAACTTGAATACCCGGTTTGAGATTCTACTGTGCAATAAATAACAGCACCACTAATGCTTATGTTAATAATACGTTTTATACGCTTTTTAACTCTATAAGCAATATCGGAAAAATCTTTATATGTAATGCCGTCTACAAATCTGCAAGGTGTATTTTCACGTTTTTCACTAACATCAGCTAATCTAGCGGATTCACATTCATCTGAAATTAACATCATTTTAAATCCTTCTGTTTTTTTGCTTTAGAAATTATTCTGAACTTTTCTCTTATTGCAATTTTTGCAAAGATTATCTTTCAAATTCATTTTAATTTGGCCAGCATACTCGCTTGGTTTAATAAATGATGTATTAAGCATATGTTCTTTCAAATTTTTATATGTATCCAGCTTTTGGTACAAATCTTCTTTTTCGATCTCAGGTGCCAATGTTATTTGTATGCTTTTTTTGATCTCATATGAATTTTTAAAAGAAAGCTTTATTAGATAATAATTTTTATCATCTTTAGCGTATTCAGTATAATTTCCACCTTTTGATTCAATTATTTCATGTAAGCTTTTCTTAAGTTTGATAAGTAATCGGGTCTCTTTTTCATAAAACCACACAATATATTTGACAAAACCAATATTATTAGCGCTGTATTTCTCAAATTCCGATGTAGGAACCTTGTAATTTGTCATTGTATTATATTTAAGTGCAACATACCCTTCTTTAGTGTCATTCTTTTTAAAATATAACACATCTTTAAAGTGGATTTCAAAATCATCTTCTTTTAATTCGCAAATATTTTCGCATTGACCATCTGACTTACGTAACGCTAAATAATACGTTCCTTTCTCTATTAAAGATTTAATTTGTACTTTGGTAAATCTCAATCTACCACCTAAACCATCCAAACCGGCATACATATACCAAAGTGGCAGATTTTCTTGTACCCCCGTACTAAAACAAAGCGAAAAATACTTGTCAACGTTCTCTTTATCAGAATTTTCGAAGAATTTATATTCTGCTTTATCATTGAAACGTGAAATAGGGCTTATCCAGAATTCATTGTTCTTCAGTATACTATCAATACTATTTAGACATGTATAATGAAAGTAATTTGAGTGCTCATATTCTCTATGCATATAATCTTCAAGATCATTCGCATTTCTTAGCAAACCAAACTGATTCCATTTAAATCTATCGCCCACTTTTTATTCCTCCCAATATCTAATTAACAACGTCTGTTCTTCTATTTAGTTTTATTTATGTTAAACCAAGTTATTATGGCTAAACCAATAAGTATGCCAGTTCTTCTCTTAATCCTTATCGTTCTTATCGTTCTTATCTTTCTTAAAATAAACATAGTCGCTGTATTCAGTTGTTGATCTACCTTCGTTAGAATCCACTTCTACTGCTTTTGTCATAATTCCATCATTGTTATATTCATAGACAGTATGGGAATGCCCGTCATTTTCTATGCTTTCATACGTTTGTTCTGTAAATTGCCCATATTTGTTGTATACAATTTCATTTATAAATTGTTCTCCGTTACTGTTGGTGTAGACTCGTTTTATCAATCTTTCTTCAGAATCCAAAGTATATTCGTATGTTTCTGTACCATCGTCTGAATCTGTATCAACCTCCTTAATCATATTACCATTTGAGTCATATGTGTATTCAGCAATATCTACGCTTCCATCTGAATATGTATAAATTCGCTTAGTCATATTACCATTTGAGTCATATGAGTATTCAGCAATATCAACGCTTCCATCTGAATATGTCTTAACACTCTTAGTCTCATTTCCCCTTAAGTCATATGTCTGTTCATAAGTGATTACGCTTCCGCCAGATTCTGTCCAAACTTCTTTTATCATATTACCATTTGAATCATATGTGTATTCAGAAGTACTTACGCCTCCATCGGATCTTGTCGTAACTTTTTTCATCATATTACCATTTGAATCATATGTGTATTCATTAGTACTTACGCTTCCGTCTGAACTAGTATAAACTTCTTTCGTCGCTACGCAATATATCTGATCAAAGTACGTTTTGGAATCTTTATAATCATACATCTCATAGAATATTTTTCTTGCTTCCATGTATTCGCCGTTATCAAAATATGTCACTGCTTTATTATATTTCAGCATAGGTTTTATCAGAAATATGAACATAATGGTCGCAACAATAGCTAAACATATAACAACTAAAGAAGCAATCAGGAGTTTACGTTTTCTCTTAACTTTACGCTTTTGCGCCTCTATCTCACGCTCAGCCGCAGCACGCGCTTCCTCTTCTTTACGTTCTAATTCGCTAATTTTGGTTTCACATTCTACCATTAATTGATCGGCATCTTTCCAACCCGGTATTGATTTGAAATCATTCAAAGCTTTTTGGCACATGGTCAAAATCGAACTAGACATATAATCTTTTGCTCGATAATAAACATCGTCTTGCCACGATCCAATCTCTTCATTGCATTTCTCGATTAGATCTTCGGAATCTTTAAATCCTTTTATCTTTTCAAATTCTTGAATAGCCTCTTTTAAAAATGTTTTTCTTGAAATTCTATTTACAGTATTTAAAGCCTTGTTCATCAAGCTAACTGCTTTTTCATATACACATCTTTTATTGATTTCTTCAATATAGTTATTGACCTGTTCCGTAAGTTCCTTATCGCCAAAGCGAATTATCTTACTATAATTGTTATTATCATCAAATGGCTTCTCGCACTGTATCAGGTTTTCCTGCTTTCTGACTTTAAGTTCCGCCATAAGTTTTCCAAGATACGCTTGCGCACATTCAGGATCAATATCAAGTATTTTTTCACAATATTCGTCAGCTTCGTCAAACTCACCGTCTTCAAGAAACATAAAAACGCGCTTCAATAAGGGCTGAATATTGGTACTGACGTTGCTCACAATAGTTTGTTTTACAACTTGTTTTGATTCGTCAACAGCAGTTATCTTTTTGATTCCCCTTATAAGGTCCTGCATAAAGCCAAGTTTTGACATATCCTGTGCTTGTAAATGCGAAAAATCTTCCGGGAGATCATAAGGATCCATGTCACGATAAGCAGGAATAAGTATTTTCTTTGCTCCACCACGAATAAGTGCAAGATAACGGCTCCATTCGTTTTTCACCCACACAGCATTGAAATATTCAGGCTTTGTTCCGATAACTACCATTACCTTTGCTGAATTAAGTGCCGCAAATATATACGGCTCGTATGCAGTTCCAAGTTTATCCTCAAGAGTTATTCTAGAGAAAAATACCTTAAAGCCCTCTTGTGTAAGCTGATGATACAAATCATTTGCAAGAACAGAATCTTGTGTGCGTCGACCACTATTATCTGTTTCTTTATAGCATATGAATACATCAAAAGGTTCTTCTTTTCTTGAAATTTCAAGAATACCCTTTTGTATATTATCAATAGCTGTTGCTTCACTTTCATATAACTCCCTCTGAGAAGCGTCAGCATATTGTAATGCCGATTTGAAGTCCTCATCTGCAAATATTGAAGTATACTGCGCTCTGTTTACAGTTGGGATACGCTTGTGAGTAGACGGATCTTCCACATACTCAATACCATACCGGCAAAGCACCAGCGACCAATAAGCTTCTGCGTCAGTGCTGTCCTCGTTGAGTATCTTGCCATAGATGCTCATAGCCTTATCAAAATCATTACTTCTTCTGAAATGGTTTGCACGGTCATATAAATTTGCCTTTTTGTCATCATCAAGACGCGGCAACGTTTGCTTAGTTCCACAGCTGTCGCATACTCCAACAGTGTCTCCCGAAGAAAATTCTATCGTGCCGCCGCACATTTTACATTTAAATACTGACATATTTATACACTCCTTATTTATTGCTTGCTCTGTTTACACTTGATATTACGCTCATTTATTATTCGCAAGAGTTCGTCTGCCAGAACATTCGTATTATCAACGTCATTCACCTTTACGCTTTCTGAAAACTGGTGCATTTTATCAGAAAGTCTGTTGTTTATCTCAACAAGCGCACTATTGCTCATAGGGTCAGAATATCTAAGCGCTTCATATACCTTTTTGCAGTCAGCCTTTATCTGTGTATCATCAGCGTAAACCATAAGTGCCTGTGCGTCAGCCGTCATGTTGCGTATCACAGAAGTCTGGACTGCTATCTTTTCGTCTATCTGCTGAACAGCCTCAGCTGCACCGCCTGCTTTTATGACTGATACAGCACAGAAGGCCAATATTATCAGACAAACTATTATTCCGACCCAGTTGGGGAAATTAGGTATTATCATTGTAAGTGAGCCGAATATCAGAGTTACAATAAGTCCGGTGTAGCTTATAGTGATAAGCGGCAAATGATAGAATAATTTTTGAGACGAATCATCTTTAAACGCAATATAAGCACAAACAAGCTGTCCCACAAATGCAAGCGTGATAAAAACATATCCTGTCCAGAAAGCACCGCCAAATTTATCGAGATTTCCTAACTTGCTAGGTGTAAGGAAACATATTCCATTAAAAATAACAAACATAACAACCCATACTGCGACGTAATATTTAAATAATTTTTTCATAATAATTTCCCCTTTTAAAGAATTTCCGATAGAAGTTTAGCTTTCATATTACCAAATTCATCCTCTGTTATAAGTCCTGCGTCTTTCATCATTGTCAGCTTTTCAATCTTTGCTTTAAAGGCTGCCATATCGTCATTCGGCTGAGCGTTCAGAGTATTATTCGCAGCTGCAGGGTCATTTATAGCTCCATTAACTGCCGTTCCGACAACATTGCCTACAACGCCACCAACACCTACCATTGTTCCAAGTCCAACCCCCATATTCGTAAACTGCCCAACCGCTTCATTTTGCGCCACTTTCTCAGCCACATCAAAGCCACGCTCTTGCGCGTACGTATAACCCTCCTGTGCTCTTTTGGTTGCTATTGCCTGAGAGTCAATAACAATCTTTTGTGCTTCTGTCTGAGCATATATAAGGTCTGTCTGCTGACGGAGCTTTGCTTCTGCAATATCTGCATATTGGCGGAAATGCAGTTCCTTGAATTTTTCGTACTGTTTGTCGCCATCAGGCTTTACAATAGTGGTGACAAAAAATCTTTCAAGAGCTATGCCGTATTCTGCAAAATCAGGAATAAGAAGCTTATGTAAATCTTCTGAAAATGTAGTCAAATTCTCATCAATCTCAAAAATATTGATTGATTTTAACTTTATCACTTGTGCAATGTAGGTTTTCACCTTAGTCATTAAGAAAGCTCTGAAAAAGCTAATCAGTTTCTGCTGACCAAGATAACTTTCTGTTCCTACAAGTTTTATAAGCAATTTTCTTGAATCTTCTACCCGCAAACTCATTTCGCCGCTAGCACCTATAGAAATAGGAAAACCATAGGTTGGTTCAACATATTGCACTTTGCTGTCAGTCCCCCATTTTAAAGACATCTGCTCTGTCTTGTTGATAAAGTATACCTCACAGTGAAAAGGTGTTTTGTCACCTGTTGTACGATTCAAGAACTTGCCTATCTTAGGTATATTCTGTGTTTCTAGAGTATATCTGCCAGGACCGAATAAATCAAGTATCTGTCCATTCATAAAGAAAAGAGCTTCTTGACTTTCATGTACAATAAGCTGAGTTAAGCTATTGAAATCTTCGCTTGGATGCTTCCAAATAAATGTACTATTTTCTCCCTCATATTTTATTACTTCTGCTATTTGAGCCATAATAAAACCTCCTGTGTCTATATAAAAGTAAATTATTTTCTGTATATATGTTCATATTAATTATTAAATGTGCCTTGCTTTTCCTGTAAGTACCATATAATATCACTAATTTTTTTATACAAAATTAATTCATGATATATTATACACTATTTTCCTACAAAATGCAATATATTGTATCGAAAAATACTAAAAAATACAAAGATTAAATTGTGAAATTCATAAGTCATATAAAAAGGACGGCTTGCCTTGTGTATATCCCGCCCACAGAACCGTAACTGTACGGACTTAAAACCGCACTTTAATGGTTACAAAACCGAACATTTGCCGATGCATTGACCGCACCTATTTGAACCCTGTATAATATTCATAGCACACAAAAATGTGTGACTTGAATATAGGAGGTTCGGATATGACGAACTATCGAAAGATCTTAGAGCTTTATTCACAGGGGTATAGCCAAAGAAGCATTGAATCCTCTGTGAGAAATTCACATCAAACAGTAAGAGCGGTGATTGACCAAACAGCGAAATTGAACGTCACATGGCCACTCGAAGAAGATGTTACCAACGAAATGCTGGACGAACTGTTTTACGGCAAGCGCACCAACGATCCTTCTCCGTATGCGGTCATTGACTTCGACTACATCCAACGAAAGCTTTCCAAAAAAGGCGTTACTCTCACACTGCTTTGGCAGGAGTACTGCGAGCGTGCTTACGCTAACGGCGAAACGCCCTACATGAGTACACAGTTCGGCGATAAATACCGTCGCTGGGCTCGTATCACTAAGGCTACAATGCGCGTCACTCATAAACCGGGGGATGTTATGCAGGTAGATTGGGCCGGCGGTACTATTCCGTACTTTGACAGCATTACCGGGGAGGAGTACAAGGCTTACCTGTTTGTTGCGGCTTTGCCTTGCAGCAGTTATCTCTACGTCGAAGCCTGCACTGATATGAAGCAGGAAAATTGGCTGATGTGTCACGTTCACGCATATGAATATTTTGGTGGTGTGACCAGAGTGCTTGTCCCGGATAACCTCAAGACGGGCGTTACTGCTAACACGCGATATGAAACGCAGCTGAACGAAAGTTACCGTGAACTTGCCGAATATTACGGCACCGCTATTGTGCCTGCCCGTGTTCGTAAACCGCACGATAACAACGTTGTTGAAAAACAGCAAGGAGTCTGAAAAGCAGTTGAGGTAAGTGATGACAGTAATAAATACGGCATCACTCGAGGCGCTGCCTACTGAAGAAAGGCAGGTGGTGACAGATGATCAGCAGTACTATTGAACGCTTAAGAGCCATGAAAATGAATGCTCTGGCAAGTGAGTTTGAACGTCAGATCGAAGATGCAGACAGCTACAAGCCGCTTGGTTTTGAAGATCATCTGACGTTATTGGTCGATGCCGAATGGGATCGCAGGCAGAACAACAAGCTCGACAGATACATCAGAAACGCCCGTTTTTCAGATGCAAATGCAACCATCGAGGGCATCGAATAATATTGAGGACAGACATCTTGACAAGGGTAAAATGCTTCGTTTTGCGACCTGCAACTACGTTGATAAGGGACGGCATATCATTCTTAAGGGTGCGTCCGGAAATGACAAGACCTACATCGCCTGTGCACTCGGAAACGCTGCCTGCCGAAAATTCAAGACTGTTCGTTACATAAGACTGCCGGATCTTCTCGATGACCTTACGATAGCAAGAACCAACAATGAATTTGGCAAGGTCATCAAAGCATACAAGAAGGTTGATCTGCTGATACTGGACGAGTGGCTTATACGCAAACTGACAGTGAACGATGCTTTCGATCTTTTAGAGATCATTGAAGCTAGGATCGAACGTTCTATGATATTCTGCACGCAGTATCATTCGGAAGGTTGGTACGATCGTATCAACTCCGATCCCGAAAACGACAGCCCGATATCCGATGCGATAATTGACAGGATAGTCAACAATGCCTATGACATCATGATCGACGGCGAAGTCTCCATGAGAAAGCGGCATGGTCTGGCGGAAGGAGCTGAGCCGTGATGGATAACTATTGTGCCTTCAGTAAGGATCACAGGTGCCTTAAATGGGAGAATTATGAGCTTACCCTCCGTGAATTGGAAGAGGCAGATGTCTTGTGTCATGGCAACCGGATCGAGATACAGCGGTTGCGGGGATACATCGATAAACTCAGAGAGATACTTGATGAGAATGGAATTGATTATCCGGAAAGCTGATCAAACTCATTAAAT
>OGYJ01002925.1_pt1 | contig 10716 bp, 6 predicted proteins | sample 1576531 | NCBI WGS metagenome assembly OGYJ01 (sample SAMEA3541574, study PRJEB24748) | human gut metagenome | biome: human gut; feature: human-associated habitat; material: faeces | place: China | collected 2012 | reverse complement strand
TGCCTTTGACCTTGCCCTGGAAGGGAAGGTGCCCGACCTTAAATTCTGATGTCGGACGGATGAGTTGCATTTCTTCAGCTTCTAGGCTGGTTTTATGGTTTTTTAGAAAATACATTTTCTAAAGTTGCCGGGAAAGAGGTGCAGTATTCATTGGTTTTTATAAAAGTTTTTGCGAGCGAAGCGAGGTTGTTCGCTTTTCTCTTCCCACTAAAAAACCATGCCAGCATTTTGGTCTGGCATGGTTTTTTATTTCCCGGTTTTAGCTTTTCCCGGTTTCCCGGTCTTAGCTTTTCCCGGTTTCCCGGTTTTCGTTTTTACCGGTTGTATGTTTTCCCCCCGGTTCTCGGGTCGTTCTGTTTTCCCAGTTGTAAAGGTTTTATCTTTTTGAAGATATAAAGGATCTCCTTCCCCCTGTTGTGAAGGTCTTATCCTTTTCTCCTTTTACTGTTCTGGGTTTTTTTTTCCTTCTTCCTTCTGTCCTGCGGTTTTTTCCGGCAGGTGGTCGGGGATGAAGTCCTGGTCTTTGTGCTGTTCTTCTTTGGCGCGGCGTTTGTCGTAGTACATCCAGTGGTCGACTTCGGCGATGGCGGCTTCTATGTCGTCTATGGGCATTTTGAAGATGCCGTAGCCAAGGGCTGCGCTGACGCCTTGTTCGTCGAAGGCTTGTCTCATTTTCTTGACGATTTCTTTGACGTCGTCGAGGTTGACTTCTTCTGCGACGGCTATGAATTCGTCGCCGCCTACGCGGAAGACGCGGTTCTGGTCTACGACGGAGCACATGGCGCAGGCCATTTTCCTGAGTGCTTCATCGCCTGCTTCGTGGCCGTCGGTGTCGTTGATGTCTTTGAGGTCATTGAAGTCAGCGTAGATGAGGGCGATGGGTTCGCCTTGCGGGATGTGCTGCATGAGTCCCATGAAGCGATGCCTGTTCATGACTCCTGTGAGCTGGTCGGTGTTCCCGAGCTGTCTCAAGCGTTTGTAGATGTCTCTGTTGCGGATGAGGACGCTGAGGAATCTGGTGACGGCTGTCAGGAGGAGGGAGGCGTCTTTCAGTCTGTCGGGTGCCGGGTTGACGACTTCGACGAAACCGAAGGATCTCCTGTTGATGGCAAGGTGCCGGGAGACGAGGCTGTTGATTTTGACGGCACTGATGTTGCCGTCTTTCAAGGCCTTGTTCATTCTTTCCGGGTCGTTGATGATGGTAACTTCGCTGGGGACGTAGCCCTGGTAGAGGGCTTTCGCCTTTTCGCGCGGGATTTTCTGGAGTTTGTCGATGGTGGAAGGAACGCCTTCCTTCTTCCATTCATAGGTAGCGGAGACGTTTTCTTCATCTTCTTCGAAGATCATGACCTTGTCGGCTTTGAGGGCTTCCCCGATGCTTTCGAGCATTTTGTCGATGCTGGCGTCGGGATCTCTTTCGTCGAGGGCAATGGCGATCATTTCATTCGCTGCGGATTTTCCGACGATTTCCCCGTTCTCCTTGAGGTACTTGCCTACGTAGTCTTTCAGGCAGGTCGAGAAGGTGAAGCGGTAGTTCTTGCCGCGCCACGGTACGAGGGTGTCGCGCATGATGTAGTCCTGGCCGGTTCTTGCGTCGTGGTGGACCCACTTATAGAAGTAGTCTCTGGAGAGGCGTTCGTTCGTGCAGAATTCGCACGGGCTCTTGGCGCCTTCGAGGACTTCGTAGCATTTCTTTCCTGTAATGTCTTCATCCTCTGTCAGGCCCAGGTCGTGGCGGAGGGCTTTGTTGAGGTAGACGAGGTTGTATGTATCGGGATCGCTCATGGCGACTCTTTCGTCCATGTCGTCGAACTTTCTCCTGTCGAAGGAGATGCAGTCGCCGATGTAGTCGGATTCGCTGCGTTTCTAGAGTTTCTGGTCATTCAGACGTTCCATGAGGAGGTGCAGCATGCCGTCGAGGTTCTTGGACTCGGAGCACCATGCGGTCGAATAGCGCAGGTAGAGGGTGCAGTCGTATCCGTCGATCTTGGTGATTTCATGGATATTCTTGGCGAGCTGGATGAGGTACTTGTGGATGGATTTGGCATCCTGTCTTTTGACGAAGCAGAGGAAATTGCCGCCTTCGCCGATATGGCCGAGTGCGCGTTTCTGTACGTCGAAGGTATCAAGCGCTTTCTGGATGCGTTTCAGGAGTTTCTTCCTGATCTGCGGGCCGTACATGCGGACGGTGGCATCGAAGTCGGGCACGTCGAGCATGATAGCGCAGAAGTCTTCTCCATGGAGGCGGTAGTTGTCCGCATACTGGAGGCCTGTCATCATCATGCCGCGGAAGCCGAAGAGTCCAGTGTCCGGATCGGTGAGGCCGATCTTGACCTGCTGCTCCTGGCGCCAGAGTCCTTTGTCGACGTCGTTGAAGTAGCCGGCGAGGCCGACGATTTCATTGCCGTCATAAATCGGGAATTTCGAGGCAGCAATGGTGTGCGGTACGCCTTTGACGATGCAGTGGCCGATGACGTGGCGTTTCACGCGTCCATGACGGAGGACGGCCCATTCGTCGTCCTTGTACGGGCCTTCGTTGATATGCCAGCCCATGTCTTCGTCCGTCTTGCCGAGGATGTCTTCCAGCTTTAGGCCGTAGTAATTGAGGAAAGCGTTCGAAGCGCCTTTGAAGCGGCGGTTCTTGTCCTTCCAGAAGAACTTGATGCCGGAGAAGTCGAGGAAAGACTGCAGGGCATTGTTGATGAAAATCTGGCTGTTCTGCTGGTTGTAGTCCCTTGTTTCATTTCTTGGCACGCAGCCGAAGGATTCGAAGAATTCAGGCACTTTCTCTTCTCTTTCGCGGAGGCGTTCCATGGTGGCGTCTCTGAGGCAGAGGAGAAGGTCCTTGGACTGGGATTTATAGAGAACGATGGCGTCGAATTCTTTCCAGCGGTAGTTGCCGTCTTTCTGCTTGACGCGGAAGACGTTGTTCGCTTCGGACCGTTTCGATGCCTTCGCGATTTCATACAGTCTCTTGGCATCTGCATACTGCATGAAGCGTTCCTGATCATCTCTGTGGATGAAGCGGGCCGCATAGCGCGCGATGAGCTGGCGTGCATACGGGATGCGGTCACCTGCTTTCAGGAGCGGATTAATGGTCTCAAGGACTTCGAGGACGCCCGTGTCCATGTGGACATAGTAGATCCCGTCGTAGAAGAGGATGGCGTTTCTGAAGATTTCGTCATACCGTTTCGTTTCCTTGAATTTATCGTCAAATGTGATGTTGTAGAGGGCCAGACGGCCGACGCTGATCTGGTTCGTCCTGGCGACGATTTCCATATTGACGCGCAGGTACTTTCCATTGTCGACGTAGGTCATCGATTCTTTCTTCATGCTGTCGACAGCTTTGTCGACGAAGGTCCTGAATTTCTTGTGCATCGGCAGGTCGTCGGCCGCCAGATTGGCATTGGCCTGGCGGAGGTCGCTGACGCTGACGCCTTCGAGGACTTTCTTGTAGGCGTCGTTTTCGTAGAGGATTCTCATCGATTTGTCATTGACGGCGCAGAGGGCGACCGGCGCACCGGTGAGGACATTGATGAGGCCGAGTTTGTCGTAGGCAAATTCTTCCTGACGCGTTTCTTCGCGCAGGTTCTTGTCGCGGCAGTGGACGCGGAGGTCATCATACTTCATCGGACGACCGTAGAAGTAGCCCTGGATCTTTTCGCAGCCGACGGAGCGGAGGAAATCCACCTGTTCCTGCGTCTCGGCGCCTTCAGCGAGCGTATGGACGCCGAGGGATTTCGCCATGAGGACGATGGATTTGATGATTTTCCGGCTCTGGTCATTGAAATTGCGCAGGAAGGCCATATCGATCTTAAGTTCATCGAAGTGGAAATTCTGCAGCACATTGAAGGAGGAGTAGCCGCTTCCGAAGTCGTCCATCCAGCACTGGTAGCCCGCTTTCCTGAAGCGGTCGATTTCGCGCTGGAGCTTCTTGCCGTCTTTGACGAGGGCGCTTTCGGTGATTTCTATGCGAATATAACTTCTGGGCAGGCGGTACTTCCTGACGACTCTTTCGACGACGTCGAGGGGATCGACCTGATCGAAATCGGCGCTGGACAGGTTGACGGAAATCGGGAGGACCGGCATGCCGGAATCTTCCATCGTGTGCAAACGTTTCCCGACCTGCTCGACGACGTAGGAGTCCAGTTTGTAAATGAGCTTGGCATCTTCAAGGACCGGAACGAACATGTCCGGCGTGAGTCTGCCTCTTTCGGGATCTTCCCAGCGGGCGAGCGCTTCCATGCCGCAGAGCTTCCCTGTCAGGGTGCGGACGACAGGCTGGTAGAAAATCTTGATGTAGCCGTTTCTCAGGGCGCGGTCGAAATTCTCCAGGACGTACGCGCGGGCAGCGAGGTTCTTCCCCATCGTCTCGGTGTACGTGGCCCAGCTCCTGCTGGCATCGCCCTTGATGGAGTCGCAGGCGATCTTGGCCATATCGAAAGCACTGTTGGCTGTATATTCGGACGGATTGTCCGGGTCGCGGAAGAAGACGCCGGCCTTCAGTGTGATGCTGAAATTGTCGATCATTTCATCGACTTCGCGGCAGACGGCTTCCACCTGCTCGATGACGCCGTCACGCGGCGCAACGAGGGCAAAATTATCGGCATTCAAGTGGGCGATGATGGAGTACGGGAAATGCGCGCGCAGTACGTCCGCCACCTTCCGGAGCAGTTCGTCGCCCTGCTCAATGCCGTAATTGGAGTTGTACAATTTGAAGTTCGTGAGGTTGAAATAGACAGAACAGTACAGTCCGCCGGTCCCGTCGATCTTTTCCATCTGGATGTGTTCATTGACACGCTTGTAGAACGCAGTACCCCCAAGGAGCCCTGTGATATTTTCCGTCTCACCGGGCGCGCGGCTGTACTTGCTCTTCATGACATTGATGGACCAGATGTCCCCGAGCCCCTTCTGCGTCGTGCGGATCAGGAGCGCATTTCCTTTATTGAAATGGCCTTCTCTCGTCCTGTACGGGAACTGGAAGTAGGCATAATTTGCCTCCGGCTGCCCCTTCACTCTTACGATATCTTTCAGCGGAATATAGTCGGATGCTTCCACCATGCCCCGGTACGTCCCTCCGGTCAGCTCCTTGAACTCCTGCCAGTTCGCGCACTGGTAGTAATTCAGAAGCTCCGCGTTGGCAAGCAAAATTTCCTCAGAATCATCTGCCTTGACCAGACAAATGCCCCCGGGGAGCCTGTCATAATAGGAATGGAGCTCTTCAATCGTTTTCTCATCCAACATCCATATTCACCGCCTTGAATCGTTCACCCTAGAACGTCCTTATATATATCAAATAAGCATTGCACAAAGAATGCTTATGTCTCATTTTTATTTTAATATTTTCGACAAAATAAGTAAATAGTCTATTATTTCAAACGGCCAGTTTCGCGCCGGAAGAACGAAAAATATCGAAGAAAATCCGATACGATCGGGCTTTTTCGTGTCTTACTAATCTTTTATGGCTTTTGATTTTTTATTTTATTTTTTTATTATATCCGTAAGACTTCTATCATTCGGCTGAGTGGTCACTTTTGGATTTCCTGCGGATGGCTCCCATTTCTTCCCGATTTCTTTCCTTTCCTCCCCTACGTATTTCTCTTGACTTTTTTATATTCCCCGGTGCTACAATGAGGACAGCGGACATCCGCTCGAAAGAAGAATATCCATGAAACAGAAAAAAATGATCTGCGCACTGGCATGTGCGCTCTGTCTTCTGGGAGGCGGCGCAAGTCTGGCAGCAGCGCCTGCTCCGGCAAGTACTGCGCCGGCAGCTGAAACAGCAGCCCCGGGCGAACCCACGGAAGCCGGCAGGTATGTCATCATCAATATCAAGAACACGAATCCGCAGTCCGATATGCCCTTTAAGCAGGGCGGCTCCAAAGGAAAGGAAGGCCCCAAGAACGGTGATGCGTCCATGAAGAGCGACCGCGTCATGCCTGACCTCTCCGTGAAGGTCACGCAGACCGGCCCGATCCGCACGGCCAAGGGGGGAGACCATCCCTGCTGGAAAGACGGTCTATATGGACACTTCCGTCCTTGAGCCGGACATTTCCGGTTTCATCAAGCACACTTACACTGATCCGGCCCTGAAGGCAACGATCCCTTACTACCTCTACCTTCCGAAGGGCTATGACAAATCGAAGAGCTACCCGCTTCTCGTCTTCATCCCGGATGCCAGCACGAATATCAGCGATCCGAAAATCACCCTCGTCCAGGGCAACGGCGCGACCGTCTGGGCATCGGAGGAAGAGCAGAAGAAGCATCCTTCCATCGTCCTTGCCGTCCAGTATCCACAGGAACTCGTCGACTCCCTCGGCATGATGACGACGGATGAAAACGTTTGGACAAAGGGCCTCACCCTCGTCACCGATCTCATCCATGATGTCACGAACACGTACGCCGTCGACACGAACCGCATCTACGGCTCCGGCCAGTCCCAGGGCGGCATGGCAAACATCGCCATCAGCGATAAGTATCCGGACCTCTTTGCCGCACAGTTTCTTGTCGCCTGCCAGTGGAACACGCAGGAAATGGAAGCGCTGAAGGACAAGAACCTCTGGATCCTCGTCAGCGAAGGCGACACGAAAGCGTATCCGGGCATGAACGACGCTGTCTCCCGCTGGGAAAAGCTGGGCACGAAAGTAGCCACTGCTCCCCTCTGGAACAGCCACGCTGACTCCAAGTCCATGGCCGACCTCGTGCGCCAGATCGAAAAGCAGGACGCTGCCATCAATTACACCGTCTTCCAGAACGGCAACCACATGTACACATGGACCTTTGCCTACAATATCCCGGGCATCCGTGACTGGCTCTATCTCCAGACACTGGACAACACTCCCGTTTCCTTTAACGAAAGCGGGCTTTCCCAGGGAGAGAAGCATGAAATTGCCGGCGAAGTCCTAAGCCAGGGCCTCCGTTTCTATAATGGAAAGACAGAAGAAGACGCAGCCAAAGCACTCGCCTATTTCAAGGAAGCTGACAAGCTAGGCCACATGAAAGCCGCCCGCTACATCGGACTCCTCTATCAGGAAGGCCGCGACGTCCCGAAGAATGACAAGGAAACTGCCTCCTGGTTCAAGAAAGGCGCGGAAGACGGCGACATCACGAGCCAGTACCTCCTCGGGAAATGCTATGAGGACGGGACAGGTGTAGAAAGGGATTATGCCCTTGCATTGAAATGGTACAGGAAATCTGCGGAAAGAGGCGACATCATCGCCGCCCCGGGCATGACCGGCGAAGCCCTGCTCCTTGAAAAGGGACTTGGCGGAGAAAGAAATCTCCCCCTCGCCCGCCAGCTCCTCACGAAAGCCGCAGCCCTGGGCTATGCGCCCGCCAAAGAGGCCCTCGCCGCTCTCTGATCCCCATTTCCTTACCCATAACTTTACTTATTTCTTTACACAATCTTTACAAAACTCCTTTATACTAAAAACATACCCCTTTATATTCTGTTTTACTTGGAAAGGAGCTTACAATGTTCAAACTCCTGTTTCTGACCCACACCGGCACCGGGCAGCCGCCTGCCGCGCTCTTCATCACAAGGCAGCTCATTCAGGATGCTGACCTCGAAGACCGCATCGAAGCAGAAAGTGCCCGAATCGAAGATTGCAAAGGTGAACCACTTTGTGAAGAAGGAAAGAACGCTCTCGAGGCTGCAGGCTTCCCAGTCACCCCCGAAGTCCCCATTCCGCTCGAATGGAAGACTTATGACAACTACAACCTCATCCTTCTCGTCGACAACCCCGATAACCCCGCCCTCTTCAATACTATGGGCGGCGACGTCGACAACAAGATCCACCTGCTCTCCGAATATGCAGGATTTGAAGGGGACATTGAGAACCCTTATGAAGAGGGCACCTTCGCCGGAGCTATCAAGGCCTCCGAGGCAGCCTGCAAGGGCCTCATCGACCAGCTCTCAAGCTGGATGAAATGATTCACTGCATCCCCCCTTGCAGCAGTGAATTGTGGAAATGAAAGAGCCATGAAGCGAGATTTACGCTTCATGGCTCTTTTACGTGGGGGAGCTGAGCCTGCCCAGCGAGCAGCGCAGGCTTTTTTGGTTTTTCTTCAGCCGAAGGCTGGTTTGAGGGAGTTAACCCTCCCTTGCTTCGCAAAGGGAAAACATGCCAACCTCGCGTTGCTCGTGGAAAACCTTACGACCTCGCTGCGCTCGTAGAAATAAAAATCCCCGCTCAGGACTGGCGAGCGAAGTGAGTTCCCATTTCTCCACGCAAAAAAAGCGCTCCCTTTCGGGAACGCTCTGATTTCCATTGGTGCGCTTGGGGGGATTTGAACCCCCGACACACGGTTTAGGAAACCGCTGCTCTATCCAGCTGAGCTACAAACGCATTAGTATTATTTTACAAAATGATGGTGTCTTTTTCAAGTACGACTAAAACAGATCTTTCAGCTTGGAGAAGATGCCCTTTTTCTTTTCGGGTTTTCTTCTTAAAACAGGCTCTTCTTTCTTCTCTGGCACGGGCTCGCGGCTTGGCGGCGGGGCGGACTGGCCCGGCTTGAAGGGCGGGGGCGCGGTGAAGGTGGGCATCCTTAAGACCGGCGGGGCCATGAAGTTTGGTTTCACGACGGGCGGGTGGTAGGATCTGGGCCTGGCTTCGCTTCTTCCGTACGGTACGTAGTGGTACGACTTGGCGGAGGGATCCGGGGTATTTCTCTGAACGATGTACCTGGCTCCATTGAAGTCGATGCCGCGGAGGCGTTCGAGGAGCATGGAGGCCATGACCTGCGGCGAGAAATATGAGAATGGCAGTCTCGGCGCCATGCGGGCGATGGAGGAAAGGAAGGATGTCTTCACTTCGTCCATGGAGTAGTGGAGATCTTTCCGGATTTCATCCATCAGGAGGATCATGCCCTTCTGCGTGGGGAAAAGGTTCTCGTACGGGACGAGGTTGTTTTTGTTTCCCATGCCGGACATGTCCATGAAGAAGACAAGGTACAGGTACGGCAGGGCTTCTTCGTTGTCTTTGATACGCAGGTAGAAATTCGCGACAGTGTAGTACATGTTGCGGAGCTTCGACCATTCGCCGGCCATGATGTAGAGGGAAATTTTCTGCTGGAAGGCGCGGTAAAGGATGTCCCGGGCGGTATATGGTTCACCGCGCTGGGCGAGGGTATTCTGCGATTCGCCGATTTCCCCTTCGGTCAGGCCGTAATTCTCACGGACGTTCAGGACGTAGGCCATGTGATGCCCGATTTCCGCCTTGCCTTCCTTGGTGAGGACGTAAATCTTCGGCACGCCGTGGGCATAGTCGGACTCGGGAATCTGGGAAATGACGCGCCCGGTGAGCTCGGCATGCGAGCCTTCGCCGGAGAGACCGTAACGCTTCAGGAAATCCGAGAGTGCTTTGTCCGGCAGCATGCTGACCGTCTCCTGCGGCCGGCTGTAGCGGATCCAGCCATTCTCATACAAAAGCCCGATCCGGTCATTGGCGTCCTGGCCGTAAATCTTCAGCTTGTACGGCGGTATCTTATGATGCACCGGCTTGCCGTCGAAGTAGTCGAGTATCAAAATGTCCCTGATCGATAAAGCCATCGCAGCGCCTCCTTTCCCATATATTCCGCCTTCCGCGGTCTTTCGTAAACTTTTCCATTCTTAAGTATAATACAGAAGTGATTTTTTGGGAATTGGGAGAAATATATTATTCTATATATATTTCTATTATATAAAGGAAATAGGGAATAAGAGAGGAAATCAGGACTCAGCACATCGCAGTAATGCAGCCGTTCTTGCCAATGCGGAACTCGCGATGCTCGTCATTCCTGAGTCCTGATTTTCCTTATATTTCCTTCTCCAGAAATTCCTGTGCTTCGGAGAGGTTCTTGAAAATCCCGTAGGCGATGGGGATGAGGTCATCAGTGACGGGCATGAGGTCAGGAACCATGATCGTTCTCATGCCCGCTTTGACGCCGGCGCGAACGCCGTTGGGGCTGTCCTCGAAGACGTAGCAGTCTCTGGGATCGACACCAAGGCGGCTGGCCGCCAGAAGAAATACATCCGGCTCGGGCTTGCCATGCTCGACTTCATCGCCCCCTGCAATGGCATCGAAGGCATCACGAAGCCCCGTCTGGTGCAGATTTCCTTCGATCCTTGTAATGCGGCTGCTGCTTCCCATGGCAATTTTATACCCATGCTCGCGGAAGAAATGAAGGATTTCCCTGCAGCCCGGCTTCTCCGGCACATACCGGGCAAAAATCTTATCCACACGGCGGCGGCATTCGTTCTGGATCACTTGTCCGTCAGATACATGGTAGTACTTTTCAATGACGCCATTCATCACGGCACCATTCGTCCCGCAGATTTCATATTTGAAAGAATCCGGAAGCACCAGGCCCATCTCGCCCGCGATCTCATTCCAGATCCTCTGGAAAATAAACTCCGTATCAAAAAGAGTCCCGTCCATATCAAAAATAACAGCTTTTATACTAACGCACCTCCTGCGCTCGATTTTTTAAAAAGACTTTGCTTAACATTCCTTAATTATATAGAAAATGGGGAAAGAATAGAAATAGAGGAATGAAATAATAAGGGAAATTTGATTACAAGTTCGCTTCGATTTGAAAAATCAACGCTCAGGAATGGCGAGCGGAGCGAGACTATAGCTGTCCCCGTCAGGGGAAAGTGGCGCGCATGCGCCGAAAGGGGTTGATTACCAAAAATTATATAGAAATACTGGCAGCCAATTTTCTATTATTCTT
>OGYJ01002923.1_pt1 | contig 10741 bp, 9 predicted proteins | sample 1576531 | NCBI WGS metagenome assembly OGYJ01 (sample SAMEA3541574, study PRJEB24748) | human gut metagenome | biome: human gut; feature: human-associated habitat; material: faeces | place: China | collected 2012 | reverse complement strand
TCTAATGGACGCCCCTACAGGTTAATCCAACATTAATAACAGGGTGTAAATAAATATTTAAAACCAAAAACAACAAAGTGCTTTACAACGGCTAAACATAATGTAAGGAGAAATAATAATGCAGCTTTGGAAAGGACGCTTCAAAAAGGAGCTTTCAAAAACCACTAACGATTTTAACAGCTCGATTTCATTCGACAGCAGAATGTATAAAGAAGACATCGAGGGCAGCATTGCCCACGCAACAATGCTTGGCAGATGCGGCATTATTAAAGAAGAAGAGGCAAACGATATCGTAAAAGGTCTTAAAGGCATTCTTGCGGATATCGAAAACGGTACTCTGCACATTGATATGGAGGCTGAGGATATTCACACCTTTATAGAGGGTGAGCTTACCAAAAGAATCGGCGACAACGGCAAAAGACTTCACACCTCAAGAAGCCGTAACGATCAGGTTGCAGTTGACATCAAGCTTTACCTCAAAAAAGAGGTTGTCAATGTAAAAAATCTCGTTGTAGGTCTTATTAAGGTTATTGCCGACAAGGCTGAAAAGTACAGCGAAACCGTTATGCCCGGTTATACTCACCTCCAGAGAGCACAGCCGATTACCTTCGGACATCATCTCCTTGCTTACGGTGAAATGCTTTTGAGAGATGTTTCAAGACTTGAAGACTGCCTTAAAAGAATGGACGAAATGCCACTCGGTTCATGTGCGCTTGCAGGCACAACATATCCGATTGACAGAACAATCACAGCCGAACTCCTAGGCTTTGACAGAATTACAAACAACTCTCTTGACGGTGTTTCCGACAGAGATTACTGCATCGAATTTGCATCGGTGCTTTCGATAATAATGGTTCACCTCTCAAGATTTTCAGAGGAAATCATTATGTGGTGCAGTTGGGAATTTAAATTCATTGAACTTGATGACGCTTTTTCAACAGGATCATCAATTATGCCGCAGAAAAAGAACCCCGATATTGCAGAGCTTGTTCGTGGTAAGAGCGGCAGAGTTTTCGGCGACAATATGACGCTCCTCACAATTATGAAGGGTACTGCACTTGCATACAACAAGGATATGCAGGAGGACAAGGAGGCTATCTTTGACGCACTCGACACGGTTAAAATGTGCCTCACAGCCTTTACTCCCATGCTCGACACAATGCGTGTCATTCCCGAAAATATGAGAAAAGCCGCAGCAGGCGGTTTCATCAACGCAACAGACTGTGCCGACTGGCTCACAAAGAACGGCGTTCCGTTCAGAGATGCCTACAAGGCAACAGGCGAACTCGTTGCAAGATGTATTGAACTCGGTACAGACCTCGAAAATCTTCCAATGGACGAATACAAAAAGGTTTGCGATGTGTTCAACGATGATGTTTACAGTGCAATTTCACTTGAACGCTGTACAAACGAGCGTACAGTATTCGGCGGTCCTGCATCGGCAAATGTAAAGGCTCAGGCTAAGCGTGTTGCAGAAATTGCAGAAAAACTGTAATTGCAAATCCGTAGGGGCGGATATTATCCGCCCGACTTGATGAAATTTTATGTTTTATCAAAATGTTTTAAAGCGATAAAAAGCAATGTATATAAATATTTGAACGCCATGCGTTCAATCCGTATGCGATTGCGTACGGTCGGGGGTCCGATGAACTTCCCTACAGATAACAGTAAACTTGTTCCGCTTAAATGGTTTGTTTTTATTATAAAATACCTGCCATTGCTTGCGGGCGGATGATATCCGCCCCTACAAGTGGGAACATATGCTTTGTGCAAAAAGTGAACTGCCGTATTCAACACATACAGGCAAAGATTGATATAAATTTACAATAGATTAGGTGATAGCAATGAAAATAAAAGCAGGTATTGTCGGTGCAACCGGCTATGCAGGTGCAGAGCTTGTAAGACTTCTTACCGCTCATCCCGAGGCTGAAATTTCGGCAATCAGCTCTGTTTCCTTTGAGGGTGACAAGCTGAGCGATGTTTATCCGTCTTATACATTTTTGAACGATATGGTTTGTGAAAATCAGGACGCCGTTGTTGAAAAGAGCGATGTTATCTTTGCCGCTCTTCCACACGGTCTTTCACAGGAGCTTGCCGCAAAGTGCATTGATGCGGACAAGGCATTTATCGACCTCGGCGCTGACTTCCGCCTTGAAAGCGAAGAAGAATACACCGAATGGTACGGCGGAAAATTTCTCGACAAAAAACTTCACGAACAGGCAGTTTACGGACTTCCTGAATTTTTCAGAGATAAAATCAAGGGCAAAAAGCTTGTTGCGAATCCGGGTTGTTACACAACCTGTTCACCGCTCGCAATTGCTCCTGCAATCGTAAACGGACTTGTAGAAACAAAGGGTATCATTTGCGACTGCAAGAGCGGTGTTACGGGTGCCGGCAGAAAGCCAAATCAGGGCAACCACTATCCCGAACTCAACGAGGGATTCCACGCTTATAAGGTTGCAAGCCACCGCCACACTCCCGAAATTGAGCAGACTCTTTCAAAGCTTTCGGGCGAAAAGGTTATTATCACCTTTGTTCCGCACCTTCTCCCTGTAAACCGTGGTATTCTTGCAACTGTTTATGCCGACATCAAGGACGGTGTAACCTTTGAACAAATCAGAAAGGCTTATGAGGACTTTTACAAGGACGAATTTTTTGTAAGACTTCTTGATGACGGCAAATGTGCCGACATTCACAATATCAAATATTCTAACTTCTGTGATGTTTCAATTCATCACGATAAGAGAGCCAACAAGCTCGTTGCCTGTGCCGCAATCGACAACATGGTCAAGGGTGCCGCAGGTCAGGCTATTCAGAATATGAACATCATCTTCGGACTTGACGAAAAAACAGGTTTGGTAATCGTTCCGCCTGCATTTTAAGGGTGAATATCTATGGAAATCAAGTATATTGAAAACGGCTCGGTCACTTCCGCAAAGGGCTTTACAGCCAACGGAATTTGTGCCGGAGTCAAAGCATCTAACACAACTAAAAAAGACCTTGCGCTCATTTACTGCGACAAGGTTTGCAACAGTGCGGCTATCTTTACAAAGAACCTTGTAAAGTCCGACACCATATATGTTACAAAGAAACACCTTGAAAACGGTACAGCTCAGGCTGTTGTCGTAAATTCAGGCAATGCAAATGCCTGTAACCCTGACGGCTATGAAAAGGCTGAGAAAATGTGCAGTCTTGCCGCAGACGCTCTCGGTGTTGACGAAAACGATGTAATCGTTGCATCAACAGGTGTTATCGGTCAGCCTCTCCCGATTGAACCCATTGCAAGCGGAATTGAAAAGCTCAAAGGCACGCTTTCAAAGGACGGCGGAATCTCTGCCGCAGAGGCAATTATGACAACCGACACCGTAAAAAAGCAGTGGGCTGTTGAAACGGTTCTTGACGGCAAAAAGGTTACAATCGGCGGTATTGCAAAGGGCAGCGGTATGATTCATATTAACATGGGCACGACCCTTTCCTTTGTAACAACAGATGCGGCAATTTCTTCCGAAATGCTCAAATCCGCACTTATCGAAGCCGCTGATGTCAGCTATAATATGGTAAGCGTTGACGGTGACACCTCAACAAACGATACCCTTGCAATTATGGCATCGGGTTATGCAGGCAACAGGGAAATCACAGAGAAGAACGATGATTACAAAACCTTTACAGCCGTTCTTACCGATGCATTCAAAAAGGTTGCAAAGAAGCTTGCAAAAGACGGTGAAGGTGCAACAAAGCTCCTTATCTGCAAGGTTGACGGTGCAAAAGACGATAAGAGTGCAAAGGTTATTTCAAAGAGCATCATCTGTTCAAGTCTTGTAAAGGCGGCAATGTTCGGGGCTGACGCAAACTGCGGAAGAATCCTCTGCGCAATCGGCTACAGCGGTGCCGAAACAGATGTTAAAAAAATTGATGTTTCATATAAATCCGCAAAGGGTGAAATCCTTGTTTGCAAAAACGGCAACGGTCTTGTGTTTGATGAGGACAAGGCTAAGGAAATTTTACTCGAGGATGAAATTGAAATTCTCGTAAAATTAGGTGACGGCAATGCATCTGCCGAGGCTTACGGTTGCGACCTTACCTATGATTATGTAAAAATCAACGGTGACTACCGCACATAATATGTGATTTGATTGTGTGAGCGGAAATCAACTACATACAAAGGATTGAAGAAAATGGATGTTTCAAAGAGAGCCAAGGTACTTATACAGGCAATGCCCTATATCAAGAAATATTCGGGCGAAACAATTGTTGTAAAATACGGCGGAAACGCTATGATAAACGAAGAACTTAAAGCGGCAGTTATGAGCGACCTCGTTCTTATGCAGCTTGTCGGAGTCAATGTTGTGCTTGTTCACGGCGGCGGACCCGAAATCAACGCAATGCTCAAAGCCGTTGGCAAGGAAAGCAAGTTTATCAACGGTATGAGAGTGACCGACAAGGAAACCATTGATATTGTTCAGATGGTGCTTGCAGGCAAGGTCAACAAGAGCCTTGTTCAGCTCCTCGGCAGTCACGGCGGTAAGGCTATAGGACTTTGCGGTCTTGACGGCAGAATGCTTATGGCAGAAAAGCTTGTTACAGGCGCAGATCTCGGCTATGTGGGCGAGATTAAGGAGGTTAACCCTGAACCGCTCAACAATGCTCTTGCAAGCGGTTATATTCCGATTGTTTCAACCGTTGCAGGCGGTTATGACGGCAATGTATATAATATTAACGCAGACATTGCGGCATCGCAGATTGCCGCTAAAATCGGCGCAAAAAAGCTCATTCTTATGACAGATATCAGAGGACTTCTCCGTGATGTTCACGATGAGGATTCACTCATCCCCGTTGTCAATGTCAGCGAAGTTCCTATGCTCAAGCGTGACGGCATCATCAGCGGCGGTATGATTCCCAAGATTGATTGCTGTGTTGAGGCAGTCCGCAGCGGTGTAAACCGTGCCCATATCATTGACGGCAGAATCGAACATTCAATTCTGCTCGAGCTTTTCAGCGATGAAGGCATCGGTACAATGTTTTATTGATTAGCATTGCTGTTTTGCTGATTTGTAAAAACAGTAGAGGCGGTCATTGGTCGCTCGCTAAATAAAACTTTCTGTTTAACTTAAAATTTTCATTTGATAAAAGCAGTGTATTGTTTGTAGGGGGGCACCGTGTGCTCCCGCGGGCGAAAGCGGTTCGCCCCTACAGATTAGATTTTGGAGGGTGCAATGATTATACGAGAAATGACAATTGACGACTATGACGAGGTCTATGAGATGTGGCAGATTACCACAAAGCGTGCGCTCTCTAAGGCTGATGAAAAAGATCAGATGGAGCGTTATCTCAAGCACAACGCCGGTATGAGTCAGGTTGCCGTGGTTGACGGAAAAATTGTCGGAACCGTGCTTGCAGGTCATGACGGCAGACGGGGATTTATCCACCATATGGCTGTTCTGCCCGAATTCAGACGAAAGAAAATCGGTCACGCTCTTGCACAGACCGCTATCCAAAAAATCCGTGAACAAGGCATCGACAAAACTCACATTTTCTGTTATCAAAACAACGAAACAGGTCAAAGCTTCTGGCGTGATTTCGGCTTTGAAAAGCGTGAGGATGTTTTTGTTTACTCCTTCAGCAACGATAAAATATGAAAGGGTGTGGCTAACTTGACTACAAAAGAGAAAGATTTAAAATATATTATGCACACATACAGTCGCTACGATGTTGCTCTCAAAAGCGCAAAAGGCGTTACCGCATATGACGAAAACGGCAAAAAGTACATTGATGTTTCATCGGGTATCGGTGTAAACAGCCTTGGCTATTGCAATGACGGTTGGGTTGAGGCTGTTTCAAAGCAGGCAGGCACAATTCAGCATATGTCAAACTATTTTTACTGTTCACAGGCAAGTGACCTTGCCGAAAAGCTTTGCACACTTACAGGTCTTTCAAAGGTCTGCTTTGGCAACAGCGGTGCAGAAGCTAACGAATGTGCAATCAAAATTGCCCGTAAGTACAGCTTTGACAAGTACGGCGAGGGCAGAAATGAAATCGTAACGCTTAACAATTCCTTTCACGGCAGAACTGTTACAACTCTTGCCGCAACAGGTCAGGATATTTTTCATAACTATTTCTTCCCATTTACCGAGGGCTTTAAGTATGCAGACGCAGACGATATGGACGCTCTGAAAGCAGTTGTTTCAGACAAAACCTGCGCAGTAATGCTTGAACTCATTCAGGGCGAGGGTGGTGTAAATATCCTCGATCCCGAATATGTAAAAGAACTTGTTAAGTATTGCAACGACAACGATATTCTCGTTATTGTCGATGAGGTTCAGACAGGCGTAGGCAGAACAGGCAAGCTGTTTGCTCATCAGAATTACGGTATCCTCCCCGACCTTATGACGGTTGCAAAGGGTCTTGGCGGCGGACTTCCTATCGGTGTTTGTATGTGCGGTGAAAAGCTCAAGGACGTTATGTCACCGTCAACTCACGGCACAACATTCGGCGCAAACCCTGTTGTTTGTGCAGGTGCAAACTATGTTCTTGACACAGTTGCAAATGACGAATTTCTTGCCGAGGTTGAGAAAAAGGGTCAGTATTTTGAGGACAAGCTCACAAAAATTGACGGCGTAAAGAGCGTTCGCAGAATGGGACTTATGATTGGTATTGAGCTTGAAAAGGGCGATGCACACGACATTGCAATCAAATGCGTTGAAAACGGCTTGCTTATTATCACGGCAAAAGATTTGCTCCGTATGCTCCCACCGCTTGTTATTGATTACAATGAAATTGACGAGGCGATTAATATACTCGAAAAAACAATAAAGGAGAACAACTAATGAAACACTTACTTAAACTTGAGGATTGGTCAACAGAAGAAATTATCAACACACTTAACCTTGCCGATCAGCTTAAATATGAGCAGAAACACGGCATTGAGCATAAAATTCTCAAGGGCAAGTCTCTTGGTATGATTTTTGAAAAGTCAAGCACCCGTACCCGTGTTTCATTTGAGGTTGGTATGACGCAGCTCGGCGGTTATCCGCTTTTCCTCTCATCAAATGACCTTCAGATTGGCAGAGGCGAGCCTGTTGAGGACACAGCCCGTGTTCTTTCCCGTTTTCTTGACGGTATTATGATTCGTACCTTTGAGCAGAAAGAAGTTGAGGCTCTTGCAGAGTACGGTTCAATCCCGATTATCAACGGTCTTACAGACTATTGTCACCCATGTCAGGTTCTCGCAGACCTTATGACAATTCGTGAATTCAAGGGCAAGCTTGAAGGACTCAAGATGTGCTTTATCGGTGACGGCAACAATATGATGAACTCACTCATCGTCGGCGCACTCAGCACAGGCATGAGCTTCTCTGCCGCCTGTCCAAAGGATTATATGCCGCCTAAGCATATTATCGAGTTCGGTGAAAAGTACGGTAACGGCAAGTTTGAAATCGTAACAGATCCGCTTGAGGCCGCTAAGAATGCCGATGTTGTTTATACAGATGTATGGGCATCAATGGGACAGGAAGAAGAAAAGAAAATCCGTGAGGCAGCATTCGCAGGCTATCAGGTTAACAAGGAGCTTATGGCTGTTACAAACAAGGATTGTATGGTTCTCCATTGTCTCCCTGCACACCGTGGCGAAGAGATTACTGCAGATGTATTTGAAGAACACGCAAATGAAATCTTCGAGGAGGCAGAAAACCGTCTTCACGCTCAGAAAGCGGTTCTTGTTGAATGTATGGCAGATGAAATACCTGAAAAAGTTTGATGACAGTTTGATTCTTTAAAACTTCATAAAAAGCAAAAAAGTCACATTGCACAACAGTAAGATAGCTGTTTTGTGCAATGTGACTTAATTTTTATTGCAAAACGGAGTATAATTCCATTGGGGGATAATAGCAAAATCAGAATTGCAGGTGTATAATTATGTTAAACAATTACACGTTTTATGGCGAAAAAGGAAGTCTTTAAAATGACAAGAGAACAAAAACAGCATATTCTGCATTTTGCAGTCAGCTCTCTGGGCGGATTTATGGGCGGATATGCAATTTACAATCACTGTGATGTGTTCGGTAACGCACAGACAGCAAATATGATTCACCTTGTCAGCAAAATTTTTACGGGTGATTTTGAGGGTGTTGTGTTTATCGTCATCGCTCTCCTTACATATATTCTCGGCAATGTTTTCTTTGTAATTGCCGACCGTTTTATTAAGCTTGAAACCAAAACCGTCAGCCTTATTGCAAGTGCGGTTGCACTTTTGATTATCGGAATTTTTCCGAATATTTCAAACAACTACCTTGCAATTCTGCCGATTCTGTTCGTAACTCCTGTTTTGTGGAATTCATTCAGAACAGCCGGAAGTTATGTTACATCTCCGATTTTCTCGACAAATAACCTTCGTGTTGCAACGGTTTCAACATTCACGGGTATTATTGACAAGGACAAGGATATGAAGAAAAAGGCTAAATTCTATTGGCTTACGCTTGCAAGCTATCATATAGGTGTTGTCCTTGCCTGCGTTCCGAGCGTTTTTATCGGTGTGAACAGCATCTGGTTCGGCTTTGTAAGCATAGCCCTTTCAACAGCTTCATATATGTGGCTCTGCGGTGTGTTTGACAGAGAAGAATCCTTTGCAGCATCCGAAGGCTTAGCAGCACAATCGGAAATAATTTAAAATAAAAAAATAATGTCGGCGGTACATCTCCGACATTATTTTTTTGTTTATAACTTTCAATCGGCAAAGTCACATTATCAACATCAAAACACCCATAATAACAGGCTGGTGGGCAAGATAAATCCACAGGCTGTATTTGCCGATTTTGTCAAACAGCGGGATTTTGAATTCAAAATATTTTGCAAGATTTTTTTGTGCGATGAAATTCCAAAGATAAAAGCCTGCTGTAAAGAGGAAAATCCACGGAAGAATCGGGAAATAGTCTGCTGACACAAAGTCGGACGAGGGGAATCCCAGAAATGCAAGGTACTTGCACGAATAGAGAAAGTCGGGCAATTTTACGATATCCGATCCGAAAAATCCGACACAGCCTTTTTGCAAATCATACGAAACCGCATACAACAAAAGTGAAATCAACGCTCCCGACAGGGGGCTTATTTTTTTGAGGTTATCCGACAGAACGGAAACAATCATCATTGAACAGCCTATCAGATTCAGTACACCGAACCATACCGCCTGATTCGGTGCGGCTGTCACGGTAACGCAGGTAACGGCAAAGCCTGCAAGATTTAAAAGAACACCTCTTTTTATGCCGTTTCCCGAAAAGTTAAGGCACATTCCCGAAAGCAGTATGAACACTACGCAGATACTGCGTTCCCAGACCGCAGTCATGGGATAAAAGTACCAGCTTGTGTTAAGCCCGTACATCATAAAAATATCGTAGCATAAGTGAAACGCAACCATACTGACGATTGAAATTCCACGCAGAGAGTCGAGAAGATAATATCTTTTGTTTTCTTTTAACAAGGCTTTACCGTTTGGATTCATCAATTATTTATTCCTTTTCATCATAACGGAAAAGACGACCACAGCCAGAACAAGCAACACAACCGCATATCCGCAGACGGGAATAAGCTCGGGCATAATGTCCGAATAGTCACCCGAAATTGCATCCCTTGCGGCGTTTACTGCATGAGCAAACGGAAGTGCGTTTGCAAGGTTTTTGAACCAACCGCCAACCATTGTGGTATCGAACCAAATGTTTGAAAACCATGCCGAAAGGTTTGTGAGCAATGCACCGCAGATTCCGCCGACAGCCTTTTCATTCAGAAGTGTGCCGAGCAGAAGTCCGAGCGAGATAAACACAATTGCAATCGGAATGTTTACCGCAAGCATAAGCAAAATGTTCACGCTGACCTCAAGTCCGAGGAATAACGCAACAACAACGCATACGGCACTCTGCAAAATTGCCATTGGCAAAAGCGGAAGTGTGTAGCCGATAATAAACTCGTGTGCTTTGAGCGGAGATGTGAACAATCTCATCATAAAGCTTGTAGTTCTGTCCTTGGCAATGAGCATTGACGAGAACAGCGAGATAAAGCTCATTCCGAAAACCGTAATACCGGGCGTCAGCTTGTCGATGTTGAACATTGTCATCTGAGCCTGCTCGGGGATTGCCGAATTGATTGCCGACAACAAAAGAAGAAGTACAACGGGAAATCCGAGTCCGAAACAGAATGTCAGCGGATCACGGAGAATTTCCTTTGTGTTTCGTGAAGCAAACGCAGTCAATCTCATTACAACGCACCTCCGTTTGTCAGCTTTACAAAAGCCGACTCAAAATCTTTTTCGCCCGAAAGGGCAACAAGCTCATCGGAAGTACCCTCAGCCGCAAATTTACCGTGAGCCATAATCCCGATTTTGTCGCAGAGTGCAACAGCCTCTTCAAGATAGTGTGTTGTGAGAATAACGGTGATTTTACCCTTGAGCTTTTCAATCTCTGCCCAAAGGCTGTGTCTTGCAATCACATCAAGTCCGAGCGTGGGTTCGTCAAGAAAGAGTATTTTCGGCTCTGAGATAAGTGCCATTGCAATGCTCAATCTTCTGACCTCACCGCCCGACAGCCTTTTAGCCTTGCGGTTTTCAAATTCCTGCATGGAAAAGCGTTCGATAAGCTCGCTTGCTTTGGCTTTTGCAGCTTTCTTTGAAAAGCCGTAAACCTCTGCCATAAGTTCAAGGTTTTCTCTTGCGGTAAGGTTCATTGCCGCCGCACTTTCCTGCGGTGAAATTCCGATAATC
>OGYJ01002922.1_pt1 | contig 10742 bp, 6 predicted proteins | sample 1576531 | NCBI WGS metagenome assembly OGYJ01 (sample SAMEA3541574, study PRJEB24748) | human gut metagenome | biome: human gut; feature: human-associated habitat; material: faeces | place: China | collected 2012 | reverse complement strand
TTTCTTTTGCAACAAAAGGAGAACCAGTATGAAAAACAAACACAGAATAAAGCAGGGATTGTCGCTGCTGCTGGCGGGAGGGATTGCGCTCACAAATCTGGGCGCAGCACTGCCTGCTTTTGCAGAGGAGGCCGCAGCAACCCCCGAAACTGCGCAGACGGCAACCCTTGACCCGGACGCGGCGGTTTTGTACGCCGACCTGCCGGATGCACCTGCCGGGTCCTACATCGGCAGCGAGGGGCTTCCGGTTGCGACAGGGCAGACAAAAATCAGCCTGTCGCTGTGGGCAGACGGACAGTTGGAGCAGGACAGTCACCTTGACCCGGATGCCCTGAACAGCGGCGACAAAACCGTGACCGTACCCTTGACCGAGGATACCGACTATGCCATTGTGCCGCTTATGGCGCAGGTCGAATACCCTGCGGACGGTTCCCGAACTGATGTGCTGCTGCCCGAAAATGTCACGCTGCTGGACTATTACGGCGAACCCGCGCAGGACACGACCGTTCTGCACAGCGAGTATGCGGAAACCTCTGCCGCTGCCACAGGGTTGTATCTGCTGACGGACAGAGATTTCACAGCGCAGCTTGTCTACACCGCCCCGGACGGTGAATCGCTGACCAAAAATCTGAATGTCGTAATTGACCGCAGCAGCACGGCAGCCCCTCCGTTTGCGGATATGGGAGTTGCACCTTACGCAGGACGTCCCACCCCGGCTGTGACAAGCGGGCGCATCACCAAAGTGGCAAAAGTCAACGCCACATGGTTGATTTGGTTTAACGGCGAACCCGCCTACTGCTGTACCCACGGCGCCAACGGTCAGCCCAACGGCTGCCCGCCGTACAGCTATTCCCACACCTCCACGGTGGGCGCAGACCAGTGCATCCCCGGCGACCATTACGGCAACCAGATTCGCATTTGGGGCGGGCTGAACCAGCTTTCTCTGGATGAGGACGGCGATTTTCCCGCTGTTTTTTGCGCGGAAGATGAGGCGGAACTGTCTGTCTCGGATTTTTGCGAAATGGTTTACGACGATTTGCAGCTGTACATTATGCAGCACTACCCCGACAGCCGGGCGGCTGCACTTTACCGGGAATCGGCAGAGGAACTGTTGAACGGGGCGCAGACCTATACCGCCGAAGCAGGATATTACACCTACATTTATCAGCCCGCCGCCAGTGGCTGGCAGACGGTCGCCTTGATCGGTCCCGCCATCGAGGGAGAAGAACCGGAACCCGAACCCGTGCCGCAGGAGTACTATGCCGACTGGCAGGCTCCCGCCCAGGCTGCCAGCGGAAGCTTTGATCTGACATTCACTGTCAACACCGACAAGGTTCAGCTGAACACGCCGGAAAAGGTGGACGGGGCGGTCATTACCGTTACGCCCAGCCAGACCGGCGGCAGCGTGGACGGCGGCAGCTGGCAGATGACCCCTGCCGGGGCACAAACAATTACCACAAGCGGGCACACACAGGATGACAGTTTTCACCTCAACGGCGGCGATGGTTCTGCCACATGGACGGTTCACTATGAGGTGTCCAAGACCAGCACCAGCACGCTCAGCGGGCAGGAAGGACCTTTCGCCAGCCAAGCCGAAGCGGATGCCGCTGCTGAAGCTGCCAAGAATGCGGCTATCGGGCAGCTGCAGAACGAAGCGCAGAGCATGGTGGATGCCGCCATCGCCGCAGCGCGGGCGCAGCTTGCCAATATTACATTCAGCTATGATGAAATCACCATCCCGCACGGTTTTGACAGCACGACCGGCGCGCTGGGCAGCCACCAGACCATTACGGTTTCTGCCAATAGCAGCAACGACTACCCGATGAAAAACGATGAGTGGTCGGTAAAAGTCAGCATTGACAAAATCGACAGCGAAACCAGGCAGCGCATCAAGGGCGATGCTGAGTTTAAGATTTTCGAGTGGGATACCGTCCGGCAGTGCTATATTCCGGCAGGGGGGTACAACCGGTACAAAGTCGAGCGCCAGTCGGATGGCACCTATAAAGTCGTCAACCACAGCGATTATGCGGGCGGTTCGGATAGTATCTATTATACCCAGCGCAACGAGGGCAAGTTTATCATCGTGGAGAGCCGCGCACCCAGCGGGTATTACGGAGATTGGACGGACGTGACGAAACCCGGTACCGCCGGTTTCGTTCTCGGCAAGCGTGCCTACGCTTTTGAAATCACCAAAGCACTGGACGGTCAGGCGATTTGGCTGGGAAACGCCGATTATAACGCCGACATTACCACGGCCAACAGCGGCGGTACCCTCATCGACACCGGCGAGGGGATTGTCACCATTACCTTTGGCAGTCGCAAGGCAGATAAGACTTACGCCACAGACCCCACCGGAATCGCCAACAACGAAAATTCCTACACCATGCACGCCAATGCCGACAAGATGCAGAACGACCGTGTTCTCGGCAATATACTGCTGTCAAAAGTAGACTTGGACGCCGCGCGGTATCTGGCTGCGGGCAGCAACGGTGACACCACGCTGGAAGGTGCTGTGTACGATCTGTACGCCGCTGACACCATTGAACACCCGGACGGTGTTTCGGGTGTGGTGGATTATTCCAAAATCACCGATGCCAACGGCGCACCCATTTGGCACACTACGGTTCTCACCAACGGCGGCTGGGATACCGATTACCTGCCCATCTTGCAGAAAGACCGACTTGTGGCTTCCGCCCAAATCAAGGACGGCAAGCTGGCTTTTGCCAACCTGTACATGGGCAGATATTACCTTGTGGAACGCGCCACAGGGCTGGTGCTGCCCATTGACGGAAACGGCAAGTTGTATGTTACCGGGAAGTATCCGCTTTTGAACAAAAAGCTCGAACGTACAGGCAAGTACAGCAGCCTTGCCACCAAGGGCGGCGAATACACCGACTACATCTACAAAAACCAGTATTCTGCTGTGGCCGAGAGCCGCAAGCTGGACGGCAGCAAGGCATGGGATGGGTATTACTTGTCCTACGCCAAAGGGTATCTCTGCGATGAGGTCAACCACTACAAAACCCTGTCCTATGCCGATGAATCCACCTACCACATCCACACCGAGCAGGAAAGCCAAGACGAAGTGCTGAAATCCGGCTTTAGTTTACAGAAGTTGGTTTCGACCACCGGTCAGCCCTCCCCGGCACTGAAGCTGGAGGGTGCGGGCTTTACTGTCTATCGTATTTCCAAATTGAGCAAGGTAAACGAGTTCAAACAAAATTCCGATGGCAGCTACGATGCCGCCAGCATCCTGTCCGCCTACCGCAAAGACAATTACGATAACGCAATACTAAAATACGATTTCCGCGCCGAGGGGCAAGCCATCGCCAATATGTTCGAGAGCAGCACCGATACGGTCAACGCCTATAACGCGACCTTGACCGCAGACGGCGACTACGCCAACGGCAAGGGCAACGGCTGGATGCCCACGGATCAGCCCGCTGAGTATAGGCTGGGAGAGATGTTCACGAACGATGAGGGAGTTTTCCGCGTTGAAGGCTTGCCCTATGGGCAATACCTTGTTGTGGAAACCACCATTCCCAGGGATGTGTTCCAGTGTGATCCATTCATCGTGACGGTGAACGCCAACAGCCCGCAGAGTCGATTCACGATTCCTGCTGGCAGCGTAACCATCGCAAGCAATGACTATATGACTTTTAATGTGCTGGACGAGGAATTGGAAGGCTATTTGCAGCTCATCAAGACCGACACCGAAACCGGCAAGGCGGTCAAAATCGCCAACACAGCCTTTGCGCTGTATCGGCTGGACGAAAAAGACCGCAAGACCCGCATTTCCATGATCGACCCCGCCAGCGGCAGCGCCACCAAGAAAACGGATGTGTTCTACACCGATGCAGACGGTCTTATGAAAACACCGGAAAAACTGCCGCTGGGACGCTATCTCATTGAGGAACTGCAAGGTCCGGAAGGGTACTATAACGATCCCGCCTACTCTGTGGAATTTGAAATCAAGTCCGACCGTGTTTGGCAGGTCGTGGGCAATGCTACCAACGACATGGACGAGTATATCGTCACGGAGAAATACTGCAATCACGAAACACTCGGTCAGCTTACCATTCGTAAGCTGGGCAATGTGCTAACCGACTACCAAGATGGACAGTTCATCTACACGCAGGACAACCTCGCGGGCGCGGTGTACGAAATCCACGCAGACGGAGATATTGCCACGCCCGACCATCAAGGCACTTACTGGTACAAATCCGGTGACTTGGTGGCTACCGTTACCACAGGCGCGGCGGGACAAGTGGACGAGGTAAAATTCAGCCCCACCCGTACACAGGCAACCTATGATTTCTTGAAAATCACCCATGAGGGCACCAAAGGCGAAGTAACCGTGACCCTGCCGCTGGGTAAGTACACTGTTACCGAGGTAAAAGCACCTTACGGCTTTATCCTGACAAACCAGAGCTACACGGTCGAATTCGGCTGGGACAACCAGAAAAATGACATTGTGTTGGCAAAAACCATTGTCAGCCACGAGCAGGACGGCGACAAGGAATGTTCGTACAGCATAGTGAATGTCAAAGACGCTTCGGATGCCCACAAGAATGGGGAGACACTTGTGTTTGAAAATGCGCGGGTGCTGCCGGTTCCTGAAAAGCCCGGCGACAAGGTCAGCAAAATCGGTGTAGGCATTTACAAGAAGGACCGCGAGGCGCTGACCTATCTGGCAGGAGCCGTATATGAACTCTACACCGTGGATGACATTTATTCCGCAGACGGTACAAAGCTGCTGGACGCCGGTGCAAAGATGGGCACCAGCAGCGCCACCAACGCCAGCGGCTTTACTTGGTTTGATGTGGACGTGCCGATCCGCGGAGAATATTACATTGACCCTGCAGGCCCGCGAAGCACCAGCCACGCGAACAGCGGCAGATACCGCATTGTGGAAATCACTGCCCCTGCGGGTTACCTGCTGGACAGCACCCCTGTGGATGTAGAGTTCACCTATGAAGGTCAGCAGATTGCATGGCAAATCGTAGATGGTACAAACACCAATCTGCGCACCGGTGTGGACATATCCAAGCAGGATATCACTAACGGCAAGGAACTGCCCGGTGCAAAGCTGGAAATCCGTGATGCAGACGGCAATCTGGTGGAGGGCTGGACTTCCACAAAAACGCCGCACACCGTGCGAGGTCTGGAGCTGGAAAAAGCGTACACTCTGACCGAAACTCGTGCCCCGGACGGCTATGCCGAAGCCGAAAGCATCGTGTTCAAGCTGGTGCAGGATGGTAGCGAACAAAGCAATATGGTCTATGTGAAATCCGACGATGATTGGGTAAAACTCGACGATGCCACCGTCATTATGCAGGACGCGCCGGTACTGGATATCGACAAGACCGACATTGCTGGCAATCTGCTGCCGGGAGCTACGCTGACGATCCGTGATGCAGGCGGCAAAGTTATTGACACTTGGGTGACGGATTACAAAACGCATAGTGTTCCCATCTCGGATGAATTTATCAAGCTGTCAGGCGAAACGAAGGAGTACATCTACACCCTGACCGAGGATGCCGCCCCGGCTGGCTTTGAAATTGCAAACTCGGTGCAGTTCAAGTTGGAAACCGTTGATGACGGGATTTCTCTTTTCGTCCGCGAAAATGCGGATGCCGAATGGACACGCGCCGACAAGCGGTTAATTCAGATGATAGACGAAGCTACGCCCCGCGAGGATACGCCCACACCCACTCCTGCTCCCACACCGCAGCCGACGCCCGCTGCAACCCCGGCACCCACTCCTGTTCCCACGCCGGTTATTACGCCGCGCAAGGTGCAGACCCTCCCGCAGACAGGAGATGGTTTCCCGCTGCTGGCTATTGTGGTCGTTTCCCTTGCGTCTGCGACAGGTATCGTGCTGCTGACCATTAGGCAGAAAAATGCGCTGAAAGAAACTTCTGATGAGGAGGATGCCGATGAAAGTGCTGATCGTTGAACCCGGAAAGTATCCCCGCGAAGCCGACATTGAACACACCCTTGAAGCCGAGCAGGCAGTTGTCGGCGGCACCATCGAGGCCGTGTACCCTTGGCGGGATAGCGCCTGTATCGTCTGTAATGATAACGGCATTGCAGAAAACCTGCCGCTGAACCGTATGCTGGGTGACTATGACATTATCCATGGCACATTTTTCGTCTGCGGTCTGACCCGCGACGACTTTACCGACCTTACGCCCAAGCAGATGAAACACTACGAGGAAATGTACCACGATCCACAGTTGTTTTTCCTGCTGGGCAAGACCCTGTGTGTGGAACACACCACGCCGGAAGAATATACCCGCGTTATGGCTCCACCGCCCAAAACAAAAGAATCCCCGGAGCGCTGATATGAATACTACCGTCCTAGCCCGCAGCCCGCCTGCGGGCTTTTTTCTTTGTCCGAAATCATCCAACAAGCAAGGAGAAGAACCTATGAACGACATTTTTGAGAATACCGAAACCATGCAGGAAAACGAACATCCCCGCTTTTACACCGCAGAATCCGTTATGCGCGGTCATCCCGACAAGCTGTGCGACCTCATTGCCGACAGCGTGCTGGACGAGTGCTTAAAACATGATCCTGCCAGCCGTGTGGCCTGTGAGGTCATGGCGACACACGGTCACATCATTGTGGCGGGCGAAATCACGACCAGCGCTAAGCCGGATGTATTCAACATCGTCCGCGACACCCTGCGCGATGTCGGCTATGACCCGAAGGCGTACCAAATCGACTGCTACATCCACGACCAAAGCCCCGACATTGCGGGCGCGGTGGAACCCGAACTGGCTGAGGGAGAGGACGAGGATACCCTCGGCGCAGGCGATCAGGGCGTTATGGTCGGCTACGCCTGCAACGAAACGCCCGAATATCTGCCGATGCCTGTGGTGGCGGCGCAGCGCCTTGTGATGCTGCTGGAAATCTCCCGCATGACCGGCGTTATCCCCGACATCGGCCCGGACGGCAAGGTGCAGGTCACGATGGAATACAACGGCGACACGCCTGTGCGCATCACCACGGTGGTCGTGTCAGTTCAGCACAAAGAGGATACCGACATCAATAAGCTGGCGGATTTGCTGGACGAGTATGTGTTCCCGCTGGCCTTTGACGGTATGCCCGCCGACGATGCGGAAATCATCCTGAACCCCAGCGGTAAGTTTGTGCAGGGCGGCCCGGATGCCGATACCGGCTTGACCGGGCGCAAGCTCATGGTGGACAGCTACGGCACATTTGCGCCCCACGGCGGCGGTGCGTTCAGCGGCAAGGATGCCACCAAGGTAGATCGCAGCGGCGCATATATGGCGCGGTACATTGCCAAAAACATCGTGGCAGCTGGCTTTGCCCAGCGCTGTCAGGTCACGCTGGCGTATACCATCGGGGAAAAAGAGCCTGTCATGGTGGATGTGAATACGTTTGGCACAGGTGGCCCCTGCGAGGATGACTGCCTGTCGGCCGCTGTGCGCAAGGCGTATGACCTGACCCCTGCGGGCATCATTAAGCAGTTGAACCTGCTGAACCCCATTTACAGCCGCACGGCGGCGGGCGGTCACTTCGGACGTGAGGATTTTCCGTGGGAAAATGTTGAACATATGAGCGACCTCGCCGCTTACATTGTGTAATTGCCGCGCGTCAGTAAAGAACAAATCAATGCCGCCAACCGGATGACAGCAATCGAGTTCCTGCGGCGGTACCGCCCCGGTTCGCTGGTGAAAAGCAGTGCGCGGGGCGAGTACCAGCTTGCGGAGCATGACAGCTTCAAGATAAACGGCGAATCCAGTGTGTGGCATTGGAAAAGCCGCGACATTGGCGGCAAGTCGGCGCTGAAATATTTGATTTATGTGGAAGGTGTACCGTTTGTAGAGGCGGTGCAGCTGTTATGTGAGGAAAGCCCGATGTACATCCCAGTACAGCATGAAGCGGTGGAGCGCGAGCGCCCGCTGTTTCGTCTACCGAACCCCGCGCTGAATAATGACCGCGTAACGCGGTATTTGCTGGGACGCGGCATCTCACTGCCTACCATCCGATACTGCATTGCGAGAAAAATTCTGTACGAAAGTGCAGAATATCACAACTGTGTTTTCTTGGGCAAAGACCCGCAGGGTGTGCCGAAATATGCTGCCCTGCGCGGTATTTATGACTATGGGAAACCGTTCAAGAGGGAGGCTCCCGGCAGTCAGAAACAGTACGGATTCTGCATCCCGCCGATGCAGCCCGGCACTACCGTGGCGGTGTTTGAAGCCGCCATAGATGCCATGGCAGAGATGACGCTCTGCGGCGATGCTGCAGATAAATACCGCTTGTCGCTGGGCGGGGTTTCATCCTCCGGCAAAGAACCGCTGGCCTTGCAGGAGTTCCTGCGCCAGCACCCGGAGATCACCACGATAGAACTGCGGCTGGACAACGATGCCAAAGGGTGCATGGCGAGTGTCGGCATCCGGAAAATCTACGCTGACCGCTACACCGTGCATGGCCTGCCGCCCGACATCGAGAATGGAGATTACGCTGATATGGCAAAAAACAACCTGATGGCAAGAACTGCCGCCCACCGCGCAGTTTGCCGATAGAGAGATCAACATGAAAGTTAGAAATCGTTCGCCCACTTATAGGGCATAAACAGGAGGTAAATCGTTATGGCTGTGTTCCGTGTACAAAAGACGCAAAATTATACCATTATGTCCAACCATCATCTGCGCAACAAGGCTCTTTCGCTCAAGGCGAAGGGGCTTTTATCTTTGATGCTGTCTCTGCCCGAAGATTGGGATTATACCACGCGAGGGTTGGCGTCCATCTGCAAAGAGGGCGTGGACAGCGTGTGTGCCACCGTGCGCGAGTTAGAAGCGGCGGGGTATATTATCCGCCGCCGCATCCGCGACAAGAACGGTCAGATGCGCGGTATGGAGTACACGGTTTTAGAGCAGCCGCAGCCCCCGGAACAGGACAAGCCTAGCTGTGCCCAACCAAAACAGGCAAAGCCTAAACGGGAAAAACCTGTACAGGCAAATCCTGCACAATTAAATACTAAAGAACAAAAGAAAGAAATAACTAAAAACGTATCTAATCCTATCCGCACGGCAGACGAACGGGAGCAGTATCGGGATTTGATTCGGGAAAACATTGAGTATGACATTCTGGCAAAGAACAATCCGGCAGATAGGATTCGATTGGATGAGCTGGTGGAACTCATGCTGGACACGGTCTGTTCCAAACGCAGCAGTATCCGTATTGCGGGGGACGAGTTTCCGGCAGAGGTAGTGAAGTCCAGATTCCTGAAACTTGAAGCTCAGCATATCCAGTATGTGCTGGACAGCCTGAAAGACAACCCGCCGCATATCCGCAATATCAAGAAATACTTACTGGCGGCGCTTTACAATGCGCCGCTGACGATTGAAAACTACTACGCCGCGCAGATCAACCATGATTTGTACGGCAGAAACCGAGGTGATGTGAATTGGAAATGAAGTTTTATTCTCCGCTGACTGCGGAATTTTTCCCAGATGAACCTGACTGGGAGGACGAATCTTACAACGAGTACGAAGGCTATCCAATGGACGGCCATGACCTGCTGCAATACGCAGACGCTGTTGATGAGGCTGTGAAAAAGGACATTGCAGATTTCAACGGTGACCTGATGCAGTATTACCACGAGGACGATTCTGTCCGCAGCAAGGTGGTAAGTGCTGTGCCGTCTGCTGAAATTTGCGGCAACAAACTGTGCGGGTGTCTGACCGTGGAACTGAAAGAAGCTCTGCTCGATGATGAGCAGACCGTCCTGTGCAACTACATCTCCGGCCAGTACAGTGACGGCTGGGGTGAGGGCTTTGAACAGAGGGATATTCGTGTGGAGGAGGGCACGTTGGCTGTTCATTTCTGGCAGGAAGATGGATTCAAGATGACGCCAACTTTTGAGAAAACTCAAGAGCAGGTGCAGATGACCCAGCGCCCCAAGATGAAATTGCTTGGCGAGGACGGCAACATTTTCGCCATTATGGGCCGCGCCTCCCGGCTGCTGAAAAATGCCGGCCAGAGGGACAAGGCCAAGGAAATGTGCAGCCGCGTCATGGCCAGCAAAAGTTATGACGCGGCATTGACCATTGTGTCCGAGTATGTCGAAACCGAACTGACGCCCAAAACCAGAAATAAACCGAACCGAGGTGACGCACGATGAGGATGAAAAAATACGAAATCACCGACATTGCCCACCCGGACAACCCGAAACTGCACCGCATCCGGGCGCTGACCGATGTGGGTACAGATGTTCACAAAGGTGATTTGGGCGGCTTTGTCGAAACCGAGGATAATCTCGACCAAGAGGGCTTTGCATGGATTGGCAAAGATGCCATTGCCTGCGAGGATTCGTACATCGGCGGAGATGCAATACTTGCGGATTCCGCCGTGGCAAGGGACTCCGCCTATGTCGGAAACAACGCGGTTATCGCTGACCATGCCGTAGTGCAGGACAATGCCATTGTTTGCGGCGGATATATTTCCGGCAATAGCTGCATTTGTGGCAGCGCAATCTTAAACAGCGATGAACATACGCGCTGTGCGCCCATGATTGGCGGCAACGCCCGTGTCTATGGAGAACTCACCGGCAATGTAGTATGTCAGGGCGGTGCCGTGGTGCTGCCGGGTGTAAAACTTTACAATACCACGGCGGATTGCTTTGTCCTGAAAGATGATACTGTCAGTGTTGTGCCTGCCCAAAGGCCGGAAGTCACCACATCAAAAGAAACAAAACACCACG
>OGYJ01002921.1_pt1 | contig 10751 bp, 5 predicted proteins | sample 1576531 | NCBI WGS metagenome assembly OGYJ01 (sample SAMEA3541574, study PRJEB24748) | human gut metagenome | biome: human gut; feature: human-associated habitat; material: faeces | place: China | collected 2012 | reverse complement strand
TGTCAAAGGACAGGATACAATAGTAACAACCCTGCGAAATCAGATTAATGCAGACCGTCCTTGATGGCAGCCACCGCTGCATTGTACTTCTCCATCACATCAGCGGGGATCTGATAGGCAGAGCCGTCAAAATCCAGGTACAGGCTGTCCTCTGCCAGGCCCTTTTCAATGGCACCGGCGGTGAACTTACCGTCCATGACATCCTGAATCGCTTCCTGGGCGCAAGCGGGGAAGTCCCGGATGGCGCTGGCGATGTTGGTCTGGGGGGCGTCCGCATTCAGGTTGCCGTCAAAGAAGACGGTCAGGAAGTTCTTCTCCTTGCCGGCATTGAGGATACCCAGGCCGCCGGCACTGGCGGTGTGGTATATCAGGCTGGCGCCCTGCTCATGCATGGATGTGGCCAGCTCATAGCAGCCGTTGACCTCTGCCCAGCCGTTGGCATAGTCCACCAGCACCTGGCAGTCAGGGTTAGCATAGTGGGCTCCGGCGATCATACCGGCAGCGCCCAGATTGCACAGGGGGATGTCGTGGGCGCCAATAAAGCCCAGAGTATTGGTGTCGGACAGGCTGGCACCCAGGAAGCCGGCCAAAAAGCCCAGCTCCTGATCACGCCATGTGTAGCTGCGGATGTTGTCACCCTCCACCACAGCGTCCAGAATCACAAACTTCTGCTGCGGATAGTTGGGGGCCACATTTTCCAGGCTGGAGCTCTGGCTGCCGCCCAGGCAGATGATGAGGTCGCAGTCTCCGCTGTCGGCATAGCCGGATATCAGGCCCTCGTACTCGGCGTCATCCTTGGGCTCGGAATATACCCACTGGATGCCCATGGTGCTCTCCGCTTTCTTCATGCCGTCATACAGCGCATCGTTAAAGGACTTGTCTCCCAGGCCGCTGGAGGCGAACACAACGGCGACCTTGGTGCCTTTCTCGGAATCGTCACCTGCCGAATCCTTGTCGGACTTCCCGCAGGCCACCAGGGACAGCATCGAGCAGACCACCAGCAGCATGGACAGCCACTTTTTCACATTTGTAAACTTCATCTTAGTTCCTCCTTGGTTAGTTCTAAGCTGCCGTTTAATCGGCAGCAGGATCAATAAAGGATCGATCAGTGGGCTTCGCCCAGCATCATGCGTCCTAAGGCCTCACGGGTGGCATTGTCTGCATCCACAAATCCCATGATCTGCCCACGGAACAGCACCATGATCCGGTCTGAGACCTTGATCAGCTCATCCAGATCGCTGGAAATGAGCAGCACGGCGCAGCCCTGTTCCGCCGCCGCCAAAATGCGGCCTTGGATGTAATCCGCCGAGGCGATGTCAACGCCCCGGGTAGGCTGCGCGGCAATGAGCATCCGGCAGCCCCGGTCAAGCTCCCGGGCGACGATGATTTTTTGTTGATTGCCGCCGGAGAGGGTGCCGGCCACAACCGACTCATTGGTGGCCACAATGCTGTAATCGGCGATCTTAGCCTGCGCATCACGGCGGGCGGCCGCCCAGTCCTCCAGCAGTGGGCTTTTGGCATAGGGCTTTTCGTCGTAGGCATTCAGCAGCATATTTTCAAAGAGCCGCATACTGAGGATGAGGCCCATGCCTTGCCGGTCATCGGGAATGCTGCCCACGCCGGCATCGCGAATCTGCTTGGTTGTGCGGCCGGTGATCTCCCGCCCGTCCAGCAGAATGCTGCCGGAGGAGGAGCGGCAAAGGCCCAGAAGGGCCTGCGCCAGAGGCGTCTGTCCGTTGCCCTCGATGCCCGCTACGCCCAGCACCTCGCCGGAGCGAATGGAAAAGGTGACATTTTGCACAGCGGCGCCGCCACGGCGCTGCACGCTGAGGCCCTTTACCTGCAGCACCGCTTCCTCCCCAATGGGGTGGGGCCGACGGCGCCCGGTGGGAACCGTTTTGCCCACCATCATCTGCGTCAGCTTTTCCATACCGGTTTCCTGAGGGGTGGTGGTGCCGATGATCCGGCCCTGCCGGATCACGGTCATGCGGTCTGCAATTTGATAGACCTCCCGCAGCTTATGCGTAATGAAAATTGTGGACTTGCCCAGCTCCCGCAGGCGGCGCAGCACATCAAACAGCGCATCGGACTCCTGAGGCGTCAGCAGGGCGGTGGGCTCGTCGAAAATCAAAATGTCCGCCTTGCGATACAGCAGCTTGACGATCTCCACTCGCTGGCGCTGCCCAATGGTCAGTTTGTCCACCAGCGCATCAGGGTCTATATCTAAGCCATAGGAAGCGGCCAGCTCCCGGATACTGCGTGACGCTTCCTGCTTTTTCAGCCGTCCGCTTCTGGTCCTGACCTCCTGCCCCAGGGTAATGTTTTCCGCCACCGTCAGGTGCGGAATCAGCATCAGCTCCTGGTGCACCATACCGATGCCGTGGGCAATGGCGTCAGCAGGGCTTTTCAGCACCACTGGCTCGCCGGAAAGGAACATCTGACCCTCATCGGGCTGCTCGATGCCGTAGAGCATTTTCATCAGTGTGCTCTTTCCTGCACCGTTTTCCCCCAGAAAGGCGTGTACCTCGCCGCGGCGCAAGGTGAAATTGATGTGATCGCTGGCCTGTACGACACCGTTATAGCACTTGCACAGGTCAACACACTGCAAAACAACGGGGGCCTCGGTGGCGGTTTGCGTGTGTTCGGCTATCATAGGCTCCTCCTTTCAGGGTCGCTCCCTCCATTGGTTGATAAGGACAAACAGTTGTGCCCTTTTCAATGGGTGGTATTTTGCGTGAACTCATTATACGCCAGCACCCGTAGAATTTGAAGAACAAATAAGCGATGCAAAGCCATCGGTAAGACCGATGGCTTTCAGGTAAAAACAGGGTTTTGGGGAAGTTGATTTATAATGTTGGAGGTTGCTTTTTAACAAAAATGCTGCTAAAATCAGGAAGATGTCCCACAATTACCATTCCAGCGGTGTCGGTTGGGGCAAACAGTGGCGAGAGGTCTCCATCTGCGGCAGCAGCGCAAGTATGAGGTGAAAACGATGACATTAAAGCAAATACTATATGTCCGGGCCGTCAGCAAGGCAGGCTCTATCGGCAAGGCAGCAGAGTCGCTGTTCATCTCCCAATCCAGTCTATCCGAGTCGATTCGAAACTTGGAGAGGGAATATGGTATGGTTCTTTTTGAGCGAACCAGTAAGGGCATATCGCTGACGCGCCAGGGAGAGGCATTCCTGAAGGACACACAGCTGCTGACAAATATCTACCAGGATTTGGATGACAAGTATAAAAACCACAAGGGGGAGTGCGAGTATTTTTGCGTATCTTCCCTGCACCATGTCTCCGGTATTGATGCCTTTGAACACATTGTATGCCAGCCTAAGAATCAAAAATATCATCTGGGATATTTTGAGGGAAACATGGATCAGGTGCTGCAGGATGTGGAAACGAATCGCTCCGACATCGGCGTGCTGTTTTTCACCAGTGACAGCCGCAGCGCCATTATCAAGGCATGCAATCGGCGGAATATATTTTTTCAGCATCTGAAATATGATCTGCTGCATATTTACATCCAGAATACGCATCCCTTAGCCGAGTGTAAAAGCGTTACACTGGCGGACATCCAGCAATACCCGTTTATTTCTTATGAGGAGTGTCATCCCTCCTCGGCCCGATTCACGACGACCAGACGCCAGTGGAACCCCCAGCAGCAGATCATCTCGGTATCCGACCGGGCGATGGCGTATTCACTGCTGGCACTGGGCGATACCTATGTGACCGGCTCTGGCTATCTGACACAAGAGGATCGCCGCCGCGCCTTGGTCAGTGTGCCTATCACGGATTTGGGGCAAATCGAGATCGGGTATATCTGTAACCCCTCTCGAGTACTGTCAGAATTGGCGCTGGAATATATTGAGTGGCTGAAGATAATCACCGTGTGACAGGCGCTATTCGCCCTATAGGCAAGCCGTATTTACCGCAAGGGTAAGAGCATACGGCCACTTTACTTCAAGCCCTCACCCATAGAGCAGAAATAGGCAAAGAAAAAGATCCTGTTTTCGATAGAAAACAGGATCTTTTGGAGCTGCTGGGCGGATTCGAACCGCCGACCTCATCCTTACCAAGAGATAAAATGCTCTCCAGACGTTGCGGCACAAGGGGTTGCGGGCGTTTTTGCCGCAAAAAGGATGAGGTCGGAAACTCTTTGCTCCATGTGTTCCGTCCGCTCGTTTCCCCGTGTGGGTCGCGGTGTGGGTCAGAGCCACCGGCATCGTCGGTGTGGGTCAACTTTCTCTGGCAGTGGAATGGTCACATTTTGCGCTGCTGGAAACAATGAAAGGGTACCTTGCTAAAAGTATAGAGCCACCGGGCGGAGAAAGGCTCTCCCGCCAGACGGCTCTTTATTTTCGCAGTCGTTTCCCGTATGGGTCAAGGTGCGGGTCAAGCGGAAACCTCTGCGTCAAAAAAACGCGGACAGGTTTCGCCGTCATAGTTTGCTTTGCTGTTTCTCGCTCATAATGTCTTGCCAGCTCAGGTGTTTTCGCATCCATGGCCACAAGTTCTCCGGCCCATGTTTTCAGGCCATAGATGTCAAATTTACTGTTTGAGATATACTCGCTGGTCCAATCCGTCTGCTACCGGGGTCCTTTTATCGTTGTGGCAGCATCCTGTGGTTCTATTGGTTTAATCGCTACAGGCACCTGCTGATTGGTAGCATCATAAACGAACGGTCGAAACTGCACGATCCTTACCTCTTAAATAGTATACCATAGTTTTTGCAAAATTTGAAGCAGAAAATTGAAATCAGTGTCGTCACTTTTTATTCCAATATCGCACCGCTGCAAACAAAAAATAAAACCCCCGGAGTCTCTTGTCATGCAAGAGGCCCCGGGGGTGCTGTTTTATTTTGCCGCTTAGGTTTTTCTTTTTGGCTTATGCCTCCCGCTCCTTACGCTTGAGGACGAAGGCTGCGGCGAGAAGTGCCGCGGGCAGGGCGATGGCCCACACCAGCACGCCGGTGTCGCCGGTGGCCGGAGTGCCGCCGTTGTTGGTGCCGTTGCCGCTATTGTCGCCGCCGGAGGTGCCGCCGGTCTGAATGGTCACATCGCTCATGTCATAGAGCCGGGTCTGGCCGTTTACGAAGCGGTAGTAGGCCGCCAGGGCGTAGTAGCCTTGCTCGGTGGCCATGTCGTTCCGCTCGCCGCCAGCGGTGTGCCGGAAGCCGCCGCCGGTGACATAGAACCCGGCCAGAGCATCCAGAACGGTGTGGCCGTTCTTCACGAAGCGGCTATCCGCGGTGGGATCGATGCCCAGGGCGGTGAGAGCCACGATGACCTGGGCGCAGGACTCGCTGTTCACGGTGCCCCAGCTGCCAAAGCCGCCGTCAGTGCGCTGCAGGGCGGAAAGGGCCTCCAGAGCCTTATCCACAGCAGCCTTCACGGTCTCGTTGGTCTTGTAGTAAGGTGCCAGGGCCTGGATGGCCATAGCAGTCATATCCGGGTCGGCCTTGTCCGCACTGAGGTTCCAGCCGCCGTCGGGAAGCTGGGCGTCCAGGATGACCTGAATCAGCTTCTCCCGGGTCACATCGCCCATAGTGGGGTAGTTGTGGCTATCCAGGGCAATGAGGGTGAAAATGGGGCCGTTAATGTCCTGGGTCTGCACATAATCCATGTTATCCAGACCCTTCAGCAGGTTGTGGCCGCCCACATTGGTGACATCCTTGCCGATAGCGGTCAGGGCCAGGATCACCCGGGCGTTGTCGGTGACTTTGGCCGGGTGCAGACGCTCATTGGCGTCAGCCTTGGCCTTCACATACTCCACCACATTGTCATAGTACCCGGCGGGTACGGTGCGGCCACTGCGGGCCAGGCCGATGACCATCCACTCGCCGCCGGTGGAGTTCACGGTGGGGGTGCCCAAGGTGGCCATGAAGTCGCCGGTGGTCTTATAGATGGTGTCCAGGTTTGCCATGAGGTCCGCATGCTTGAGCTGGTTGAGCTTGATAATCGCGGCGGTGAGAGCGTCCACCTTGTCAGCGTCCACCAGGGCCTTGTCCTCGTCGGAGAGGGCATCGTAGGCGGACTTGGCGGCGGTGATGGCGGCCTCACTATCCAGGGTGACATTGGCACCGATGGCGTCAATAAGGTCCTCCACGGTCTCGATGTCGCCCTTTAAAACGGTGATAGTCAGGTCGCTGATCTCCATCCGATAGAACTTCGCATAACTATCCAGCCAATCGTACCCGCCGCTTCTGTGGGTAACATCCAGATAGCCGCCGTAAATTCTGTAGGTGCCCGCCGGGGTGGTCTTGGGCACGGTGAAAGTGATGCTCTTGAGGGCCACCTCGGGGCCGACGGGGGTAGTGCCCTCGCCCTCCCAGGAGTCGCCGCCCTTGGACCACTTGGAGAAAATGTACTCCGCACCGGGAATATTGGTGGAGTAGTTCAGCAGGCAGTACTGCAGCTTATAGTCCTGGGCCAGCTGCTCGATGGGCAGCGTAGGGATGGAGATGGTAAGCTTGTCCCCAGCCTTGACCTGCCCGCCGTTCTCGGCCACGGTCTCATACTTGGGCTCCAGCTTGAAGTTGGGGTTCTCCTCCACCTGCAGCGTAATATCCGCCAGCATGCCGAAGCCATAGCGGGTGGAAGCGGCGATACCGCCGGTGTTGCCCTGATCGCCCTCGCTGCCGGGATTGGAACCGTAGCCCCGGTTATCGGAGCTGCCCTTGGTGAGGGTGATCGTGCCGGATTCCGTCAGATAGGCCGCAACGCGGGGCTGATAAGATACCTGTTTTTTCACACCATTTTCATCAGTACGGTAAATATCGTGCTGGTTGTCTGTATTTACTACGCTCTGCAGAGGCATATCCGTATAGAACACCGTCGTGGTGGCAAGGTTATAAATACGGAGGATCTTATGGATATTGGTAGGCCGCCCGATGATCCAGATACCCGCCGTATCGCCGGTGCGCAGATCCTCACCGGGGCGAGAAATGTTCTCCTGCACATAGCGGGTGACCTTGCCCTTGAGGGAGTAGACCTGCGTGACGGTCTGTCCCTGATAGTCAGCGGTGACCTCGATGCCGTTGTAGCCGTCCTTGATGAGGATGGTCACATTGCCCTTGGCGTCGGGGGTGTAGTCGGTCTTGACGGGGGTGCCGTCTTTGTTGTACTGGAGGTAGTTATAGACGCTGACCTTGGCGTTGGTGCCGTTGACCTTGAAGGTAAAGGGTGCGCCCTGGGTGCCGTAGTCATAGGTCCAGTTGTCGTATTTGCTGGTGTTGTTCAGAGAAGTGAAGTTTGTCAGGTTCTTGTTCAGATCCTGAATAGCCGTCTCCTCGGGGCTATTGACATGGACGGGGATCTCCGGAATCTGGCCGTAGAAATTGCCCGCCTTATCCGTAAAGGTGACGGTGAAGGTGGTGGTGCCTGCCTTTTTAGGCACCAGGTAGTACTTCATGGCCGGGAAAGTACTGCCGCCGCCCAGACCGCCATCCTGATAGACATCCTCCACTTCCTTAATCTCGAAGATGCTGTCATCCTTGATGTCAAATTTCAGAATGCCGGGCAGGGTATAGGGCAGACCTTTTTCTACCGCATATCCAGCAGGATACAGCGTCGTAGGCCGGTTCGTCCAAATCTCCCGGAATACGGCAGGATAATAGGTGTCCTCGTGGCCCAGGTCCAGATTATAGTGGTTGGCCCCCATCATAAAGTCGTCGTAATATTCCGTGGGCTTGCCGATGGAGCTGCCGTCCAGAATGGACTGCTCGTTGACGGTGCGGTACGCACCCTCGTAGGCCGTCTTGACTGCGGCGTTTTCCGTAGAGTTAACGGCCGCAAATTCCGCCCGCTGGGCGTCGGACAGCTCCAGATACTGCACCTGTGCATCCTGCACGGCGTCGTAATACTGGGCATAGTTTTCTGCGGTGACCTTCCCGGCGAACGTATTCACCAGGTCGATCCATGCCTGAACGCCGTCCTCGTGGCGCTTTTTCAGCTCCTCCACCCGGGCCACGGAATCCTGCAGCTTTTTCAACGTCTCCGCGGACAGCTGCTTCTGTTCCTCGTCGGTAAAACCGGCATAGGCGCGCTGATAGCTCATGACGATCTTGTAGTGATCGGCATACGTCAGATTATCGGTGCTCGGCAGAGCGCTGATAAACTCGGTCAGCTCCGCCGGAGTAGTCTTGACCACAATCACCGTAATAGTGGTGTGGATCTCGATCTTGGGATTCTTTTTGTCGACACCGACGAAGTCAATGACCGTCGTGTCCTTCTTCAGCGGTACCGGCTTTTTGGAAAATGCCATCATGGCCGGCTTACCGAAGTTAGCCTGCTTGACATGAACCTCGCCATCCACAAGAATCTGTGTTTTTAAGCTGTTCAGGTCACCGGCCTGCATGGCATCGGTGAATTTATTGATGCCGAAGCTGGCCACCTGCGGGGACACATAGACGATATAATTCCAGCAATTTTGGGAATAACCGGTTTCGCCCGTGCGGTTGCCGTCCTCATCCGCCTGAAACAGCGTACCCTCCGGATAGCCGTAGAACACATTATCTGTATTATAGGCAGGCTTGCCAAAGAAGTTAAATGTACCCCAGACATAATTGCCCGGCTTGGTGAGGGTCAGCTTGTAATTCTCCGTGCGGCCCTGGGCGGTGACGGCGATGTAGAAATAGGCCGAGCCGCTGCCGGTAAACTGATTCGCCGGGGTGGAAGCCACGCCGTTTTCAAAGTCCGCCAGGACCTTGCCGTCGCTGCTCTTGAGCTGGGCGGTGGCCCCTGCGGGCAGGTCGGAGAGCGTCACGGTGAAGCCGCCGTCGTTATACTGCTTGAGATGGGTATAGTTTGCCAGCTTGCCGGTGAAGGCGGCGGTTTCCTTGTCAAAGGTCAGGGCCACTTTGGTGCCGGCGGAGCCGTCCTGATGGATGGAGGTGAGGGATACATTGTCGCCGGAGAGGAGGGAGCCCGCCGCCTGGAGGGCGATGGTGTAGGTCTCCGGGGCGGCATCGCCGTCATTGCCCACCTTCAGGGTGATGACGGTGCCCGCCTGAACGGGAATGGCATCCTTGCGGCCATACTCCGTGCCGCCCACATAGATGCGGACGCGGTTCTGCTTGTTGCTGGCGGTGGGGGTGACGGTGAGGGCGGTGACGCCCTCGGGCAGAATCATGGTATAGTCATGCACGTCGGAGGAAAAGGCGGGGTTCAGTTCGCCTGCGCTGAGGGCGATGGCCTTCAGGGTTTTGTTGCTATCCTCAAAAGCACCGCCGATGTCCGCGCCCAGATTGCAGGTGTGCTGCACGGCGATCTCGTCCCCGGCCTTCAGCTTGCCGTTGGCCACGGTGTAGGCGGCGAAGCCCTCACTGGTGAACCAGTCGTTGAGGGTGCCCATCCAGCCGGAGCCCTCGGCGGCGGCCTTCTCCTCGATGCCGTTGATTTCGCTGATGTAGCCGGTGTCCGCGCCGGTCTGGGAATAGCCCCCGGCCGTCAGTGCGTCCACGATGCAGCTCATCATGGAGGAGTCATCCTGAAGTGTGACCCACTCGTCCACCAGCATCCCCTCCCAGGGTGCGCCGTCGGCCTCGGCCCAGGTGGTGTTTTCCACCGTCACATGGACCTGACCTGTGTGGTCGTCCGCCGCCAGCACGCTCACGGGAAGCAGTGACAGCGCCATGATAAGCGCCAGCAGCAGAGAAATGATTCTTTTTTTCATTTCTTCTTCCTTTCGTTCTTTTTATTTATGTAAATGCCGAAGCAATCACACACTTTTTGTCATTGCGAGGGCGCACCGCGCCCGTGGCGATCCGTAATACCCTATATCTCACGTCCCCTGTTTCCTCCCCCCGGGCCGCACTCTTTGCAGCACGGCCCGGGGAGAGGGAACTTGAAAGGAACGACAAATAGCGCAAAAATTTTTCTTGAAAGCGGGGCGGGAAAGGTCTGCCGTCCTCCCCCGCCCCGGCGGCTTGAAATGGCTATCATGCTTTCCATGGAAAGCATGATAGCCATGGTGCCTGGCAGCAAAAAATCACCCGGCCGCCAAAAAGCAGCCGGGTGAAGCAAATTCTATACGACAGCTTCGGCTCCGGAGATGGCGGTGCCCGGGAGCAACGCCTTGCGTATCTGACTTAGCCGAATAAATCGGCATCACAGTGACCGTCTCGCGGGGCCTCTCACCCCATTCCGCCACCGGGATAAACCCGGCTCACGCTGTCCCGTTGTTCAGTTTGAGTGCATTATAGCACAGGATATGACATATTGCAATGGAGAAAACCTCCGTCATTCGCCCCGACTTGATATCTCCCGGTGCATATCTTACATTGTTCTTAGGCGAAAGCCTAATCTCGCAGCCTTCCGGTGAGGTCCACACCCCGGTGTGGTCGCAGGCATTCATGGGTCCCGTAGGGCATTCTGACCCCCTGTACGAAGGCAGCCCCATGGAGGCCGACAGTTTTGGCGCTGTACCGGCAGCACGGGTGTGCGCCCTTCCGTCGAAAGCGGAAAGGACACAAAAGCAAAGGAGCTGATTCCATGTCCAAGAAATGCGCCAACGGCGAGGCAACATCCGCAAGCGCAAAGACGGCCGGTGGGAGGGTCGCTACACCGCTGGCTACAACCCCGAAACCGGCAAGCGCATCATCAAAAATGTCCTAGGCAAGACCCAGGCGGAGTGCAAAGCGAAGCTGGCCGCCGCCATGGAGGCCAGCAAGGGCGTCGATGTCAGCCGCACAGATGAGCATACCGTGGCCACATGGCTGCGGAGCTGGTACGACATCTACGCCAAGCCCAATGT
>OGYJ01002913.1_pt1 | contig 10769 bp, 7 predicted proteins | sample 1576531 | NCBI WGS metagenome assembly OGYJ01 (sample SAMEA3541574, study PRJEB24748) | human gut metagenome | biome: human gut; feature: human-associated habitat; material: faeces | place: China | collected 2012 | reverse complement strand
TGTACGGCGTACAGGCCGAGGGTGCCCCCAGCATGTACCGCAGCCTGCACGAGCATAAGTACCAGACCCTGAAAGCCGTTTCTACCTTTGCAGACGGCATTCAGGTCAAGACTCCCGGTGAGCTGACCTACCAGATCTGTGAGCAGTATGTGGACGACATCGTGACCGTGAGCGAGGATGAGACCGCTGCCGCCATCCTCTCGCTGATGGAGAACCAGAAGCTGGTTGCCGAGGGTGCCGGAGCCGTGCCGGTGGCTGCAGTGCTGTTCCACAAGCTGCCGGTCGAGGGCAAAAAGGTGGCCTGCGTCGTCTCCGGCGGCAACATCGATGTGAACATCCTCAACCGCGTGATCACCCGTGGTCTGGTCATGAGCGGCCGCAAGGCGAACATGACCATTGCGCTGGAGGACAAGCCCGGCCAGCTCAAGAAGGTGGCCGAGATCGTGTCCCGCTGCGGCAGCAATGTGGTGTCGGTGCAGCACGATGGCTCCGATCCCAATATGCCCATTTCCAGCTGCTTCCTCAAGCTCACCCTTGAGACCCGCGATGCCGAGCAGATCGAGCAGATCCGCGCAGAGCTTGCAAAAGAGGGTTTCCAGCTTGTGAGCGAAAGAGTATAATAGAAGAAAAAAGAAAGGAACGTTTTATCATGAAAGTCGTTTCCACTTCCAACGCACCCGCAGCCATCGGCCCTTACAGCCAGGCCATCGATCTGGGCAATATGGTGTTTGTTTCCGGCCAGATCCCGGTAGACCCTGCTACCGGCAAGATGGCCGATACGGTTGAAGAGCAGGCTGCACAGAGCCTTGCAAACCTCAAGGCCATTCTGGCCGAGGCTGGCCTTTCCATGGCAAATGTGGTCAAGACTGTCATTTTTCTGGCCGATATCAACGATTTTGCCGCTGTGAATGCCGTGTATGCCAAGGCCTTTGCTGAGCCGTTCCCTGCCCGCAGCTGCGTGCAGGTGGCCGCCATCCCCAAGGGCGCAAAGCTGGAGATCGAGTGCATCGCCGTGCGCGAATAATCAGGCCTAAACACAAAAGGGGTTGTGCCGCTGGCACAGCCCCTTTTGCATGTATGAGGAAGAATGAGAACAGCAATTACGGGCGCAGACCCATGCCGCCCTCCAGCGTGAGGGTCTCGCCGGACAGATACTTGAAGTCCGGCATGGCCAGCTGCACGCATACCCGGCCGATCTCGGTCTCGGGGTTGGCGTAGTGGCCCATGGGCGGCATCTTGACGTTGGCTTTGAACGCATCCGGGTATGCCTGCTGGAACTGCTCCAGCTTGGCGGTCCAGGCCAGCGGGCAGACAACGTTGACGTTGATGTCATCCGGACCCCACTCGGTAGCGGCCACGCGGGACAGGCCGCGGATGCCCTCCTTGGCGGCAGCGTAGGCGCACTGGCCAAAGTTGCCAAACAAGCCTGCACCGGATGCAAAGTTGATCACGCTGCCCTTGGACTTGGCCAGATAGGGATAGCAGGCCTTCATATAGTAAAATGTAGCGTACAGGCCGGAATAAAGGGCAAGATCAAACTGCTCGGTGGTGTGCTCTGCCAGCGGCACGCCGGAAGCGGATGCCTGTGCGTTGTTCACCAGCACTTGAATGCCACCAAAGGTATCCACAGCCTGATTGACGACATTTTGCACGGTGGCTTCGTTGTCGGTGCCTGCACACACATCTGCCTGCACCGGCAGAACGCGGATGCCATACTTGGCTTCCAGCTCGTTTTTTGCCTCTTCCAGTTTTTTTACATTGCGGCCAGTGATGACCAGATTTGCGCCCTCTTTTGCAAAGGCGGTGGCAATGCCATAGCCGATGGAGCCGCAGCTGCCATCGGAAAGTACGGCGCGGCCTGCGCCGGTGATGATAGCGGTCTTACCCGTTAAAAAGCCCATAGTTGCCCTCCAGAAGTGCTCAGTTGATATATCAATTGGCTGATGTTGGCCATATTATAGCCTGAATTTCCATAGAATGCAAGGCTTTTTACCGATAAATAAAAAATAGACAAAGAATGCCGAGAAGGTGAAAAAATTCACGACTTCTCGGCATTTTGTGAAAGATTTATCAGAGACTTTGATGTTAAAATAAAGACAAACTAATTACTTCTGCACGCCCGCCTCGCACTGCTCAATAAACTGCTTTGCCACGCGGGGGCTGCGGCCGCCGGCGCGGATGGCAAAGGCCTCGGCCTTGACCAGCAGCTGGTCCATGGGCATATCGACGTGGTGCTGTTTTGCCAGCTCCTCCAGGATGGTCTCGAACCGGGCTTTTTCCGGCCGCTGGAAGGTCACGGTCAGGCCGAACCGGGCCGAAAGGCTCATGAGCTCCTGCCGGGTGTCGGCTTCGTGGATGTCGTCGCCGGTGCGGTCGGTCAGGGTCTCCTTGATGAGGTGGCGGCGGTTGGAGGTGGCGTACACCGCGATGTTGCGGGCACGGCCGCCCACGCTGCCCTCCAGAATGGCCTTGAGGGCGGCAAAGTTGTCGTCGTTGGCGGTAAAGCTCAGGTCGTCGATGAACAGGATAAACTTGAGGGGGTTGGCGGCCAGCTTGTCCATCAGGTCCGGGATCTGGTACAGCTGGTTCTTTTTCACTTCCACCAGCCGCAGGCCCTCCGGGGCAAACTCGTTGGCGATGGCCTTGACCGAGCTGGACTTGCCGGTGCCGGCGTCGCCGTACAGCAGCACATTGTTGGCGGGCATCCCGGCCAGCAGGGCACGGGTGTTGGCGATCACCTTTTCCCGCTCCTTTTCGTAGCCCGGCAGCTCGGAAAGACGCTGGGGGTCGGGGTACTTCACCGGAACCAGCTTGCCGTTTTCTACTGTAAATACATGGTGCTTGGCAAACATGCCGTAGCCCTTCTTGCCCACCTCGCTCATGCGCTGGGCATAGGCGGCGGGCAGGTCAAGGTCGGCCGTCTCCCACCGGGGCAGGAAGGCCAGCTCTTCGGCCGGGACCTCTGCCGCGTCCAGCAGGGCATCCAGCGTCAGGCTGCACAGCTGCTGCAGGAAGGCCAGCTCGTTGTCCAGTGCAGTCTGCAGAACGGGGGGCAGGATACCGGCAGCGGCCTGCCGCACGCACACGGTCTCGGTCTCCAGCACGGTGGTGCTCAGGTAGGTGCCCCAGTTGGTGGTGCGCTCGAACAGCACGCTTTCAAACTGTGCCACGGCGTTGCACACGCTGCCAACGCTGCTGTTTCCGGCCGTCAGGCAGTCGATGAGAGCGGCAAATCTGGCCGCCACGGGGTCGCTCAGCAGGGAGCGAAAGATCACAAGCCCGTGCAGGCGGGCGTTCCATTCATGCAGTTTCATAGTCCGGTTTCCTCGATCCTGAATCTTTTTTTGGTACATCCTCTTTCAGACAACGCGCGCGGCGCGCACAGATAAAAAGAGTATACAGCGGTTTTTCATTTCACGCAAGAGTGTTTAATTTCCTTCATGTTTGGAACGATTCAGGTTACGAATTGTCGATTGACAACAGCCCGATTTATAGTATAATTTACATCAACAAATGCGTGGATGGGAAAAAGTACCACACGATCCCCCCTGTTCAGAGAGCTGCCGTTTGGTGCGAGGCAGTCAGTGTTTCGTGGGAGAAATCCTCCCGGAGCAGCCTGCCCAACGGGTGTCAGACCCTTGTAAGCAGTGCCGGCAGCCGCCGTTATGAGGCAGGGCTTTGTTGGAAGCCCATGAGAGGGTGCACAGCGCACCAACGAGAGTGGTACCGCAGAGAGCTTGATGATCACAAGGTCTTTGTCTCTTGGAATGAACAGGGGACAAGGGCCTTTTCTTTTACCCCCGCCCCCTGCAGAGCGTACATGAAAAAGGTTTAGGAAACAGGAGTAACTTACCATGCAGTTGAACGGTTCTCAGATTTTTGTGGAGGTTCTTTGTGAGCAGGGCGTGGATACCATTTTTGGTTATCCCGGCGGTGCAGTGCTGAATCTTTACGATGAGCTGTATAAGAATGCCGACCGCATCACCCATGTGCTCACGGCACACGAGCAGGGCGCTGCCCACGCAGCCGACGGTTACGCCCGGGCCACCGGCCGCACCGGCGTGGTGCTGGCCACCAGCGGCCCGGGTGCCACCAATCTGGTCACCGGCATTGCCACCGCCTATATGGACTCGGTGCCCATGGTGGCCTTTACCGGCAACGTAGCCACGGCGGGCCTTGGCAAGGACGGCTTTCAGGAAGCCTACATTGAGGGCATCACGATGCCCATCACCAAGCACAACTTCACGGTGCGCCGGGTCGAGGATCTGGCCGACACCATGCGCGCAGCTTTCCGCATTGCACAGAGCGGCCGCAAGGGCCCGGTGCTGGTGGACATCCCCAAGGATGTGACCGCTGCCGTGTGCGAATTTGAAGCCAAGCAGCCGGAGCCCATCCGCACGGTGACCACCTTTGATGCGGAACAGGTGCGCTGGGCAGCCGACCTGATCAACGCGGCACAGCGCCCGCTGGTGTACTTTGGCGGCGGCGTGCGCAGCGCGGCCTCCTGCCAGCCGCTGCGGGATCTGCTGCACAAGGCCGAGATCCCGGCCACCTACACCCTGATGGCGGCCGGTGTGGTGCCTTACGGCGACCCCATGAACATCGGCATGCTGGGCATGCACGGCTGTTACACCTCCAACCGGGCCGTGGCCGACTGTGACGTGCTGATCGCGGTGGGTACCCGCTTCTCGGACCGTGTGGCGCTGAAACCCAAGACCTTTGCCAAGAATGCCACCATCATCCAGATCGACATCGACCCCAGCGAGCTGGGCAAGAATGTGGAAGTGGACCTGTCCATCGTGGGCGATGCCGCCTATGTGCTGCAGGCCATGCTGCCGCAGATCAAAGAGGCAAAGCACCCCGACTGGATGAAGATGATCCACGAGTGGCAGGCACAGGATTACCACCCGGTGTCCGACCCCACCCGCCTGATGCCCCATCAGGTCATCGGTGAGGTGTGCAACCAGTGCGGCCCGGAGGCCGTATACGTCACCGATGTGGGCCAGCACCAGATGTGGGCGGCCCAGTACCTGCGCCACGCCAAGAGCCGCGGTTTCATCACCAGCGGCGGCCTGGGCACCATGGGCTTTGGCTACGGTGCCGCAATCGGTGCCCAGATGGCCCTTGGCCGGGACCAGCGTGTGGTCATGTTCACCGGTGACGGTTCCTTCCATATGAACCTGAACGAGGCCTGCACCGCCGTCAGCTACGACCTGCCCATCATCACGGTCATCTTCAACAATTCCGTGCTGGGTATGGTGCGCCAGTGGCAGACCACCTTCTACGGCAAGCGCTACAGCCAGACCGATCCCCACCGTCACACCGACTTCGTCAAGCTGGCCGAGGGCTTTGGCCTGAAGGGCTACCGCTGCACCAACCTGCCGGAGTTCCAGCAGGCATTTGCCGAGGCGCTCCAGCGCAAAGGCCCCACCTGGATCGAGTGCATCATCGACAAGGACGAAAAGGTCCTGCCCATGATCCCCGGCGGCGGTGACATCAACGATATCATCATGGAATAAGGAGGACACAGCAATATGGAATCCAGTCAGCGCAGGGTCATCAGCCTGCTGGTGGACAACCAGAGCGGCGTTCTGGCCCGGGTGTCCAACCTGTTCTGCCGCCGCGGCTTCAACATCGACACCCTGACCGTTTCGGCCACCAACGACCCGGCCGTCAGCCGCATCACCCTGACCATCACCAGTGACGACCGGGCCCTGAAGCAGCTCATCCTCCAGACTGAGCGTCTGGAAGTGACCCAGCAGGTGTTCGTGCTGGACAAGGACAAGACCCTCCAGCGGGAACTGCTGCTGCTCAAGGTGGCGTCCGACGTGCACAACCGCGCCGAGCTGCGGGAGATCGCTAACATTTACAAGGCCAAGATCATTGACCTGTCGCCGGACAGCATGGTGTTTGAACTGATCGGCAAGCCGGACAAGATCGACGCCTTCCTGAAGATGTTCGAGGACTACGAGATCCTGGAACAGTGCCGCACCGGCGTCACGGCGCTGGAACGCGGCGGAATGCACCAGCATATGCAGAAGCCGCCGCAGGAAGTGCGCGCGGCCCAGCTCCCCCTGCCGGGCACCCATTGCCCGGGACGCACCTGAATGTTTTTTCCGCTCCCCGGTGAGCGAAAAAATAAAGATCGTTTATTATTAGCCACAACAGAAGAATAAAAAGGAGAACAACTACTATGGCTATCAAGAAATACTACGATTCCGACTGCAACCTCGGCGTGCTGGACGGCAAGACCGTCGCTGTCATCGGCTTCGGCAGCCAGGGCCACGCCCATTCCGAGAACCTGGCCGAGAGCGGCGTCAACGTCGTCGTCGGCCTGCGCAAGGGTTCTGCTCACTGGGCAAAGGCTTCTGAGTTCGCAGCAACTCACGAGAACTTCAAGGTCATGGAAGTGGAAGAAGCTGCCAAGTATGGACAGCGTCCGGGTGACCCTAAGGTATGGAACAATCCTGATAATGATAAAGTAAATGCAGACGGTAGTGTTACTATCGTGTATGACAATGATGACAAGCAATTCCTGGGACAAAGCAGTCCGAAAGTGAATTGGTCTATGCGTAATGAATTTACTTTCTTCAAAGATTTAACTTTCTCATTCAATATTTATTCAAAGATGGGGCATAAGAGTCTGGAAACAGATTACCTGAATAAAGATAATGCAGGCTCAAAAGTGACGAATGGTCAGAATGTATATGCTAAGAAGGGATATTGGACTGTAGATAATCCGACCAATGAATATGGACGCTTAGATGCACAAGGTCCGTCGGGAGTGACTACACCGGGCAAATTACATAACCGTTCATTCATTCGTCTGGACAACATTTCACTTGCCTATAAACTGCCCAAGAAGTTCATTTCACGCTGGAGTATAGAAAAGGCGATTATTAGCGGAAGCATCAAGAATGTTGCAGTCTGGGCTAAAGACTGGAAATATTGGGACCCTGAAACCGGTGGTTTGGCTCCGAGAACCTTTAATATTGGATTAACTTTAACTCTTTAATTACATAACGGATATGAAAAAGATAAAAAATATAGCATTGATAGGTATGATTGCTGCCGGTGCGTTGTGTTCTTCTTGTTCGGAAGACTTCCTGAAACCGGACCCGCTTTCATTCTACGAACCTGAACAAACCTTTACTACTGAAGCCGGATTGCGCTCTGTTGTAGCTACGCTGGATAGACATTTGCGCAATTACTGGACTTATTATCAAGCTGCCAATCTGGTAACTCCTTTCTATACATTGTTTATGCATACCGATTTAGCTGTTGCCGGAAAAACAGATCAGAGTACTATCTGGGCAGATCCATCCGAACGCCTGACTCCTTCGGACGGAATGGGCGGCGGAGGCAGCGAAGTGAATCAGTTCTCGTATTTCTGGGGTGAAACTTATACAGGTATAAAATCAGCTAATACAATAACCAGCTATATCGGCAAAATTAAGGATATGGACGAAGCTTCCAGAAATAAATACATTGGTTGGGCTTGTTTTCATCGGGCATATCGTTATTTGTCATTGGTCTTTATGTTTAAGGATGTCCCATTGGTGACAAAGATTATAGAAGGTCCGAAGTTCGACTATAAAACAACTTCCCGTGAGGCCATTCTTGCGAAGATGGTTGAGGATATGGAATTTGCCGTACAGTGGGTTCCGGAACAAAAGGATATGAAAGAGATCGGTCTGGTCAATAAGGGAGCTTGCCGCATGTTACTTTCTAAACTTTATCTGGCAACCGGACAGTGGGAGAAGGCTATTCAGCAGCTGAATGAAGTGATAGATAACTCCGGTTATTCGTTGATGACGAATACCTTTGGTACTTTTGTCACTCCTTTCAATACAGAAACGTGGCCTATTCAACGCAATGTGATCTGGGATTTGCACCGACCTGAAAATAAGTTGATAGCCGAAAATAAAGAAGTGATACTGGGTATGCCTAATCGCGGTATCGGTTCATCGAATTCTTTTGTTGCTTTCAATACAATGCGTGCTCTGGGTCCATTGTGGGATGACAAGAGTAATCTATTGGACCCTAATGGAGTACAAGCTGTGAAAAGTTTTGCTCGTAGCGATAAGAATTATGACTCTAAATATGATTATAATCGCTCCATAGGTCGTGGTACAGGTTATTTGCACCCTACTTATTACTCTCAATATGGTATGTGGGAAGTGAATGGAGTAGATGATGAGGGAGATTTGAGACGTAGTACAAAGAGCGGAAACTGGATGATGATGGATTCTGTCAGGGTCAATAATCCTTCTTCCAAATATTATGGTCAGTATCTTCAGAAGTCTTGGTGTAAGGATACAATCCGTGACTGGTTCGGATGGCCTCACTATAAAATCTATTTAATGGACCAGAATGCCGAGGCGAAAGAAAGTAGTACACAGTTCAATGGCGCTTCCAGCAGCTCCACTACAAGTGGCATAGCCGACTGGTATTGCTACCGTCTGGCAGAGGCTTATTTGCTGCGTGCTGAAGCAAAATTTTATAATGGCGATCCTGCCGGTGCTGCTCTGGATGTAAACAAAGTGAGGGAGAGAGCTCAGTGCAAACAGCTTTACACAACTGTAACCATTGGAGATATCATGGATGAGCGTGCACGTGAATTGTATCTGGAAGAATGGCGCTATCTTGAATTGAGTCGTGTGTCTTATTGCCTTGCCCTAAGCGGAAAACCGGATGAATGGGGAAATACGTATGATGTGAATACTTATGATAAACAGGAAGGTACAGACCCGAATGGTGGAAGTTATTGGTATCAACGCATTATGCATTACAATGAATTCTATAATAAAAATCCGGAGTTGATTGTGAAGAACCATAAATATACCATTGACAAGCGTAATCTGTATTTGCCTATTCCACAATCAGCTATTGATGCCAATCGTTTGGGAAAACTACGCCAGAATTATGGCTATGACAAATATGATGACAGTGTGCCGATGTGGGGAAACTGGCAGGAGGCTGTAGCCGACGAAGATAACCTGTCTAACTAAATTGGGCTTCGGCTCTTCTGAGTAGTAAATTCGCATTTTTTCAATAGGTATTATAAGGAACGGGGTGATCGTTCTTTTCTTGAGATCACCCCGTTTTCATTTGTATCAATCAATATAGAATCAAGTATGAATAGAATAACAATGAAAGGACTGTTTTTTGCTTTTCTGACTCTTATTTTTTGTTCCGGATATTTTCCGTGTGCAGCAACCGAACTTCCGAAGGTGTCCGATGTGTCCGGTATTATCCATAAAGTGAACAGATACTGGCAAACTACGCATCCTAAACATAGTTGGTCATTCTGGGATCATGCTGCCTATCATACCGGAAACATGGAAGCTTATTTCCTGACAGGGGATACCGCTTACTACAATTATTCTGAAGCATGGGCTGGGCATAATCAGTGGATGGGAGCCAGAAGCAAAGATAAGTCTAAATGGAAATCCGGCTATGGTGAAAGTAATGAATATGTTCTGTTTGGCGATTATCAGGTGTGTTTTCAGACATATATCGACCTTTATACTGTGGAGCCTGACGAACGGAAAATAGCCCGTGCCCGCGAGGTTATGGAATATGAAATGAGTACCGATCGCTCCGATTATTGGTGGTGGGCTGATGGACTCTATATGGTGATGCCCGTTATGACTAAACTGTATAAGGTGACCGGAAATCCGCTTTATTTGGAGAAGCTGCATGAGTACTGGGAATATGCCAATAGCATTATGTATGACGCAGAGGCTGGTCTGTATTATCGTGATGCGAAGTATGTCTATCCTAAACATAAAAGTGTAAATGGTAAAAAGGACTTTTGGGCGCGTGGTGATGGCTGGGTACTGGCTGCATTGGCCAAAGTGCTGAAAGACTTGCCTCAAGATGATAAATACCGGTCAGAATATGTCGACCGTTTTCGGACAATGGCTAAAGCCGTAGTCGCCTGTCAACAACCGGAAGGTTATTGGACCCGAAGCATGCTCGATCCGCAACATGCTCCCGGGCCGGAAACCAGTGGAACAGCTTTCTTCACCTATGGTCTGCTGTGGGGCGTCAATAATGATTTATTGGATAGAGAAACTTATGAACCGGTAGTATTGAAAGCATGGGAATATCTTGCTACAGTGGCTTTGCAACCGAATGGGCATGTAGGCTATGTACAACCTATTGGTGAGAAAGCTATCCCCGGACAAGTGGTGGATGCTAATTCTACTGCCAATTTTGGTGTAGGTGCTTTCTTATTGGCTGCTTGTGAAATGGTACGTTTCATCGAAGATGCGCCTATCGTCAATGAAGGATATCAGGTGACGGATAAAGGTGCCTGGTGTTGGTTTGCCGATCCTCGTGCCTTGCATTATAAAAGTAAAGATGGCAGTATAGACCGAACCTATATCGGCTACATTGATACTCATGGAAATATAAAAGCCATGCAATATGATTTTCATAAAAAGCAGCAGAAAGAAGTCCTTATCCGTTCCTGCTTCCAGCCGGATGATCATGATAACCCGACTTTCCTGATACTGCCTGATGAGCGTGTCATGATATTCTATTCGCGCCATACGGATGAACGTTGTTTTTACTATCGCATCTCGCGGGAACCGGGTGACATTACAACTTTAGGAGAAGAGAAGAAAATTATCACTGAGAATAACACCACCTATCCTTCTCCCTTTATTCTTTCCGATGATCCGGATCACATCTATCTTTGCTGGCGTGGAATAGGCTGGCATCCTACGATTGCCAAGTTATCCCTACCGGATAAAAAAGAT
>OGYJ01002906.1_pt1 | contig 10804 bp, 11 predicted proteins | sample 1576531 | NCBI WGS metagenome assembly OGYJ01 (sample SAMEA3541574, study PRJEB24748) | human gut metagenome | biome: human gut; feature: human-associated habitat; material: faeces | place: China | collected 2012 | reverse complement strand
GTACAACATCAGGGCTTTCTCTTTTAATTTTATCGCACAATTCTTCTCCGTCTTTTGCACAGAAAATAACGGAAATATTCTTACTCTGTAAGATATTAAGATTTTCCTGCGTAAATTCGGAAGCGTCATCGGTTACGATTAGTTTTATTTTGTTGTTCATTGTGATTTCCCCCAGTAATTTTTGTTGTACTAATATTACCACAAAATGGTAAAGTTGGCAATACCTTCCATAAAACTTTTTTGAAAAATTGAGAAAAAAGTTTTATATTTTGCGTTAGCAAATCAAAAATGAACAAACCATCATATATTTAGTGTTGATTATTGTAGCGATTTGCCATATATTGTGCAAACACACCGTAACCCTCTTTTGGATTATTGAGAAACACATGGGTAACAGCGCCAATAATTTTGCCGTTTTGAACTATCGGACTGCCGCTCATACCCTGTACAATACCGCCGCAATTTTCGAGCAATCTGCTGTCGGTTATTTTTATGACAAAATTTTCATTCGATGTCATATCACGGTTGCAAATTCTTTTGATTTCAATTTCATATTCCTGCGGCGTATCTCCGACAGGCGTTGTTACCATAACAGCCTTTCCTGTTTTTACCTCATCGTCATTTGCAATCAGATATTTCTTGTTTCTTTTATAATTTTCACTCGTTAAATCTCCGAAAATTCCTAAAGGGGAGTTTACGCTCAAATTACCAAACTTTACATCGGTAAAATATCCGCAGAAACTGCCGGCTTTTCCGCAGACGCTTTTTTCAATTCCGCTGATTTCAGCCCGAACCGCTTCTCCTGATTTTAACGGTAACAAAGCAGCCGTGTCACAGTCGCATATTCCATGACCGAGTGCGGCAAAATAATTATTGCTGTCATCATAATAGGTCATAGTTCCGATGCCTGCACAGCTGTCACGAACCCACGCACCGAGAAGATATACTCCCACGGTATTTTTAATCGGCAAAACGGTTTTCTTTTCGGCTTTGCCGTTTCGCTCAATTTCAACAGTAATTTCATTGCCGTTAGATTTTTCAATTTCAGATTTTAATTCTTCATTTGTGCTGATTTTTGTATTATTTACTTTCTTTATAATATCGTTTACTTTAAGTCCGCCGTCTTTTGCGGGGCAAACATATTTTTCACCGTCATAATAGCTTTCAAGCTTGATTATCATTGCTCCGTTAGCATAAAATTTTACTCCGAAAGCCTCACCGCCAATATAAACCTCATTTTTATCATCAGCGGCATAAGACGAAAAAGTCGATAAAGTAAATAATAATGTGAAAATCAGGGCAACTGATATAATTTCTTTAAATTTTCGCAAAAAATTCACCTTCTTTCCGTTGCCTTTATTATGATTTGCATTTATAATATAGATTAGTGCGTTGATGAAAATATTAAAAATGTTACTGGCAGAGGATTTTCCGAAAAGGCGATAAACAGCCGTGCATTGTAAATTATTTTCTGAAATTATATCATTTTCTTATTATGAGGTATATATGGAAAACATAAATTCTAACCTTGTCGGTCTTACCGATTCCGAAGTTCAACAGCGTGTAAATGAGGGAAAGGTAAATATTTCAACTAATATTAAAACCAAATCAATCAAAAGAATATTTTGTGATAATTTATTTACGCTTTTCAATCTGATAAATATAATTTTGCTTGCGGCATTGATTTTTGTGGGTTCGCACAAGAATATGCTTTTTATCGGTGTTGTTATCGCAAATATAATTATAGGTACAGTTCAGGAAATTCGTTCCAAAATAAGCGTTGACAAGCTGACTATTTTGTCTGAGAAAAAAATCAATGTTCTCAGGAACGGTAAAATTTCAGAAATAAGTAAAGATGAGATTGTTCTTGATGATATTCTTGTGCTTTCAAGAGGAAGCCAGATTCCTGCCGACTGCATTGTATGCGACGGCAACTGCAGAGTCAACGAAAGTTTGCTTACAGGCGAATCAAATCTCATTGAAAAAAATGTCGGAGATGAACTTCTCTCGGGCAGTTTTATTGCGGCAGGAAAATGCTATGCTCAGGCTGTAAAGGTCGGAGCCGATTGCTATGCCGCAAAGATAAATAACGAAGCCAAATATATTAAAAAAGTAAATTCTCAGATTATGGAGTCATTCAATTTCATTATCAAAATCTGTACATTTGTACTTTTTCCGATTGGCATTGCATTTTTTATTCGACAATTCACCCTGCCCGATGCAACATTGCAGTCCGCTGTAATCAGCACTGTTGCGTCGCTTGTCGGCAGAAAAAGCAGAAAATACAAGACAAAACATACTGAATACGGCACTGAAGCATTTCCTTGAGTACGGATTTGCAGGGACATCGCTCAGAAGCATTGTGAAAGATGCCGGACTTACAACAGGTGCATTCTATAAATATTATCCTACAAAGGAGGCTCTTTTTGATGCGCTGATAGATCCGTATGTGGAGGAGCTATATGGGATATATGACAGCGTTCTTGAGGAGTTTCAGAGCCTGCCACCGGAGAAGCAGACTGAGAACATGGCAAGCGCATCCGGGAACGGAATGGATCAGATGGTGAATTACGTGTATGACCATTATGATAATTTCAAACTTTTACTGCGGTGCAGTGACAATGAGAAGTATGGAGATATGATACATAATCTGGTAGGCCGTGAGATGAGATCTTCAAAGCAGTATGTGGATGAGATGCACAGAGCCGGTATAAATGTGCCGGACATAAGCGACAGCCTTTGTCATATGATATATAGTGGTTTTTTTTCGGCGATATTCCAGATCATAGAACACGACATGGATCGCGAGACTGCGATAGAGAATGTGGGCAAGCTCAAGAAATTCTACACTGGAGGTTGGGAGAGACTATGGAAGGTGCAGTTTCCGGAGTAGTCAGTAGTTATGCGGCAAGGTAAAATACCGAACCGCATAATTTTAAACTATGGGGTTAGACGAAACTAATGCGAATAAGCGAAAACGAACAAGTTTTTGCTCAAGATATAAGGAGGAGAAAAAGTGGAAGAAAAAAAGAAATCAGCGGTGAGCTGGGTCCTAACATGGGCGGGGCAGAAGAAGTCATCCTATGTGTGGAGCGTCATTTTGGCGGTTATCAATGTAGTATTCAAGATAGTTCCGTATTTCATCATTGCGGACGTGGTCAGGATGTTCCTTGACGGGGATAAGGATCTCATGGAATATATGTTGAAGGCTCTTATCATAGCGGGCTCGTTTATACTTGCTGAGCTTTGCCATAGCGTATCAACGGCATGTTCCCACAAGGCAACATTCAACGTGCTTGCAAATATCAGAAAGTCATGCTGCGACAAGCTTGCAAGGGTGCCGCTTGGATACGTGAAGGATACGCCATCGGGTTCGTTCAAGAACATTATGGTGGAGAGAATAGACAGCATAGAGACGACTCTGGCACATGTTGTGCCTGAGTTTACATCCAACCTGCTGGCGCCTATCATTGTCATCGTGTATTTTTTCATGGTTGACTGGAGACTTGCGTTGTTCTCATTTATCCCGATAGTCGTTGGATTTGTAACGTACATGGGCATGATGATCGATTTCCAGGAGAACTACAACAGGACAGTTGAGAAGACCAAGGCGCTGAACGACGCAGCAGTGGAGTACATAGATGGAATTGAGGTCATCAAGGCATTTGGCAAGACAGAGAGCTCATATGCCAAGTTCACAAAGGCGGCAAAGGAGAACGCAGACTCGTATATCAACTGGATGAAGAAGTGCTCATTCTTCCAAGCAGCCATGTTCGTCATCACACCGTACACACTTGCAACGGTCCTTCCGATAGGTGCGCACTATGTGTCAAATGGTTCGCTCACCACAGCGGATTTCGTTGTGTGTATCATCCTCTCACTTGGAATAGTCGGTCCGCTGCTCACAATCGGTTCATACACCGATGATCTGGGCAAGCTGTCGACAGTCATCGGAGAGGTTACAGGAATCCTGGAGCAGCCTGAACTCGTAAGACCTGAGCACACAAAGGCACAGCCGAAGGACAATGGAATAAAGGTTACAGATATCACATTTGGCTATCACGACAAGGAGATACTCCACGGCGTGAGCATGGATATAAAGGCGGGAACGGTAAATGCGATAGTCGGTCCGTCGGGAAGCGGAAAGTCTACAATAGCCAAGCTGATAGCTTCACTGTGGGATGTGAACAGCGGAAGCATAGAGATCGGAGGCGTGGACATAAAGGATATCGCGCTGACGGATTTCAACGACAGGCTTGCGTATGTGTCACAGGATAATTACCTGTTCAACGAGACAGTCAGGGACAACATAAGACAGGGAAGACCGGATGCCACGGACGCCGAGGCCTTCGAGGTAGCCAGAAAGAGTGGCTGCTACGACTTCATCATGAACCTTGAGAACGGATTTGACACCGTGGTCGGCGGTGCAGGTGGACATTTGTCGGGCGGTGAGAGACAGAGGATATCCATCGCCAGGGCGATGCTGAAGGACGCGCCGATAGTTATACTGGACGAGGCAACAGCCTACACCGATCCGGAGAATGAGGCCATACTTCAGAGCTCTATCGCCAAGCTTGTGGCGGGTAAGACGCTGATAGTCATAGCCCACAGACTTTCCACCATCAAGGATGCGGATCAGATATTTGTGGTAAATGCAGGAAATGTGGAGGCTCACGGAACACATGAGGAGCTTCTTAGCAAATGCACACTTTACAGGGATATGTGGCAGGCGCACATCTCGGTCAAGGATACGGCAGGCGATGAAAAGGAGGGCGAGTAATATGTTTGGAGTATTAAAAAAGTTCTTCCTGTTCTCAGGTAAGGAAAACAGCCGCAAGTTCAAGCGTTCAATAGCGATAAGCCTGATAGACGCACTGGCATCGGCACTGAAGATCCCGGCTATAATGTGTGTCCTCATGGGCGTTATAGGAGGAAAAGACCTTGGAAAATATATACTTGGTTCAATAGCAATCATGGCGGTATCGATCGTAGTTGGAATACTGTGCAAGATGTCGTCGACCGTGCTGCAGACAGAGGGTGGCTACACCACAGCGGCATTCAAGCGTATAGAGATGGCGGAGCACCTCAGATATGTGCCTATGGGATATTTCAATTCCAACAGCATAGGTGAGATCGCATCAGTTACGACAAATACCATGGAGAATCTGGGAGATGTGGCTACGAGAGTTGTCATGCTCACGACCCAGGGACTCCTCGAGACATCCATGATCATACTCATGATCCTGCTCTGCGACTGGAGGATCGCGCTGGTATCATTTGCAGGAGTTGCCATATTCCTTGTGATAAATACTGTGATGCAAAATGCCGGAAAGCAGGCATCTTCAGCCAAGGTTGACTGTGACACTGAACTCATAAATCAGATCATGGAGTACATACAGGGCATATCAGAGGTCAAGTCCTACAACCTCATCGGCAAGCAGACGAAGAGACTCAATGCGGCAAATGAAGCCTGCGTCAGGGCAAATGTAAAGATGGAGCTTGTCTATGTCCCATATCATTTTCTCCAAAGCATTGTGACAAAGCTTACAGGGGTAGCGATAATAGGACTTTCGGCTTACTTTTATATAAATGGCAGCATGAGCGTTCTGTATGCTGTGGGTATGTCGATCGCGGCATTCATGCTCTACGGGGGCCTTGAGACCATGGGAACATTTTCATCACTGATACATGTGGTCAGTGTGTGCGTAGACAAGGCAAATGTAGTGCTCGGACTTGACACAATGGATATAGATGGAAAGGAACTCAATCCTGAAAATCACGATATAGAGGTTAAGAATATAGAGTTCTCTTACGACAAGAGAAAGATAATAGACGGAATCTCACTCACCATACCGGAGAAGACAACGACGGCGATCGTCGGACCATCTGGCGGTGGAAAGACAACCCTGTGCAATCTGATCGCCAGATTCTGGGATGTGGATTCGGGTGAGATAACCTTGGGCGGAACAAATGTTAAGGATTACAGCATGAACAGTCTCATGAACAACTTCTCATTTGTATTCCAGAATGTATATCTCTTTGCTGATACCATAGAGAACAACATCAAGTTCGGAAGGCCGGAGGCAACCCATGAAGAGGTTGTGGAGGCTGCAAAGAAGGCGTGCTGCCATGACTTCATCAGCAAGCTTCCTGACGGTTACAACACTGTGATCGGTGAGGGCGGTGCAACCCTCTCAGGCGGTGAGAAGCAGAGAATATCCATAGCCCGCGCCATCATGAAGGATTCACCTATCATCATCCTTGACGAGGCGACTGCAAATGTCGATCCTGAGAACGAGAAGGAGCTTACTCTTGCAGTGGATGCCCTGACAAAGGAGAAGACGATCATCATGATCGCCCATAGACTCAAGACCGTAAGACATGCGGATCAGATAGTAGTGGTGGATCAGGGAAGAATAGCCCAGAAGGGAACCCACGAAGAACTCATGAAGCAGGACGGAATCTACAGGAGATTTGTGGATTCGAGAGAACTGGCAGTTAGCTGGAAGATATAAGTGAAATGTATCCTGTGAAACACAGAAGACAGGTGTCAGATAATCGACACCTGTCTTTTGCTTTGGGATATTAGTTATCAGTTCGCAGCCTACTCAAAATCGTCCTCATCATAATCGCAGTCGCAGTTACAGCCGCCATCGCTGCAGTTGCCGTTGTATGAGCCAAATGTCTGGCTCTTTCTAGGAGAGCAGAGCATTCCGAGCACAAGCCCTGTGAGGAATGTGCAGATAGCGAAAAGCACGGCCTCTCTTGTTGAGTAGTCTTTATCCTTTACGACAACAGTGAATTTGTTCCATCCGTCTTTGATAGTTTTCATTGGTTTCATTGAAATCCCTCCTGATCATATTATATTGATAAATCCTGAATCAGGGAAAATCCCCCATCTGTAATGAATTTCCCTGAACAGTTAATTACATGATACATCAACATCACACATCAGTCCACCCCTGGGCAGGAGACTTAAGAACAAAATGAGATTTGTGGAAGTCAATAAGCCCATCAGTCTTCATCCTGCCAAGTTCAGTAGACAGTCCACTGCGGTCCACGGACAAAAAGTCAGCGAGCTGCTGTCTGGAAAATGGTATATCAAATTCGTTGCTGCCATGTCTGTGCATCTCCGATGACAGGTAGGAGAGCAACTTATCCCTGGTTGTTTTCTGGCTCATGTGCTTTGATTTTTCGCCGAGCCTCAGGTTCTTGCCGGCGAGATCGCACAGGAGATTTCTTATCATCTGATTATGTCTGCCACATGTTACCGGGCAGGTGGTGAGCATTTTTTGAACATTCAGAAACAATACAGAACTTGCAGCTTCAGCATATACGCTGACGTCGAGTACGGAGCCAGGAGTACAGGCATATGATTCCGCAAACGTGTGTCCGGGCAGGATGGCAGACATGACGCTTTGACCACCCCAGTAATCCTCCTGGATGACTATCGCTTTGCCTGTAAGCAGCAATCCTATATATTCTGTTGTGTTGCCAGCCATGAGAATACACTCATTTTTTTGATATTTTTTGATGATTGCACCCAGACAGTCCAGTACGGAGTCAACGTCATCAGCGGTGATACTGGAAAAAAGACTGGATTTCAATAATGTGTCCATGTATTTGTTCATATTACCTCTTAGTGGGGACGCTTCTTTTGTCACAAGGAGTGTCCCCTGGATTGGATTTATATGACAGAGGGACACTCCTTGTGACAAAAGAAGCGTCCCTGGAGAGGACATATGGTAAATTACAGATTTACTTTCAGCTATGATGGCACACGTTATCACGGCTGGGAGAGCAAGACAAATGCGGATACAGTGGAGGGGCGAATAGAGGCGGTCCTAACCAGGATGGTCGATGCAAAGGTCGATATCCATGGTGCAGGCAGGACTGATGCGGGAGTACATGCCAGAGCCATGGTGGCGAACGGAAGGCTAGAAACAGATAAGACTCCGGAAGAGATAAAAGATTATCTGAACAGATATCTGCCTGCGGATATCTGCGCGCTTGATGTTGCTGTGGCCGGGGACAGGTTTCATGCAAGGCTGAATGCAACCGGTAAAGTCTACGAATACACGCTGTATGTAGGTGCTGAGAAACCTGTATTTGATAGAAATTATGTGTGGTGTGTGCCACAGGGCAGTATACTTGATGTGGATGTGATGAAAAAGGCTGCATCGTATCTTGTCGGAAAGCATGATTTCAGATCTTTTTGTGGCAACAATAAGATGAAGAAATCCACGGTCAGAACTATATACGATGTGGATATAGTCAAGGAGGGAGACTACGTCCACATGAGATTCCATGGGAATGGCTTTTTGCAGAACATGGTGAGGATACTGACCGGAACACTGGTAGAGATTGGATATGGGAATATGAGTGCGGAGCATATTCCTGAGATCATAGCCGGGATGGACAGGCAGCTGGCGGGGCCTACGGCGCCTCCACATGGACTTTGCCTGATGAAGGTGGAATATGACTGAATACAATTAAGAAAATGGGGTTAAAACAGATGATAAAGAAGCTTGGAACAAAGTACAGGATAAAATGTATTATTGGAGCAGTGATATTTGCAGCAATCGGAATCTCCGGTGTTGCTGCAGCAATGGGGGTAGATGAAGGATCGATGTGGATAGGGCTTGGATCCGCGATGTTCCTCGCATTTGCGGCATGGTTTGTATCCCTGGCAATAAGGCAGAGCAACATAAGAGACGTGCTGGATTACTGCAAGAAGAAGCCAAATCCTGAATATGAGATGGAGAGGATAGAGCAGTTTTACAGATCAGGTGCTGCAGTGAATGGCCTCAGATTAAATAACGAGTTCTTCATGTATATCAAGGGTGACACGGTGAATTTTGCCGAGACCAGGGAGCTTATGTGGGTGTATAAGCTCATAACCCAGAACAAAGTGTACGGAATCAAGGCGGGTAAGTCTTACCAGATCGAGGTCAGGCTGAATGATGGCAGCGGAATGGCGCTTCCGATGAGGAAGGAGAAGGACTGTGATGACATCCTTGCATACATAGAAAGCATGGTTCCATACATAATAATAGGATACAACGATGAGATAAATAAGATATATAACCACAATCAGAAGGAACTGGAGAAAATGGTGGATGAGAGAAGACACCAGTACTTCCAGCAGGTTCCAATGAGATAGATAATGGCATGAGGTATATCTGTACAAAAAGGATGGTGGCATATGGGTATGGCGGATATTGACAGGCACAGCGGAATGGAGAAGCTGCGGGATATGCCTCAGGGAAGTCCGGAGGATGTGAAAATGCTCGGCCTGTTCATGGATGTGGGAGCCATGATGATCCGGAATGGCTCGGAGGTGAAGAGAGTGGAGGATACACTCAGACGAATGGGAGCTGCTTATGGAGCAGAGCGTATGGACGTATTTGCTATTACATCCACTCTGGTATGTACCATGAACATGCCGGATGGATCGGTGTGCTCCATGACCAGAGGAACCAGGGATGGGACAAAGACGGACTTCTGGAAGCTGGAGCGGATAAATGCCCTGAGCAGAGAGTATTGCAGACAGCCACTAGCCACTGAGGGCCTGAAAGAACGAATTGAAGAGATAGAGCAGGCATCAGCGCCGAGATTCCGGGTGTGCGTGGGAAGCGTGCTGGCGGCGGGAGCGCTTGCGGTATTCTTCGGCGGAACCATACTTGATGGAGCTATGGCGGCGGCATTTGCTGTGGGGATATGGCTGATGCAGATGTATTTTGCCCCTATATGCACCAACAACATACTGTTTAATTTCCTGAGTTCATTTGTCACGGGTGTACTGATCGGACTGGCAGGGCACGTGCTTCCAATACATGAGGACAAGGTCATGATAGGAGATATAATGCTGCTGATTCCGGGACTGGCACTGACAAATGCTGTGAAGGACATGTTTGTTGGTGATACGATAACGGGAAGTCTGAGGCTGGTTGAGTCGCTGCTCTGGGCGGCGGCGATAGCGTGCGGATTTGCCCTGGCGGTATTTATCACGATTTAGGAGGTGCAGACAAGTGCAGCAAACGATCATACAGGTTGTCACTGCTCTATTAGGTTCGCTGGGATTTGCTTTTATGTTCAATCTAGGAAAGAGAAATGTGATACCGGCGGCGGTCAATGGAATGTGCACATGGATAGTATACATTCTGGTCAGAAATATCATAGATGACGTATTTATCCCATCTCTTGCGGCAAGCCTGTGGGCTGCCATATATGCTGAGATAGCGGCAAGGATCATGAAAGCACCGGCAAATCAGTATCTCATAGTCGGACTTATCCCGCTTCTGCCGGGCGTTCTATTATCCGCCGGAATCAATTCGTCACGCTCTGAACAGGATGGCAGGGGCTTCTTTCCCACAAAGGACTCTGCAAACATCCGACAGGTGAACCCATACGAAACAATAGGCTTCTCCGCAAGCCGGACCAAGTTGAACAGCAGCAAAAAATGCGTACTCCACAGGCTATGTATGATGAATTTGACCTTAGCAGCAACCTCCGGGGAGTCTAAATAGATAGGCTCAATGGCTCTAACCTGATTCTCTGGATTTTCCTCAGTTTTGAATGCGTTCCACGCTTCGAGCACAGCGGAACGCTCGGAACTCTCAGATACAATATGTTCAGTAGGGTTTTCAGTAAAGCCCAGTAAATACTCCGGGGTGACATTCAATGCATCACAAAAATAGCATAGCTGGTCTACCCTAATACCCTTTCGGTTTTCGTTGCCAGACTTACCTTTTTCCAGTTTGCAGATATTTGCACCCGTCACACCAATTCCTTCGCCAAGGTT
>OGYJ01002905.1_pt1 | contig 10804 bp, 8 predicted proteins | sample 1576531 | NCBI WGS metagenome assembly OGYJ01 (sample SAMEA3541574, study PRJEB24748) | human gut metagenome | biome: human gut; feature: human-associated habitat; material: faeces | place: China | collected 2012 | reverse complement strand
GAAGTCATTCTTTTGTCTCAGCGCTTGGCGCTCAAGTATAATACCACACCTCCCGTTCCTTGTCAACACTTTTTGACATCTTTTTTCCAATTTTTTTACGCCACAGAAAATCCCCCTGTTTTCTCTTATTATAATAGCCGCCTTTTCTTGACAAGGCGGCGGGCAGAACGTATTATGGAATCATTCCAGCATCCTGTATGAGATAGCTATACTTATTATATAAAGGAGAAACGCCATGTCCTGTGTCGATATCCGCGGCTGCCGCATCGGGGAAGGTCGCCCCAAGGTCATTCTGCCCATCGTGGAGCGTGCCGAAGCTGCTATTCTGGAAAAAGCCGCGCAGTTTTCAACATTGCAAGCCGATTGTGTGGAATGGCGCGTAGACCATTTCGATGACGCCCGGACGCCCGGCGCAGTAGCCCGCTGTCTGGCAAAGCTGCGGGTCGCCCTGAAGGACAAGCTGCTGCTCGTCACCATCCGCACGAAGGCAGAGGGCGGAGAACTCGCACTGCGTCACACGGAATACACCGATCTGCTCCACACGATCCTTGACACCGACTGTGCTGACCTCATCGACATCGAGTTCTTTCCGGCAGGGGATGACCTGCCCGCACTGATCGGAGACGCCCATACCGCCGGGGCTGCGGTGGTTTGCTCCAGCCATGACTTCCACAAGACGCCGCCGCGGGCCGAACTGGTGAACCGCATGGTTGCCATGCAGCAGGCCGGGGCCGACCTGCCCAAGTTGGCCGTAATGCCCCGGTGCCGCACCGATGTACTAGAGCTGCTGGCCGCTACCGCCGAGATGGCCGACCTTCACCCGGAAACACCGGTCATCACCATGAGCATGGGCACGCTGGGCGCTGTGAGCCGTCTGGCCGGAGAGGCTTTTGGCTCTGCCATGACCTTTGCCAACCCCGGGCAGGCCAGCGCCCCGGGGCAGGTATCGCTGAACATCGTAAATGAAGTACTGGATGCACTGCATCTGTAACCAACAAATCGGAAGTTGTGGAGGAAACAAACGTGGAAGATAATAAATCAACGAATGTCAAGAAAACGGTAAAATCAGGAATAACTTTTGGAAGTGCATTAGCTATGGTTATTAGTTATACAACGTGGAAGTCTGTCGGTTGGGCGATTTTTCATGGATTACTTAGTTGGGTATATGTCGTATATTTCCTTTTGCGTTACTAAATTCCAGTTTGTCGCACATCCTGCCTAGAACAAAAACCGGAACGATCTTCCCTTTTTCGGGTGGATCGTTCCGGTTTTTATGTTATATTGAAAATCGTTTTACGCCAGCTTGGCTTCCAGACGCTCCCGGATGGCTTTGATGAAGCCCTCGCTGTCCACGGGAGTGGGGGTGATGCCTTCGGCCAGTCCGCACAGGTCCTTAGTCATGATGCCATCGTTCAGGGTCTGCAGGCTGGCAGCTTCCAGTGCCTCGCCGAACTTCACCAGCTCCGGCAGATCATCCAACTCACCGCGCTTCTTGAGTGCGCCGGACCATGCAAAGATGGTGGCCATGGGGTTGGTGGAGGTCTTTTCGCCCTTCAGATACTTATAGTAATGGCGGGTCACGGTGCCGTGCGCAGCCTCGTACTCGTACTTGCCGTCCGGGCTCACCAGCACGCTGGTCATCATGGCCAGCGAACCAAAGGCGGTGGACACCATATCGCTCATCACATCGCCGTCGTAGTTCTTGCAGGCCCAGACAAAGCCGCCCTCGCTGCGGATCACACGGGCCACGATGTCGTCAATGAGGCTGTAGAAGTAGGTGATGCCGGCAGCCTCAAATTTTGCCTTGTATTCGGCGTCGTACACCTCCTGGAAGATATCCTTGAAGGTGTGGTCATACTTCTTGGAAATGGTGTCCTTGGCGCCAAACCACAGATCCTGCTTCACGTCCAGTGCGTAGTTGAAGCAGCTGCGGGCAAAGCTGCGGATGGAATCATCCTTGTTGTACTGGCCCTGCAGAACGCCAGCGCCCTCAAAGTCAAACACGGTGGCGCGCTGCTCAGAGCCATCGGCACCGGTGAACACCAGTTCAGCCTTGCCTGCACCCGGGATGCGGAACTCGGTGCACTTGTACACATCGCCGTAGGCGTGGCGGGCAATGGTGATGGGCTTTTTCCAGTTCTTGACCACCGGCTTGATGCTGTCGATCATGATGGGGGCACGGAACACGGTGCCGTCCAGCACGGCGCGGATGGTACCGTTGGGGCTCTTCCACATCTCGTGCAGCTTGTACTCGTCCATGCGCTGGGCATTGGGGGTGATGGTGGCGCACTTGACCGATACGCCATACTTCTTGTTGGCAAGGGCAGCGTCCATGGTCACCTGGTCGCCGGTGGCATCGCGGTTGGGCAGGCCAAGGTCATAGTATTCGGTCTTGAGGTCCACAAACGGAAAGATCAGTTCGTCCTTGTAATAAGTCCACAGGATGCGGGTCATCTCGTCGCCGTCCATCTCGACGAGGGGCGTGGTCATTTTGATCTTTTCCATAGCAGGGTTCCCTTTCCTCTCTGATGGTTTTTCTATCCTCAACCACGCGCCGCCATGCGCCGCGTGGGCGGGCAGGTTTACTTGCGGTAAGCGGCCGCCAGCTTTTCCAAAGCCGGCAGGCTGCGCTTTACTTTTTCGGTGTCGATGCAGTAGGCAAGGCGCACATAGCCCTTGACGCCAAAGGTATCGCTGGGCACCAGCAGCAGATCGAACTCCCGGGCCTTCAGGCAGAAGGCATTGGCGTCCTCCTCCAGTGCCTTGGGGAAGATGTAGAAGGTGCCGCCGGGGCGCTCCACCTCAAAGCCCAGCGCGGTGAGCTTATCGTACAGCAGGTTCATGTTGGTCTCATACACACTCAGATCACTGGTCACATCCTGACAGCGGCTTACGGCCCGCTGAATGATGCTGGGCGGGCAGTTGTGGCCGGTGAAGCGGGAGATCTGGGCCATCATGTCCACCAGCACATCCTCGCCCTCACAGCCCGGACGCACCGCCACATAGCCAAGGCGCTCGCCGGGCAGGCTCAGGCTCTTGGAGTAGGAGAAGCAGGTGAGGGTGTGGGGGTAGAAGGCTGCCGGGTAGGGCACCTTCTTACCGTCAAAGGCGATATCCCGGTAGGGCTCATCGCTCACGAGGAAAATATTGTGGCCAAAGGCCTTGCTCTTCTCGGTCAGGATGTCGGCCATCCGGGTGAGGGTCTGGGCCGAATAGACCACACCGGTGGGATTGTTGGGGGTGTTGATGAGCACACAGGTGGTCTTTTCGCCGATCATCTGCTCAAAGGCATCCAGATTGGGCTGGAAGGTGGGTGCCTGCGGGGGAACGACCCGCAGCACTGCGCCCGTGCCGGCCACATAGGGGCCGTACTCCGGGAAGTAGGGCGCAAAAGTCAGCACCTCATCGCCGGGCTGGGTGACGGCACGGATGGCATGGGCAATAGCACCGGCAGCACCGGTGGTGGGGAAGATGTGCTTCTGCTCATAGGGCAGGCCGAAGGTCTTTGCCAGATGGGCCGCCACGTCGGCGCGGAAGCCGGGGTCGCCCTGGCTGGGGCAGTAGCCGTGCAGGTTCACCGGTTCCTCGTTGGCCAGCAGGTCCTGCATGGCGGCGGTAAATTCCGGCGGGCAGGGCACGCTGGGGTTGCCCAGCGAGTAATCGAACACATTCTCGTAGCCGATCTCGGCAGCACGTTTTTTTCCGTACATGAAAGTCTCGCGGATCACGCTCTTGTTGCCGAGCATGGCGCGGTAGGTCTCATTCAGCATAATACTTCCCCCTGGATTTATGATTGATGTGCCGCCGTATAGCTCTGCTCCACCTTGATGATGCAGTTATAGGTGGGGTCCTGTTCCTTGATGAACTGCTCCATCTGGGTCAGCAGCTCCACCTTGTCCCCGGCATAGCCCGCCGGGAGCACCAGATCAAAAAGCACATTCGTATGGGTCTTGCCCGGCACGATGCGCAGATCGTGCAGTGACAGGGCCGGGTCCAGCTGGCGGAGTTTTTCGGTCAGACGGGTGCGCAGCACCCCCACCGTAGCATTCGAGGTCACGATGGGATCGTAGTGGATGGTGACCATGAGATGGTCATTCTTCATAAAATTCCGTTCGATGTTGTCGATCAGGTCGTGGGCGTCCAACGGATCCTGCTCGGCAGGCAGTTCCACATGCAGCGAGGCAAACTGGTGCCCCGGGCCGTAGTCGTGCACCATCAGGTCATGCATGCCCAGCACGCCGGGGTAGCTCATCACAGTCTGCTCGATGTGATCCACCAGGTCATCGCTGGGGCGTTCGCCCAGCAGCGGGCTGAGGGTGTCCATCACCAGACCCCAGCCGGAGATCAGAATGAACACGGCCACGCCCACACCCATCAGACCATCCAGAATGTTCCAGCCGGTCAGGCGGCACAGAATGGTGGCAATGAGCACCGCACCGGTGCTCAGCACATCGTTGCGGCTGTCCGCCGCCGTGGCAATGAGGGTCTCGGAACCGATGGTGCGGCCGACGGTGCGGTTGAAGCTGCTCATCCACAGCTTGACCAGAATGGAAGCGACCAGCACGGCAACGGTCAGCAGACTGAACTGCACCGCTGTGGGATGCAGCACCTTGACCACCGACTCCTTCAGCAGGGAAAAGCCAATGCCCAGCACCGTCACGCTGACCACCAGCCCGGCCAGATACTCATACCGGGCATGGCCGAAGGGGTGTTCCGCGTCCGGTGCTCTGGACGCCAGCTTGAACCCCACCAGACTGACGATATTGGACGATGCATCCGACAGGTTGTTCAGGGCATCGGCCATGATGGCGATGGAACCGAACAGCGTGCCCACAGCGAGCTTGCCCAGGCAGAGCAGAACATTGCACACCATGCCCACGATGCTGGCCAGATTGCCATAGGCGGCCCGGGTGTGCGGGTCCTGCGGATTGTCGGGGTGACGGATAAACAGACGGATCAACAACTGCGTCATAAAAAACCTCCCGGGCAGCGCTGGCAGCCTGCATACCCAATGTCCCTAGTATAGCATTTTGCTTTATGGTTTTAAAGTGGTTTCCGGAAAACTTTGCCCGGTATACAAAGACCCCGGCGGGGTGTGTGCCCTGCCGGGGTCGATTTTGCAAATAAGGGCCCGCCTTACTTTTCAGAAGGCTTGCTCAGGTCCACACTGCGGATGATCTTGCGCACCGGCAGGATGCTCTTGGCATTCATGGACAGCTCGTCCACGCCCATGCGCAGGAAGGTCTCGGTGAGGGCGGTGTCGGCACCCAGCTCACCGCAGATGCCCACCCAGATGCCGTGGCGATGGCCGGCTTCGATGGTCATCTTGATGGCGCGCAGCACAGCGGGATGGTGCGGGTTGAAGAAAGGCTCCAGCTTTGCGTTCTGGCGGTCCAGAGCGCAGGTGTACTGGGTCAGGTCGTTGGTGCCGATGGAGAAGAAGTCGCACTCCTGTGCCAGCTCGTCCGCGATCAGCACGGCGGCGGGGGTCTCGATCATGGTGCCCACCTCAATGTTCTGGCCCATCTTCACGCCCTCGGCAGTCAGCTCGGCACGGCACTCTTCCAGCACGGCCTTGGCATCCTGCAGCTCCCGCAGGCTGGTGATCATGGGGAACATGATGCTCATGTTGCCGTAAGCGGAAGCACGCAGCAGCGCACGCAGCTGGGTCTTGAAAAAGTCCTTCCGGGTCAGGCAGATGCGGATGGCACGATAGCCCAGGGCCGGATTCTCCTCGTGGTCCAGCTTCATGTAGTCCACGGTCTTGTCGGCGCCGATGTCACAGGTGCGCACGACCACCTTGCGGGGAGCCAGGCTCTCCACCACCTGCTTGTAAGCCTCGAACTGATACTCTTCGGTGGGGAAGTCCTTGCAGTTCAGGTAGACAAATTCGGTGCGGAACAGGCCCACGCCGCCGGCGTCGTTCTGCTGCACAGCACCCACGTCGCCCATGCCGCCGATGTTGGCAAACACGTTGATGGTCTTGCCGTCCAGCGTGGTGTTGGGCTTGCCCTTCAGCTCCTGCAGCAGGGCCTGCTTTTTCTGATCTTCCTGCTGGCGCTTTTTCAGGCTCTTGAGCAGGTCGGGGGTGGGGTCCACATACACACAGGCGTTGTAGCCGTCCACCACAGCCATCTTGCCGTCCCAGTCGTCCTGAATGTCCTTGCACTGGATCAGGGCGGGGATGTTCATGCTGCGTGCCAGAATGGCGGTGTGGCTGTTGGAGCTGCCCTCGCGGGTGATGAAGCCCAGCAGCAGGCTTTTATCCATGCGCACGGTCTCGGAGGGAGCCAGATCCTCGGCTACCAGAATGCTGGGTTCGGTGCCCTGCAGGGAAGCGTTGTCCACCCCCTGCAAAATGTCCAGCATGGCCTGCGCAATGTCCAGCACATCGGCGCTGCGGGCCTGCAGATACGGGTCGTCCATGGCGGCAAACACCGCAGCCTGATTGTTGCCGGCGGTCTTGACGGCGTACTCGGCGCACATCTTCTGCCCGTTGATGATCTCCTTGATGGCGTCCACAAAGTCGTCATCATCCAGCATCATGGCGTGGATGTTGAACACCTCGGCGATGTCCTCGCCGGCTTCTGCCAGTGCCTTTTCGTACAGGGCGGTCTGCTGCTCAATGGCCTTCTGGCGGGCAGCTTCAAAACGCTCCAGTTCTGCGGCAGTATCTGCCACAGGGGCGGTGGAAATAGCGGTATCTTTTTTCTTGTAGATCTTCAGCTTGCCAATGGCGATGCCATTGAGTACGCTTTTGCCGGTGCCTACCTGCATAGCACGTTCTCCTTCCACTTACAGCCGGGCGTGCAGCGCCCGGCGTTTTGTCAAAAAAGCCCCCGCAGTTTTCCCGCGAGGGCTCGGCTTTTAAGTCGCGGCTCAGACGTTCTCGCTCAGGAACTTCTGGATGGCCTCTGCGGCTGCTTCTTCATCATCGCCTTCGACCTTGATGGTCACGGTCTCGCCCTGCTTGACGCCCATGCCCATCAGAGCCATCAGCTTGCGCATATCGCAGCTCTTGCCGTCCTTCTCGAGGGTGGCGGTGCTTGCAAAGCCCTTCACGGTCTTGACCAGCAGGCCGGCGGGACGGGCATGGATGCCGCAGGCATCCTTAACAGTGTACTGAAATTCCTTCATAATCATTTTCTCCTTACTACTTGATCCCTCTGCCCGGGCTGCACATTCAGCCCCGGAACATGGCTTTGCCAATGGGGATTGGTATACTATTATTATAAACCCGTACCGTTTTTTTTGCATCGTTTCATATTGCCGATTTTTACAAGAATTTTTTGTTATATTTGAACATACGGATGCTACAAAAATCCGTGCCTTGTCTAATTTTTGTCGAATCGTTTGTAAAAACTAGGCAGTTTGTGCAACTGCCGGACAAGAGCTTAAAAAAGGTCGTTTTTTCCCCGAATGCCGTCCCTATTCCACGGGGTACCCTTCTGCGTCCAGCGGCAGCTCGGTGTAGGGGGCTGCCTGCGGGGCGGCTTCGGGCGCTGCCTCCGGTTCGCCGGAGGTCTGCTGTGCGGTGCTGTCGGTCAGCTGCTCGTCGTGCCGCTCGCCCCAGTCGCCGCTGTAATCCTCGCCGGAAGTTTGTTTTGCCAGTTCGTTCTGAGCGTCCTGCAGTCCCAGCACCGTGCCGGAGGGCTTTTCCAGCAGATACGCGCCCACAGCTTTCTTTTTGTACACCAGCAGCACCCCGTAGCGGCTGGTCTCGCCGTTGCTTGCCGCCGGGAGCAGCGCCGACCATTTTTCCACCGTCTTGCCCTTGTAGCGGGCAAGATCCATGCCGCTCTGCTGCACCACGCCGTTGAAGGCGGAAAAGCTGTCGTCCCACCTGCGGGGGATCTTGACCTTATCCGCCGTGATGGACGCGCCGTCCACCTCCAGCCCGTAGCCGGTAAACCATGTCTGGATGTCCTGCGCACTCTCGATACGGTTCACCGGGGCAGCCACCGCCACCGTCCGGGTACTGATGAACCGCCCCAGCATGGCGCTGAACACCACCAGCGCGCAGCACGCCGCCCCTGCTCCCAGTTTTTTCAGGCTCGTCTTGCTCAGTGTTACCACAAACATATCCCCATGCCTCCCCGCCATTTGCGCTTGCATACTCTGCCACCAGCTTATGCACAAAAACAGGACAGTATGATAAAAACACCCCGGTCAGGGCTTGCGCCGCTGACCGGGGTGTTTAGTCTCTTTTACCCGATGTAGCTGATATTGGCGTCCAGCTCGCCGCTGTAGCCGTTGATGCGGGCCTTCTCGGTGCCCTGCCACAGGTCACAGCCGATGGGGCTGGAGGAGACGCCGTAGTGGGCGTTCCAGATGGTGTAGCGGCTGCGCAGGGTGTTGTAATCCACCCGCTTGCGGTACCATGTGGTGGAAGCGTACACGCCGGGCTTGTAGCCCAGCTCCTTCACCCGCTCGCAGAAGGCGATGGCGCACTTGGTGCGGTCCTCGACGCCCAGACCGTCGGCGCGGCCGGTGCCGTGCGGGGCGGTGGAGGCCTCGGTGTCATAGAAGATGGGGTAGTCCAGCATCCGGCCGTTCAGCGCCCAGTTGCAGCCATCGGCCTCCTCCTGCGCCTCGGCCTCGTTCACGGCCTGCGTAAAGAAATACACGCCCACCTTCAACCCCGCGTTGCGGGCGTTGGTGAAGTGCTCCTCGAACATGGGGTCCTTGACCAGGTTTCCCGCAGCGCCGTAGCCCCGGTAGCCGATGCGGATGATGACGAAGCTCACCCCGGACTTTTTGATCTTGTTCCAGTCCAGCCCGGACTGATACTTGGACACATCGATGCCAAAAGTCACATTGTCCTGCTTTACGCCGTTGGCATCGAAATAATACAGCTTGCCGTCAATGGAGCGCAGGCCGGTGACCTTTTTGTTGGTGTCCTGCGCGTAGTAGTAGGTCTTGCCGTTCTCGGTGCGCCAGCCGGAGTAGACCGGAGCCGGTTCCTCTTCCTTATCCTTGCTGCCGAACAGCCAGTTAAACAGCCACCGGAAAAAGCCGTTTTCATCGGTCAGGTCGATGCACTGCGCCTCGGCATCTTCCAGCGCGCCGGAATCCAGCGCCTGCTGGATCTGCTCCGGGGTCAGCAGTACGCTGCCCTCCGGGGTGTGCTGGCTGGCGGTATCATTCTGGGCGGTGCCGTCCGCTGCGGGAGCCTGCGGGTCCTGCGCGGCCAGCTCCGGGGTCTCCTCCAGCAGCATGGCAGGGGAGTTCTCCTCTTCCAGCGCGGCGTCCCCGGCGGGCTGTGCCGGCGTTTCCGGCGTTTCCGGTGCTGCGGCAGCTTCTTCCGGTTCAGCCGATTCTGCTTCGGCGGTTTCCGGTTTTTCTACCTGTTCCGGGGCAGAGGCAGCCTGCTGCAGCTGCGCGGTGCTTTCCGCTGTCTGCTCCGGGGCAGTCGCCGTGCTCTCCGCCGCCGGGGCAGGGTCAGCCGGAGCAGTCTGCTGCGGTGCTTCGGCGGTGATGTGGGGCACGACCGCGCCCACGGTCAAAGTTTCCGGCTGTGCAGACAGCAGGGTCGCTGCCCCTGCGCCGCCCACAGCCAGAACCAGCGCCATGGTCAGCGCTGCAATGGCTGTCACCGCCTTGCGGCGGGCTGTGCCGGATTGGTCAAATCGCTTTTTCATCTGTCGTCTCTGCCTCCGAATCTCCCGGTGGTGCAGCGCTGTGCTGCACCGGGTCTTTGCCCCTTGCCCGGGGCGGGCCTGCTTTTATTCCACGCCGCCCATGGGTTCAGGATAAAAAGGACGGCGGATGATAACTTTACGCTTCCTCTAGTATACACCCGCACGCGGGGAGCCGTCAACGGCACAGCGGGCTTCTACACAAATTCTCCACCGGGGCAGTGTGTCGGAAAATGTTCCAAATGGAATACGTTCCGGCAGGGCAGAACATTGCACAAAGCCGAAATTTCACATTTTTTCCAGCAACCTCTTGCTGTCTTGACAGGTGTATGGTATGATACAGAACATACGTTCGTAACCTTAACGATCTGTTTTGGATAGAAAGGCAAGTTTTATGTCGAAGCTGAAAGATTTTTTGGCGCGGAAGGATATCGTCATCTCTCCGCAGCGTTACCTCATTGATGCGCTGGGCGCAATGGCACAGGGGCTGTTCGCCAGTCTGCTCATCGGCACCATCATCAAGACGGTGGGTCAGCAGACCGGTCTTGCACTGCTGGTGGATCTGGGCGGCTATGCTACGGCCATGAGCGGCCCCGCCATGGCTTGTGCCATCGGCTGGGCACTGCACTGCCCGCCGCTGGTGCTGTTCAGCCTGATCACCGTGGGCTACTCGGCCAATGCGCTGGGCGGTGCAGGCGGCCCGCTGGCTGTGCTCATCATTGCCATCGTGGCGGCAGAGCTGGGCAAGGCTGTGAGCAAGGAGACCAAGGTGGATATTCTTGTCACCCCGCTGGTGACCATCTTTGCGGGCGTCGGGCTTTCCATGCTTATCGCCGCCCCCATCGGCGCAGCCGCAAGTCAGGTGGGCACTCTTATTATGTGGGCTACCGAGCAGGCTCCGCTGGTCATGGGCATTCTGGTGTCGGTCATCGTGGGTGTGGCACTGACCCTGCCCATCTCCTCTGCTGCCATCTGCGCCGCACTGGGTCTGACCGGCCTTGCAGGCGGCGCTGCCGTGGCGGGCTGCTGCGCCCAGATGGTGGGCTTTGCCGTGATGAGCTATAAGGAAAACGGTGTGGGCGGCCTTGTCAGTCAGGGTCTGGGCACCAGTATGCTGCAGATGGGCAACATCATCAAGAACCCCCGCATCTGGATCGCCCCCACGC
>OGYJ01002899.1_pt1 | contig 10835 bp, 8 predicted proteins | sample 1576531 | NCBI WGS metagenome assembly OGYJ01 (sample SAMEA3541574, study PRJEB24748) | human gut metagenome | biome: human gut; feature: human-associated habitat; material: faeces | place: China | collected 2012 | reverse complement strand
ATGGAAATGAAAGTAATAGAATGGAATGGAGTGTAATGGAATAATATGGAATGGAATACAACAAAATGGAAACAACACGAGTGGAATGGCATTTAGTGGAAAAGCGGGATAGCCGAAATAAGTAAACGCAGCTGGATTTTTTTGACTCTTTCTGGATTAGCAACGGGAGCATCGTGGCTATGTTATTTTAAAGCGCTGTAGCTTGGCGCTGCTTCGAAAGTAGTTCCGGTGGATAAATTCAGTATAGTCATCACTTTGGTGATGGCAGCGGTATTTTTACATGAACAATTTACTGTAAAAACAATTATCGGTTCTGTCCTTATTACTTTTGGGGACTTTTATTATGATTTTATAAAGAGTCACAGGTCAGATGTATAGAATAATTAAGAATAAATCATAAATACAGAGGGGTAGGCAGATGATAACAAGGCAAAAATACCAGGATTATATCAATGTGCTGAAAGAGGAATTGATTCCGGCGATGGGGTGTACTGAGCCTATTGCTATTGCTTATGCCGGAGCTATTGCCAGAGAGCATTTAGGCTGTTTGCCTGAACGTGTAGAAATTGAGGTCAGCGGTAATATCATCAAGAATGTAAAAAGTGTTATTGTACCGAATACAGGAGGTCTGCGCGGCATTGAAGTGGCAGCGGCAGCAGGTATTGTGGCAGGAGATGCCGCGAAGGAGCTTAAAGTTATTTCGGAAGTGAGTACAGAAGCAGTTGCCGTAATTCATAAATTTTTAGAAAGCACACCAATAACAGTTAATTTTTCTGATAGTAAAAAAATCTTTGATATAATGATCACTGTTTATGGTAATGGCCATTCTGCTTATGTACGCATCTGTGAGTTTCATACAAATATAGTGGAAATAAGAGAAGATGATAAATATGTGCTGCAGAAAGATATTGCAGTCGAAGACAGTTTGGGCTTTACAGATCGTGGATTTATGAATGTACAGGAGATTATTGAATTTGCTGATACTGCAAGAATAGAAGATGTTAAGGATATTCTTGATCTTCAGATCGAATGTAATGTTAATATTTCAGAGGAAGGCTTGGCTGGCGATTATGGAGCTAATATCGGTAAGGTCCTTTTAAAGACTTATGGAACGGATGACGTAAAAATAAGAGCTAAAGCCAAAGCAGCTGCCGGTTCTGACGCCAGAATGAACGGCTGCGAGATGCCAGTCGTGATCAATTCCGGCAGCGGTAATCAGGGGATTACTGCCTCCATACCAGTTATAGAGTATGCTAAGGAGTTGGGTGTTTCTGACGAGAAACGTTATAGGGCCTTGCTGGTATCTAATCTGATCACGATCCATTTGAAGTCAGGTATCGGCAGGCTGTCGGCTTACTGCGGTGCAGTCAGTGCCGGCTGTGCCAGTGGTGCCGGTATTGCGTATCTGTATGGAGGCGGTGTTGATGAAGTTTCTCACACGATCGTCAATTCTCTGGCAATAACTTCCGGTATTATCTGCGACGGCGCTAAAGCTTCGTGCGCTGCTAAAATAGCTACGGCTATCGATGCAGGTATATTAGGTTATCATATGTATAAAGAAGGGCAGCAATTTTACGGAGGCGATGGTATCGTCAGCAAAGGTGTTGAGAACACTATAAAAAATGTGGGGCAGCTGGCTAAAGAGGGAATGGCTACTACTGATCAGGAAATTTTGAAGATTATGACGAAAACACAGAGTGTTTAAGCGTAGCTGAAACAGTCCGCTCAAAGGATAGTGATAATATGCAGATAAAAAAGAAATATATTTATATCGCTTTGGGACTGTGGGCGCTTGTGACAGTTATTTATTTTACTTTGTGTAAAATAGCGAGTGATCAGGCTATGCTTATTTTTAATAAAACTATGTCTGCTCAAAAAGTGCTCAAAGGCTCGGTGACGCTTGGCAGTATTGATGCCGACATTTGGGGGCGGGTAGAATTTCAGAATCTTGTCTGGCTTGACATTGACGGTCAGCCTATCGTACATGTGCCGCAGGGACGTTTCAAGGTGCGGCCATGGGATATTATTACCAGAAGTATCAGTACATCTACTATTAAGGAACTGGAATTGGACAACGCTTTGTTTGCCGTAAGATTCAACAGAAAGATGCAGTTGGATATTTTTGAGCAGGCACAGGCCAAAAGAGTTATTGATCGGGCTGAACAAAAGGAAGCTGTTTTGTCAGGAAACGAAACAGCAGCTGAACTTGAACATATAGCGCAGGAAAAGATCATAGTACAGGAAAGACATCCTGGAGACAGGCATGAATTGAATCTGGATTTAGAAAATAAGCGGCTGAAAATGCGTGTTGTTTTTAATAACTGTACCTTAACTGCCGGTTATCGTAACCGTTATTTTGTACTGAATGAAGTTAATGCAATAATTGATATTGATACGCAGAAAAAGCTTACGATTGATTTTGTAACTGGAAAATTTGGCGGCACTATGGTTGGCGATGGGGTGGAAATAAAGGGAAACATCAATTTAGCGCAGCAGATTCCTCATTACGACCTGCATTTGGAGCTTTATAATGTTCTGCCTGCTTCGTTGGGAATAGCGGATATCAAAGATACGGTTTCTATTACCGCTTCAGTTACTGGAGAACTTCCGAATCCTGTTATAGATGGTCATTTGGATTTTAAAGAACTGAATATTCCCGGACTGCATTTTTCTAAGGTCAGAGGCGATTTGCATTACGAAGATGCTCTGCTGAAATTTACTAATGTAAAAGGAAATGTTTTTGGAGGCACAGTTGAAGCTTTTGGAGATTATCATCTGGATACAAAATATTACAATATTGATGCGCTGGGACACGAATTGTTGGGAAGCATTGCCGCACGCAACGGTAAAATAAAATGCAAGGTCGAACTGGATTTTAAGATTCGATCCAAGGGAGATCCTAAAACTGCGTTGACCTATGGCAGCTTTAAATCAGGAAAAGGATCGTACTATATTATTCCTTTTGACAGTATCAGCGGCGAGTTTTCCAATCAAAATAAACATCTGGAGTTTAAAAATGTTGTCATTGAAACCAAGATGGGGACAATCAAAACAGATGCTTTTGATATAGTGAACGGCAAGCTGCATATTGGCGAGATATATTTGGAAGAGCCGGAAAACGGACAAACTATTAAAATAATCTGACAAAAAATGATTCAGAAATCGGAGGAAGGCAGCGATGGGCAAATATAAAAAACTTTATGGCACGCTTTTGCTGGGTCTGATTGCCATTATAATTTTGCTGACGGCTGTTTTTTCCTATAGCAGAAGTATCGAAGAGAGTTACAAAGAAGAAAATATCAACTCACTGAAAGAACTTTCTAATCAGGGAGCTTTGATGCTGCATAATGAAATCAAAAATAAACAAAATCTTTTAGCTGAACTTTCGCACGATGTCAGTCGGATTTTTGTAAATGATCCGCAGGCGGCCGCCGCTTATTTGGAGGAAGCCGCGGAGCGCAACAGTTTTAAACGAATTGGCGTAGCATTGACGGATGGACGTGCTTATACAACAGATGGTGTTGAATTGAATATCTCAGAGCGAGAGTATTTTAGTAAGGCGATTCTCGGGCACACGGCTGTTTCACGTAATCTGGATGATTATACGGATGGCGGCAGGATCGCAGTTTATGCGGTACCGATTTTTGAAGATGGAAGCGATAAGAGGATTGGAGTTTTGTTCGCTACTTACAGCCTGGATACATTTAGAAAAACTATTGAAGTATCGTTTTTTGGCGGTGCTGGATATTCTTATGTGGTACAGGAAAATGGTGATGTTGTAGTAGATTCGCAGCATTCAGAAAGCTTTAAAAACTTTAAAAATGTTTATGCGGCCCTGCTGACGGCAGATCCGGTAAATAATAAAGACAGTGCTGAAAAACTCTGGCAGATGATCAACAGTAAAAAAGGCGGTTATATTGAATTTTATAACGGCAGTCAGAAATATATGTACTGTTCACCGATAGGTGTTAATAACTGGATGCTGCTGACGGTAACTCCAGCCAGTGTTATCGAAGATAAAATCAATATGGTGCTGAATAAAACTTATTTACTGGGTATTTTGTTGATTGCGATTTTTTTATTGTTTATCTGGCACATTATGCGTATCCATACCCGCAATCAAAAGGAACTGATGGATATTGCTTATGTTGATGAAGTTACTGGTGGTTATTCTTTTGCCAAGTTTTTTAAAGAAGCAGAACTGTTGTTACCTGAAACAGATAAAAAGACAGCAATCGTAAGTATGGATATCGACGGTTTTAAATATTTCAACGATATGTTTGGCTATGGAGAAGGCAATGACCTTTTGCGTTATATTTGGCAGGAAGTAAAAGCAAGCCTGAATGAAGGCGAAATATTAGCGCATGGTGTTGCCGATACATTTATTTTTTTGCTGCGATTTGATACGAGAGAAGAACTGCTTTGGCGTATCAATGATTTATGTCTGCATTTGAATAACTATATTACAAAAAGCGGACAGGTCTATAAACTATCCCTTTCTATGGGTATATACGAGGTTGACGGTGAAACTGATGATATCGTCAGTATGGCAGACAGAGCTTATATTGCCCGGCAGACAATAAAAAATAAAGGTGACACAGCCTGGGCTTTTTATGACGGAGCCGTACGTGATAAGCTGTTGCACGAAAAAGAAATTGAAAGTCAGATGGAAAAAGCTTTGGCTGAAGGCGAATTTATTGCTTACTATCAGCCCAAGTACAGTACCAAAGAGCAGAAACTTATCGGTGCAGAAGCTTTAGTACGCTGGCGCAGAAGTGACGGTATTATTGTTCCGCCCTATCAATTTGTGCCGCTTTTTGAACGTAATGGATTTATCAATAAGGTTGACCGTTATATGTTCGAACTCGTCTGTCGCCAGCAGATGCGTTGGCTTAAACAGGGGCTTATACCTGTGCCAATATCAGTCAATATGTCGCGGATGTGCCTGTATGATCCGCATATTGTTGACGAATATATCGGTGTTTTGAATGGAAGCGGTTTGTCTGCTGCTTATATAAAGCTGGAGCTGACGGAAAGTGCTTTTCTGGAGGATGAGAAAGGCATGTATCAGAGGATGGAGAATCTGAGATCCCAGGGGTTTTTAGTGTCCATGGATGATTTCGGTACCGGATATTCTACTATGAACATGTTAAAGAATCAGACATTGGATGAGATTAAGATCGATCGGGAATTCATCCGGGATCTGGAGAAAGATAAGAGTCAGATCATTATCCGCAATACCATTGCCATGCTGCAGCAGCTGGGAGCACATATCGTCATTGAAGGTGTGGAGACGGAAGAGCAGAAGGAGTTCCTGTTAGGCTGTAATTGTACCGATGTACAGGGCTTTTTATTCTACCGGCCGATGCCGGTGGAGGAGTTCGACAAACTGCTTTGGCAGCAGGAACGGGAGCCGGATATGGCAAAATAGACAAAGACAAAATAGACAAATGCGCAGACCGCATTCTGACGGGTTTTTTGAAATTAACCTGACAGAATGCGGTTTTTCTTTGGCCATTCTTCCGAAAATGAGAAAATAGTTCCGGAGGCGTTGACAGATGCCACGGAAGGGAGTAATCTGCATATTACCCGACAGGTCAGTCGAGGTCAAAATTCTAAATATCAGGTCATATTCGACCAGGAATCACATAATGTATTAATTAGTGCAAAATGGATTATTTTGAGAAAAACCAACAGGAGGATGTATGGAGGAAAGAGAAAACAAAAGGGAAGAAACCGCCTCTGATGCAGAATTGCAGAGGCTGGTAGAAGATTTTATCACACAGAAACAGGTGCTTTTGATCCAGGTAAAAAAGGGTGTGTTGGGCAAGGAGGAATTTCTGCAGGAGGCAGGAAAACATATCGATCAATATTATCATTTCCCGGCAACGAAAAGGAAAAGACTTTTAAAATCATTTGAACAATATATTTTCGGTTATTCCAGACTGTCACCGCTCATGGATGACAAAAGCATTTCGGATATCCGGGTGGTGAGTCATGACTGTATCCGGATCAAGAGAGAAGGAAAACGTATGGATGCCGGAATTTCCTTTGCTTCGGAGAAGGAGTACCGGCAGTTTATTGATTATGTGGCAACCAGAAATCAGGTGAATATTTCTAACCTGAATGCGATCCAACGGTTTACGGATACAGAAAGTCATCCGGACTTTATCTTTCGTTTTACCTTATCCATGCCCATTGTCAATACCTACAGCGAACCTTATCTGTGTATCCGGAAGGTGCCGAAGAGTTTTCCCATGATGACAGAACTGGTGGAGAAAGAGATGCTGGACAGGAATACGGCAGAACTGCTGGTGCAGAGGTTCCGACAGGGATCGACCCTGATCTGCGGAGGAAATTCTTCCGGTAAAACCACACTGTTAAATGCGTTGAAGGAGACGCTTCCGGATGATATGGCAATTCTGGTGGCACAGCAGGCGGATGAGCTGACCACACTGTTTCATCCGGATATGATGTTCCTTCATTCGCTTCCGGGAACCTCGGAAAGCAGTGTGAATTATGATTTAAAACATATCAGCATAGCGGGACTGACGATGGACGTGGATTTTTTTATCATAGGTGAGGTGAAGGGAGGAGAAGCATTGTATCTGTTGAATGCAGCGTATACAGGACAGATCTGTGCGGCTACGGTACATGCACCCTCTGCGGACAGGGCGCCGGAGAAGATCGTGGACTATGCAATGTATGACAGTCGTTATTCCCGCAACGAATTAATGAAAATGATGGACTGCTTTCAGACCCTGGTGTTTATGGAACATTACCAGGTGAAGGAGATCTTCGCCTGTCTGGGGTGGAATGCGGAGAAAGAGAATCTGGAGTATGAGAGATTGTTTTGACCATTACATGAGAGGAGAGACTTATGATCATATACGTATGGATCTTTTGTTTAATATTTACGGGTTTTCTGCTTCTGTTTGGAAGGATACGGTGGGTAGAGACGGCAAAACGCCTGCTGTCCCGGACGAAAAAAGGGATGGATCAGTCGGCAAGACTGCGGGTATTGGAAAACCGGCACAAGCTGCAGGAACTACAGCGTAACAATACCTGGATCTGCCGGGTGGAAGAATTTCTCTGTTATTGCGGTATGCGGCGCAGATTTCCGGCGTGCACCCCGGAGAAATGGATCGTAGGAAATCTTCTGGGAATGACGGTGATCTTTGGAGTGTTGCTTGGAAGCAGCGGGAAATTCCAGGTAGCTTTATTGGGAATAATGATATGCGGAGCCATGGAATATCTGTTCCTGAGCACACTGCGGGCAGAAGAATTGCGGGTGACCAATGAAAATCTGCTGAAATGTCTGAATTTTCTGGGGAATTACAGTCTGACAGCGGGAGAGATCACCATGGTTCTGGGTCAGGTGAGCCGTTATGTGGAGGAGCCGTTAAAAGGAGCACTGGAGGAATGCGCCTATGAAGCACAGACGACTGGAGACAGTTCGCTGGCACTTTTGTCCATGGCGGAACGAATAGAACATCCCAAGATAAAGGAACTGGCCAGAAATCTGGAGATCAGCATCCGCTACATGGCAGATCTGACCACACTGGTAGACAGCAGCAGACGTTCCGCGAGGGAGTATCTGCGCATGGAAGAGGAACGCAAAGGGATGCTTCGAGAGGCAGGTATCAATATGGCATTGCTTCTGGGAATGTCGGTATTCGCCCTGCTGACGGTGGACCGGCTGATCGATGTGTCGGTCTGGAAAATAGTATCCGGGACTTTACCGGGGCATCTGGCAGCAGGTATCTATGGACTGATATTGTTTCTGTTTTTGCGGAAACTGTATGGTTTTCGCCGCTAGTCAGGGAGGTGTGGAGAATGAGCTGGAGAGTTATCTGGATTCCCGAACTGTTGGGAGCGGTGCTGGGAGGAATTTTTGTGTTCCGGCTGGGTATGGGAACAATGCCGAAAACGGTGTTGCATGCCTGCGGGGAATTTACCGGAATGCTGCGGGAGAGCCGAAGGTATGAAAACTGGGTCACCGGAACAGAAAAGAAATTAAGGAAAAACGGTGCAAAATTTCACTATGGGAAGAAAATTACACCGGTAAAATACCTGCTGATGCGCCTGTTTCTTTCTCTTGGCGCAGTACTGACACTGGGAACTATCGGCTGGGGATATGCACTGCTTGCGGCAATGGGACTGTATTATGTGCCGGAACTGTTATTGCTGTACCTGAACCGACAGGACAATCGTAAGATGATGCCGGATCTGCAGCTGATCTATCAGGCACTGGAGGTACAGACCTGTGCTGGAGTCTATGTAACGGATGCCTTGACGGAATGCTGCCAGAGCGTACGGACGCAGAGATTACAGCAGGCATTGATGGAACTGTCCGGAGATCTGGTCATACAGTCGGATCTGGTTACGGCTTTGTCTGACTTCCAACAGAAATTTGACAACCGTCAGATCGATGCATTGTGCATTACCCTGATCCAGGCAGGAGAGTCGGGGCAGGCGGTAGATCTGTTGAAGGACATGGGAGAGCAGTTGAAGGATATGGAACTTACGGTGCTTCAACAGCAAAAAAGTGCTCTGGACCGTAGTATTACTTTTTATCAGCTGGGAATGCTGGGGGCGGTACTGGGAATCATTTTATATGCCTGTGTGGGATATATGTTCCGGGCAGTGGTGCAATTCTGAAATACCAATAAAACAAAACAAGAAAGGGACAAAACATGAAGAATTTACAGAGAATCTGGGGAAAAGTAAAAGAACATGCCTTACGGCAGGAGCAGGGGATCGACGGGATCCTGGTCACTGTAGGTCTGTGTATTATTGCACTGTTATTGTGCGTGGTCATGAAGGACAGTCTGACAACGTTTATACAGACCATTGTAACAGCGATGCAGACCAAAGCGGCAGATATCCTGACAGGGGTATAGGATAGGAGAGAAGATGACGGAACGAGGGAAACAGCCAGGGAACATAGGAGAACTGCTGACGATGGGTATGTGTGTGCTGGCACTGACGGTAGTGATGCTGAACTACCTGCAGAATGTGCAGCTGCTCCAGGCAAAAGAGAATGTAGGACACCCATTCCCCCGCAACATCTTCCGCGACTCTTTGACCGCTTTTATCGAGTGGACCCTTCACGACAGCGTAAGGGCGAAGGCAGCGGCATTGGTCTGGCGATTGTGAAATCAATTGTGACTGCCCATCAAGGAAAAGTCTCGGTGACTTCCGACCCTCATGCCACTCGCTTTATTCTGACGCTGCCCAAGCACGCGATGTAATTTATGGTGATGACGCTTATACCCGTCATCACCTGTTGTCTGACACAACCGTCATAATCCTGTCACGCCACTGACAGCCCCTATTAATTATACTTTCTTCCGTAAACCCAAACAGGAGAAATATGATGAATAAGATGTCCTCTTTTTTAGCTATCGCGTTTTTTATTTCAGCTGGCGTTAATGCGGCAGAAACACCCAAAATGCATCAGCAGGCCGCAATGGCTCATGAAATGATGAATAACAGCGATGCTCCTGCACATCAACAAATGAAAAGATCACGTCGGAATCCTTCCCATCACCTTTGATGGGTTGGAGTTCCTGGAACACTTATCATGTGAATATCAATGAAGAGTTGATAAAGAAACAAGCAGATGCTTTGGTTGCTCATGGCTTGAAAGATGCCGGTTATCTATATATCAATGTAGATGATGGTTTCTTCGGTTGGCGAGATGAAACCGGAAAGATGCATGCACATCCTGAACGTTTTCCTAACGGGATGAGACCTATATCCGACTATATCCATTCATTAGGTCTGAAAGCAGGTATTTATTCGGATGCAGGCGACAATACTTGTGGTTCTATCTATGATAATGATGCCAATGGCGTAGGATCAGGACTTTACGGACACGAGCAGCAGGACATGGACCTTTATCTGAAAGAATGGAACTATGACTTCATCAAGATAGATTATTGCGGTGGCAGAGAGTTAGGACTCGATGAAGAAAAACGTTACGCAACCATTTGCGAGGCTATCAAGAATACCGGACGCACCGATGTTTCCATTAATATTTGTCGATGGGCTTTCCCAGGTACCTGGGCCAAAAGCATGGCGCGTTCCTGGCGTATCAGCCCGGATGTACGCCCTCGTTGGGAAGCCATAAAGACCATTATCCGGAAAAATCTCTACCTATCAGCTTATGCCGGTGAAGGACATTACAATGATATGGATATGCTGGAAATCGGTCGTGGATTGAAACAGGAAGAGGAAGAAGTACATTTTGGGATGTGGTGTATCATGAGTTCGCCGCTACTTATCGGTTGCGATATGACAACCATCCCCGAACCATCTCTGGCTTTGCTGAAAAACAAGGAGTTGATAGCTCTGAACCAAGATCCGCTGGGATTGCAGGCTTATGTGGTGCAGCACGAAGATAAAGAATATGTATTAGTGAAGGATATTGAGCAAAAACGCGGACTTGTGCGTGCCGTGGCTTTGTACAACCCATCAGATACAATATATGACTTCAATGTCCCCTTTGAAAAGCTTGAATTGGGCGGAAAGATTAAAGTCCGCGATGTGATACAAGGTGAGGATTTGGAAGAGATGACAGACTATATCCGGTTATCACTACCGCCACATAGCGTTGCAATATGGAGACTGGAAGCAGAAAAGCGCCTTGAACCTGCTTTTTATGAAGCAGAGTGGGCTTATTTACCTTGCTACGATGATTTAGGCAAAAATCCCAAACAGATATTCTACGCTGCATCTCCGGCCTGTTCCGGCAAAATGAAAGTATCGAATATCGGAGGCAGTGAAGAGAACATAGCCGAGTGGAAAGAAGTGTACAGTGAAGAAGGAGG
>OGYJ01002891.1_pt1 | contig 10865 bp, 9 predicted proteins | sample 1576531 | NCBI WGS metagenome assembly OGYJ01 (sample SAMEA3541574, study PRJEB24748) | human gut metagenome | biome: human gut; feature: human-associated habitat; material: faeces | place: China | collected 2012 | reverse complement strand
TACACAGGCCGGAGAAAAAGCCGCGCCCTGTGTTTGCTGACAAAAATAAAAGCCGCAGATACTGCTATCTGCGGCTTTGTGGTGGAGGATGGGGGACTCGAACCCTCGACCTCTGCGATGTGAACGCAGCGCTCTAACCAGCTGAGCTAATCATCCATGTGCGATTGACAAATGATATTATAAAGGATTCCGCCGCGTTTGTCAAGCGCCGGGAACAATTTTTATCTGCAGTTTTTCCAAAGTGTGCTTTTGCCGGCAGGATGGACCGCCCCGCCCCAGCATATAGGGGAGGGCACACCGGCCGAACGCCTTGACTTGGGTTGTTATTCCGCGCACATTTTCTCACGCTCTGTTGTTATCCACGGCACAATTCTGCGGCGGCGCACCCCCTCAATGTTGTTATCCGGGACACAATTTTCCCCCTCCCGGATTGGAGCAGCGCGCACAGTTTGCCGCCCCGCTGTTGTTATCCAGCGCATAATTTCATCCGGCCGTTCCCGTCGGGATTTCCACGGCAGAGTTGTTATCCCGCACACATTTTGCAGCTTTGCTCCGCCCTGCCCGGTATTGTTATTCAGCACACATTTTATACCTGAAAATAATGCAGTTGTTATCGGCAGCACAATTCATCCGTGCTGGATTTCGGTTTTCTGCGATTTTCTCCATTGTTATTCTGCGCACATTTTACAATTTGTAGAATTTCGGCAGGGTTGTTATCCGCAGCACAATTCGTAAAAAAGAACGTTTTTACGCCGGTCTATTTTTGTTATACAAAGCACAATTCCAAAAATCTTTTTTCGGGTGTTGTTATTTGCGGCACATTTTAGGAAAATCTGTATTTTTCCATTCCCTGTTGTTACGGTCAGCACAGTTTTTCCGTATGCAGGGCACGGTTGTTATCGGCAGCACAATTCCGGTCTGCAGGATTTTTGCTTCCGGGGTTGTTAAACGCAGCACATTTTTTGCAGAGCGGCTTTTCCGCACGGTATTGTAACGGAGAACACAATTCAAAAAATTCTTTTTTTGTGGTTGTTATACCTGACACTTTTCAAAAATCCCACCCAAAATTGCGACCGCAGATTTTTTGCGCAAAAAATATTTTTTTTGCGTTGTTACCGGCGGCACATTGTAGTGCAGCGCACAGCCCGGTTGTTAGACAACGCACAGCAGGGTTGGAATCCACCGCACAGTTTTGTTGTAATTTTCGACATAGCTATACCTTATTTCTAAATATATATAAATATAGCCTAAAATTTCCAAAAACAAAAAACGCATATTTCCGGCGCGGAAAAAGAAATGTGCTGAATGTTACAATAATTGACACCCGGCGCACAATCTGGTATTATACGCTTAACGAATTGCGCGATACTTTTCGGGAAATTCGCATGCTTTTTTAGAATTTTAGAAAATTGTTGTTATTTAAAGCACATTTCCGGACTGCGCAGCTGTAAGGCTGCGGGTTTGGGATGTGTATTTTTCAGTGCGTGTAAAGGCATTCTGTACAAGTCCCGTCTGCGGGTGTTGTGCGGCAATGCCTAAGAATGAGGTTTTCAGCATGGCTTCTTACACACCCACCCCCTCGGCCTCCAAGGCAGGGACCAAAAACGGCCGCACCAAAAAGACGGCGGCCAAGGCCGGCGCCAAAAACGGCAAAAATCAAAGCACCGCCCCGGTCGCTACCTACAGCGGCCGCGGCAGCCAGACAATCGTCCGGAAATCCAACGACCTGATCCAGAACGCAATGTACAGCCTTTCACTGAGTCAGCAAAAGCTGATGCTGCATATTTTCGCCATGATCAAGCCGTCAGATACCGAACTGCCCCGCTATGAGATGTCGATCTATGAGTTTCTCAAGCTCTGCGGCGTGGACCCCCACAACGGCTCGATGTACAAGCAGGTCAAAAAGAACATCGAGGACATCGCCAACGCCAAGGTACAGTGGATTCGTCTGGCAGGCACCCAAAAAATAACGATGTTCCGCTGGCTTTCCAGCGCAACGATTGATGAGGGCACCGGCAAGATCGTGCTGACGCTGGATCAGTCGCTCAAGCCGCACCTGATCCAGCTCAAAGAGTTCTACACAACAATGAACATCACCTATACGCTCCCGATGAAGAGCCAGTATAGCTTGAAGATTTATGAGTTGTGCAAGAGCTACCAGAATCTCTACCTGACGAAAAAGCAGAAGGGCGAGCCGCTCGTCTGGAACATTGAAACGCTGAAAAAACAGGTGGACTGCAACGCAGCCAACTGGGCCCATGTCCGCCGCACGGTGCTGGACAAGGCGAAAAGTGAGATCAACGGACACACCGACATTTATTTTGACTATGAGGTCTACGAAAAAGACCGCCAGCGCGTCATTGCCATCGCAGTCACGATCGAGCCGGTGGACAAGCAGGTCGCGGATGACAAGCTGAACGAGATCACCAAATCCATGTCGAGCAAGGTGCGCAGCAAGAAAAACAAGCTGACGCTGGCAGAGACCGGCACTTTGGACGATGACCCGAATGTCCTGACGCTGGAGTATGTTTCGGTGCCTCAGACAACAATCCCGTATTCCTACGGTGCTACGCCGGAAATGCTGCGTCAGGAGCTGGAGGTCAAGGCAGAGCTGGATAAGCTGGCGCGAGAACTGACAGCCGATGAGATGGAGGCCGTGCATACCATCATCGGCGCCATGGTCAAGATGGCCGGAACGCCGCGCGGCAATGACAAGATGATTGACGGCGGCAACGCGCATTTCTTCCAGACGATGAACAATGTCATCGACAACTGCGGCGGCCTGCGCCGCTGGTTTGAGGGGGCTGCGACCCGCTATGCCGCCAAGGTCATCCCGGTGGCACGCACCAAGAGTGCGCCGCTGCCGTATCTGTCCCGTGCGATCCTTGAGGATCTGGAAAACTATCGTCTTTATGTCGTGGGCGGTATGCCGGAGGAGTTGGAGGACGAATACCCCGAAACGCCGGATATCGTGGAGACGACTGACTTTGTGGAAACAGACGCCGAGCCGGTGAACCAGCTGGAACCAGACGATGCTGCGACAAAAAAGGAAATCACGGCAGCCCTGCTGCGCTACATCGACCGCGAGGCGCTCTCGGCAAGGCTGACGACCGGCCAGATGGAGGCCTTTGAGGATATTCTGCAGATGACAGCCTATTTCTGCCGCCGCAATGTCAAGGGTAAGGATGACGGCATGATGGAGGGCAAGGCCAACATGCAGTTTTTGGATGCCCTCAATAAGGTCATCGCCCGCTATGAAAGCCTGACCATTCTGTTTGAGGCGATGGCGGTCATGATGGACTATGACACCTACTGGAAGGATTTGATGAAGAATCCCAAGATCAAGAATCCGAAGCTGGTCTTTCAGTCCGAGGTCGAGAAGGCGCTGCTGATGCCCTCCGCCGTGATCGGCGCGTATACTGCCCGCAGGGACCAGAATGACAGCGGCCGCCCTGCAAGAAAAGAGTACAACTGGACGAAGGTTTTTGACGAAGAATAACCGCACCGTCTGCAAAATGTGCGCTGAATAACAACCAAAGCCCGTATCCCTCAACGCGAAGGATACGGGCTTTGCATATTTATTCAGATACTATAAATATTCACAACCGCTTTACAACCGCCTCGATGGCAGCCTTATCCAGCCCTTCTCCGATGACGATCAGTACCTCCTGACCGTTTGGGATCGGCTGCAGGGTCATTGCATCCCGGGCGGCATTCAGCTCCAGCCAGCCGCCGTTTTCGGGAATGAAGCCCTTGATGCGCAGGATATGGCCGTACCCTGCGCCCTGCAGCAGCGTGCGTGCGGCCCGCTGCAGCTGCTCTGCCGTGCGGCTCAGCTCGAGAAAATACAGCGAGGTGAACGCCTCATGCTCGTCAAAGTGCAGCTTTACATAGCTTGTCTGCTGCCAGCCGCAGCGGTCGATGCGTTCCCAGTCCGCATCGGTCAGCGCGGCCCAGTCTTTGCAGAGGACATCGTCACCGAAACGGCGGGGACAGCGGCAGGCTGCCAGCGCGCGATTCAGACGCGCAACCACCGCCTCGGCCTGCGCGCGGCTTGCCTGCTGGGCACGGCTCATAACCACCAGCCCGGCGCTGGCAGCCTCCGAGGCCAGCAGATACTCTGCCTGCGGGGAGAGCTTGTCCTCAAGCCGGGCATCCACGATTGCAACGACATTGCCCAGCGTGTACCAGCGGTCCAGTGGCTCGTCCCGCAGAATGTCATAGAACTCGTCCACATCAAAGATGCCGCTTGGCTCGATGACCACCCGGTCAAAGCCGCGCATCGCCATTGAAATCAGCTTGGTCCGCATGCGGCGCTGATGGGTGTCGCAGTCGCAGCCGCCGCTGATCGTTTCGATGTCGCAGCGCGCCCCGATGAGGTCCTGCAGCAGCATGGCATCTACATTCACCGCACCGAAATCATTTTCCAGAATACAGACATTGTGTCCCTGTTGGATAAGATATTGTACATATTTGCGTAAAAATGTTGTCTTTCCGGAGCCTAAAAACCCGGTGATGAGATCGACCTGTACCATAAGCACCCCTCCCTATGAAAAACAGTATAGCCCATTTGCAGGCAAATGTCCATGAAAGCAGAGAAAAAGGCTGTGCAGGGCGGATAAAGATTTTTTAAAAATCTTGAAGTTTTTTTGAAAAAAGCGTTGACAAATCCTGCGGGGCACGCTATAATATATGAGCGTTGAGGGCAGACGCCCAAGACACAAAATGCGATGGGGATTCGCATAATGGTAGTGCAGCGGACTCTGACTCCGCCCGTGGGAGTTCGATCCTCTCATCCCCAACCACACCGCAGCAGCCTGGCTGCTGCGGTTTTTCTTTCCGGGGTGTAGCGCAGTTGGTAGCGCGCTTGGTTCGGGACCAAGAGGCCGTGGGTTCAAATCCCGTCACTCCGACCATAAGCCTGTGACAAAAAATGTCACAGGCTTATTTCTTTTTTGTATTGTCTATATATTATATATAAAATAGGTAGGCGCAATCATCATAACCGATAAGAACACCCCGCGGCGAGAGGGTACGCTCCCTTCGCTGCGGGGTGTTTAGGTTTATTTCAAATTCGGGCGGTCCTGATCGCCGTCGGCCTTGAACATGACGAAATTCTCCGGCTTGTTTGTAAAGTAGTAATATTCGGTGTTCTCGTGCAGGGGCGGGGTCAGGTAGTTGGGGATGATGCAGCCATCGCCCTCGACGCGCTCGGTAAAGCCGGCGGCCAGCCAGATATCGGCGGGGATGCCGGCGTTGTAGCAGTCCATGTACTCGGCGCCCTCGTGGTTCAGGATCGCGTCCAGCGCCGCCCCCAGACGGGGCAGCACACTGTCCTCACCGATGAAGTCCACCAGCCGCACCACGGCGGCGCAGCCGGTCTCCTTGGCAGAGACTGTGCGGGTCACGACATAGGCCAGCAGCTTGTTGTTCTCGCAGGCGGCCCAGACATCATATTGGAAGTGCGGGTAGTGGAAGTACCGCCGCCGCATGTACCACACATCCTTGCGCGGTGTGTGGGGCGTGGCGGGCATGCCCAGCGGGATCAGGTCAGCGGCATTCTCCACCTTGGCAAGGCCCAGATCGCGCTGGACAGGGGGCAGGGAATACCGCAGCGGCTTGGCAAGGTAGTACGCGCGGCGGCGGCCCAGACGGTAGTAGTGGGGAAGCCGTTCGGCCCGCCAGCCGAGGAACTGGTAAAAGGTGCAGGTGTTGGGGCGGATGTTATTGCAGGCCACCACATCGGCGTTCAAAAGCCCGGGCAGGGCGTTCATCAGTTCCAGCCCGACACCGTTGTGGCCCTTGGCGGCCACCCAGACGCTGACCCAGATGTCCGGCTTGCGCCGGGTGTTGGCCAATATGTACCCGGCGGCGCTGACATAGCGGCCGTCCTCCTCCGCCACGGCAAACTGGGGCACACCGCCGCGCCCTGCGTAGTAGTGGTGGTACAGCTCAGGCCGGTTCAGCAGCGGCAGGCGCATGTCAAAATTGTCGTTGATAAAATCAATGATGGCGGCGTCCTCGCCGAGGCGCGCCAGCCGGAATGTTGTCTCAGACAATGGCCGACCCTCCCGTGACCGGCAGCGTTACGCCGGTGATGAACCGCGCCTCATCGGAGAGCAGGAACACCATGGCCGGGACCACATCGGCGGGGGTCGCGTTGCGGCCCATCGGGTTTTCCTCGGCGGCAGCCTGTACGATCAGATCGGGGGTGTCCTTCAAAAAGTTGGTTTCCATCATGCTGGGGGCCACACAGTTGACCGTGATGCCGAAGCGGGCATACTCGACAGCCAGACTCTTGACAAGGCCGCCGATGGCGCTCTTGGCCATGACATAGGCGGCGGTGTTCTTGGGCGGGCAGCCGATGGTGTAGCTGGTCTGGATGAACAGCACGCGGCCGAATTTTGCCTTGGCCATGGCGGGCAGCACGGCGCGGCAGATGCGCACGGCGCTGTGGACCTGAATCTCAAGATCGCGGTCAAAGCGGGTCTGGTCAAACGCCTTGAACTTGGCATTGACCACAGGCAGGGCGGGCAGATGGATGAAATGGGTCGGCGCAGGGGCGGACGATGCCAGCACCTGCACAAAGGTGTCCACCTTGGCACGGTCGGACAGGTCCACATCAAAGGGACGAACCTGACCGGGGAAGCGGGCGCAGAGGTCGGCCAGCTTTTCCAGATCGCCGCAGCCCTGGGCCAGCACAGTCGTGTCGGCGGGGGCGCCGACCAAAAGCCGCTCGATCAGCGCGCGGCCCACATCGCTGGTGGCACCGGTGATAAGATAGGTATAAGCCATGATTTTCTCCTCACAGTTGTAGGGGCGGCAAGGGGGCTATTTCGCCAGTCCGGCCTTGATGACGCCGCGTGTCACGCGCTTGCCGTCCTGATTGGTGATGACCGCCTTGATCTCGGCCTCGCTGCCGATCTCACTGACCGAGACAACGGTCCCCTTGACGGTCAGCGTGTCCCCGACGAAGATGGGCTTGGCAAATTTACACTCAACGCCGTGGAGCAGACAATGCTCTCCGGGCAGATAAACGCCTGCCAGTGTCGAAAAGAAGCTGGCACCCAGCATGCCGTAGACGACCCGGCCGGGAAAGCCGCGGCCCCTGGCATAGTCGGCATCCATGTGAATGGGGGAGACATCCCCGGTGATGGTGCAGAATGCGTCCATCATCTCCGGCGTGACCGTAACAGTGAACTCCTCGCTCAGGCCGGGGGTCATTTCCGCCAGTGTGTAGTGGTTCATGGCAGACTCCTTTGTATCATTGGAAAAAGGCGGCAGAAGTGCCGCCATAAAAGTATGCAAAAGTTATGCAGGGGCGGATGCCTGCATCCGTCTGCGGGATCACACCATCCGTGCAACGAGATCCAGCAGATCGCCGACATCCTTCAGGCCGCGGACATCCGCCAGCTTGAACTTGATGTTGAACTTCTTCTCGATGGCGGTCAGCAGGTTGATCTGCTCCAGACTGTCCCAGTCCTCAATATCATCCGCGCAGGTGCTGCGGTTGATCTCAAGGGAGTCATCGTCAAAATTATCGCGGAAAATATCCTGTACCGCGCTCAGAATTTCCTGTTCGCTCATAATAATAGCTCCTTTATATATATGGTAGATGCCTATACTATACCATAAAAAGGGTGCGGACGCAAGAATCAAAGTCCGTAATCCTCCAGCCGCTGCTGCAGCTCGGCCTCGTTTGCAAGATAGACGCCCTGCTGCAGGGCCAGCACATCGCTTTCAGGCAGCAGGTGTGTGTAGATCTCTTCATAGGTGGCCAGCGGGCCGGTGCCCTCGGCCGTATACAGGGCCGGGTGGCCGGCGCAGTCTCGCAGCAGGTAGCGGGGCGGCAGCCTGCGGCTGCCCGCGCACAAGCCATGCCAGCCCCGCCGTCAGGCCGAGCACCGCAGCCGCCGCCAGCAGCGCGAGATATACCCCGCGCGGGCTGATTTGTCTGTTTTGCATAATAATTCCCCCTTGCACGGTTAGTATGGCCGCCATGACAGACAAAAACACCGAAAGTTGTGAATTTTGCGTCCGATACTGTACTTTTGCTGCCGTTTTGTGGTATAATCCATTCTATAGCATTGTGCATTTTCGTGTTACGGCGTAAGGCCGTAGCTTTTATATGGACCAAAGGAGGCGGTTCCCATAGAACCCAAGCAGCAGCGCCATATCTCCACAGATGGTGTAAAAACGACCGCAGGTGCCACCGGCCAGCCCGGCGCACCCCAGAACAACCAGAACAAAAAGAAAAAACCGAAAAAGCGCCGCAGCATCATTGGTATGATCCTGAGCTTTATCGGCTGTGTGCTCTGCCTGTGCATCATGGCGGGCAGCGTGGGCGGTGTGCTGCTGTCCATGTATATCGTGCAGGTCACGGCGGATGATGCCGAGACGCTCGATCTGGACAACCAGAAAAACAAGCAGACCACGATCGTCTACGACACCAGCGGTGACGAGTACGCCCAGCTGACCCGCGGCGAAAACCGCATCTGGCGCGAGCTTTCCGCCATGCCGGACAACCTGAAAAATGCCGTTGTCGCCGTCGAGGACAAGAACTTCTGGACCGAGCCCGGCATCAACCTCAAGGGCACGATCGGCGCTGCGCTGAACGCATTCACCGGCAACCGCATCTGGGGCACCAACCGTGGCGCCTCCACGCTGGAGCAGCAGCTGATCAAAAACCTGACCGGCGATAAAGAGCAGGACAATATGCGTAAGGTGCGCGAGATCTTCCGCGCACTTGGTCTGGACAACAAGTACAGCAAGGAGACTATCCTTGAGGCATACCTCAATACGATCCCGCTGACCGGTATCGTCCACGGCATGGAGGCCGGCTCGCTCGAGTATTTCGGCAAGCATGTTGAGGATCTGACCCTCTCCGAGTGTGCGGTGCTGGCGTCCATCACCAAGAACCCGACCAAATATAACCCGGCCACCAACCCTGAGGAGCTCATCAAGCGCCGCAACCATGTTCTGTACGAGATGCAGTCTCAGGGGTATATCACCGAGGCGGAGTTCAACGCCGCCAAGGCCGAGACCATCACCCTGACCGAAAGCTCGGCCATGGCTGAGAACGCGACCCGCTCCTCGAGCAACTCCTGGTTCACCGATGCCCTGTACAACGAGCTGCTGACCCAGCTGCAGGAGGATCTGAACTACACGAAGGATGAGGCCAAGGAACTGATCTTCTCCGGCGGCCTGCGCATCTACTCCACCGTGGACCCCAAGGTTCAGGAGGGTGTAGAAAAGACGATGTACAACGAGGACGACCTGATCCCCGCCCTGTGGCATGAGGAGCCGGTCTGCCTGCGTGATTACCCCGCCGACAGCAGCAGCTGGGACGAGGTCCAGTACGATGAGGCCACCGGCCTGCCCATCACGAAGGACGGCTACGCGGTCTACGGGCAGGAGGCAATCCCCGTCTACGCTGACGAGGAAGGCACAACGCTGAAGACGGGCAAGTCCACCGACCCCGACTACCCCAACGACACGACCGTCTACCTCTGCGTCTATGAGAAGGTCCGCACTCAGGCTTCCATAGCCGTGCTGGACTATGACGGCAACATTCTGGGCATCGGCGGCGGCATCGGTGAGAAGAAGGTCGACCTCGGCTTCAACCGTGCGACCTCGCCCCACCAGACCGGTTCTACGATGAAGCCGATCGGCGCCTACGCGCTGGCGCTGGACTACAAGCTGATCAGCTATTCCTCCCAGATCCTCGATGCCCCGTACTACTCTGCGGAGGACAAGAAGGTCCTGAAGGATCAGTATATCGGCGTGATGAGCCCCTATTCCGAGGCAGCCCAGTCCCGCACCGATGTCTGGCGTGCATGGCCGACCAACTATGGCGGTGCCGGCGGTCAGGGCAACCCGATGCTGATCTACGATGCCCTGCAGCAGTCCTACAATACGGTAGCTGTCTGGGTCGGCGATATGGTCGGCGTGGATTACCTGTACAACTTTGTGCATGATACGCTGGAATGCAGCTACATCAGCGCAGAGAACGATATGGACCTCGGCCCTCTGGTCCTTGGCTCGCAGAGCAATGGTCTGACCGTGGTTCAGCTGGCGGGTGCCTACACGATGTTCAACACCGGCAGCTACACCACGCCGCACTACTACACCGAGGTCACCGACTATCAGGGCAACATGATCCTCGACAACAACAAGTATATCAACACCACGCAGGCCATCAGCGCCGACACGGCCTATATCATGAACCGTATGCTGTGGAATGTTCTGCACAGCCCCAAGGGTACTGCCTACGGCAGAGCCCCCGACGGCGAGATGGATTCCGTGGCCAAGACCGGTACGACGAGCAACTACAAGGATTACACCTTTGCAGGCTTGACGCCGTACTATGTCACCGCCATCTGGTGGGGCTGTGACCGCCCAACCGAGATGGACAAGCTGGGCAAAGCGGGCGGCAGCGGAAAGCCCATCCAGCTGGCATGGAAATACCTGATGGAGGACCTGCAGGCAGACCTGCCGGTCAAGGAATTCGCCAAGGGTGAGAATGTCGTTGAAAAACGGTTTGACACCTCCACGGGTGCCATCGTCTCCGGCGGCGGCGCCGTGGGCTACTACACCGAGGATAACCTCCCCGACAGCAGCTATACCGTCACAAGTGAGGAAGACCCCTTTGCCGCACTGGCACAGGCCGCCGCAGAGGCAGCGGCAGGGGCTGAATAAACGCCTTCCCCCTTGGGGGAAGGTGGCGCGAAGCGCCGGATGAGGGGCGCGCTTGCTGCAGCGACCCATTCCCGGGCAATAGAGGCAAAGCTGCCCCTCATCAGTCACCTTCGGTGACAGCTTCCCCCGCGGCATCCGGCATCTTATCATTAGGAACAGCCCAATCC
>OGYJ01002886.1_pt1 | contig 10877 bp, 2 predicted proteins | sample 1576531 | NCBI WGS metagenome assembly OGYJ01 (sample SAMEA3541574, study PRJEB24748) | human gut metagenome | biome: human gut; feature: human-associated habitat; material: faeces | place: China | collected 2012 | reverse complement strand
CACCGCCAAAACTGCGTTCCACATCACCGTACAGCTCAAAGTTTTTACCTAAAGTGATATTGCCTCCGATGCCTACTTCGAGCCAGGTATCGCCGTAATCTTTGTCTGCGCTGTAACTTTCACCATTAGCAGCCAGCATGGTGACACTGCTGTTGCCGCTGAACTCGTGCAGAACCGAAGCCTTGACATAAACATCACCTCTGCTGAAGGCTTTACCGGCCACAATACCTAAACGACCGATAAAGCTGTTAAGATCGTCATAAGCCACTTTTACACCTTTATTACTAATGTAATCATAGCCGTCGATACGACCAAAAGTCAGCTGAGCCTGCGGCTCAAAATAAACATTATTACCGCCGTCAAAACGTTTGCTATACTCAACACCTATCGAAGTCGCATCGGTCGAATAATCGCCCTGATCTCTGTATTTACCATAGATATCCATATCACCATAAATACGGCCGCGTTTAACTACAATGTCTAAAGCGCTGTTATCTTTGCCCTGCAACGTTCCATACAAACTTACAGCTCCAATTTTGTTCTTGCCGCTGCCGCTGGTATAATTCAGGCTGCCGTCGCTGTATTCGTAGGCAGCGCCCACAAGCCAGTCACCAGCCTGAGCGTCATAACCAAACTGATAAGTTTTATATTTATTAGTAAATTCATCGCCGCCCAGCTTACCGCCGAACATTCTTGCCCAAACACCGTTATCGGCGCCGCTCTGCAGCTCGCCTAAACGCTGGCGCAGCGTACCGTTACCTTCGACCCAGGCGCCGTAAGCAACCCGATGACTGCCGGACATAACATCCACGCTGTTGACGGTAGTTTTACCAAGCGAACCGATTACCCAATCATATTTGCCATCATTTTCCTTATCTGCCAGGGTAATATCAAATTCGTACAAGCCATTAGCATAAACAGAATCTGAAACGGCAAACTTGGTATCAGCCGCTGCTCCCTTTACCAAAACCGCATGGTTTCTTGCCGCAGCCTCCAACCCGCCAGTCGAAACGATTTTAATAGCATTAGTGCCGGCCGCAGAATTTTTATCAATAGTCAGCTTGTCGCTGTAACTGCCGCCACCGTCAACAGCACCTGCGTTCATTACAAAGGTTCCGTCTGCAGCAGTCAGATTATCAACCTGCAGGCTACAGTAACGCCCGCTGTCGGCAGTCATATTGACTACTGAGCCTTTGCCTACCGTAAGGTCGGTGAGCGAAGAATTGCCCTTCATATCCCAATAAGAGCCATTGGTAAATTGCAAATCATTGATACTGCCCTCTGTCTTATAGCTTCTGCCAGAAAAATAGGACTGCGCCGTATCAAAATTTATTTTTACCGTTCCGTATGTTAACTCATGGGCACTGTTATACATCGCACTGGAACCAACAGTGCCTTCCAGCTTGACGTCATTACCACCGACCATGTTGACTTCCACCTTGCCGCCTTCAGCAATCATGGCCGCGCCAAGATTACCGTTTTTAACAGTCAAGCCTTTGGCAAAAGCAACTTCCGCATCGGTACGGCTGTAAATGCCATACATCTTGGTATTGCTGTTCCCGGCATGGGTGGTCGTTGTAATCCTCGCATCATCGGCAAAAGCTACTTTACTGTGTTCCTGGGCATAAACGCCGTACATAACGGAGCCGTCATTCTCACCGCCTACAGCGATGTCCGCCTTGCCCGCAACCTTCACTTCGCCCAAAGAATTGGCTTCTATTCCTTCAACATACCTTCCGTTGCCCTGAGCATCAATTTTTAAATCGCCCTGGATGTTTATCGTACCCTTACCATTTAATTCAATACTGGTAATGTCAGCCCCTACGGACCTGGCTGTAATCGTTAAATCCCCATACTCTGTTGCAGATTCCCATTGTCTCACACCACGAACGTCAGTGTTGTTTGCCGTGTTAGAGGTAAGGGTAAGTTCAGTATCGCCAAAACTACCCGTAACACCGGTGCTGTCTATGTTAATGCCATAAACATTATATTCGCCCAATATTTCTATCTTAGTGCTGTCACTGACATTAGCTGAATCGTGCTCACCCATCAGGTATATCCCTGAACCGGAACCATTCACTGCTTTGCCATAGATAGCCAGGTTTTTGACCTGCAAAGTATTGATATCACCAGAATAATTTAAGTTATTGGCTCTGATGCCATCGACACCGGCAGCTTCCAAATGTATGTCCAGGTCACCCGCCAGCTCCATTTTAGAACCATTGTACAAAGTAACACCGGCAGCATAATCCATCTGCTGCATTGCATTATCTTTATTGATATTGACCGTTAAATCTCCGCCTTTAATACTGACTTCACTGCCAGTACCAGCGCTGGATCCATCAACAAAAACACCATTGGCATAACTTTCAGCAGCATTACTGTTTATCGTAATCACAGAGCCGATATCTGTTCCTAAATCTACTTTCCCCTGCGTCTCGACACGCAGTCCATGGCGCCAGGCCTGAGCTTCGCCGGACTGATTATTCGTGCCAAGTCCGTTAATAGTCAGCTCGATACCCTTTTTAGCGTCCAATTTTGATACGCCGTCCACAAAAATACCGTTATAACCATAAGTGTCCCCAGCATCCGACAGCGTAACCGTCACTCGTTCAGTAGCCGTTGTCGTATTATTTCTGCCATAAGTATAAATGCCGGCGCAGTTTTTTCCCGGATCATCCATGGTAATCGTGATTTTATCGTAACTTGCGCCCCAAGCTCCTGTACTTAAAGTATCAGTACCGGTATAATCAGATGCCCAGGCTGCGTTGTCCCCCCCGAATGTGCAAACGCACGCAGTGCTTGCAATAATCAACGATTGCAGTACTTTCTTACGTAATTCACTGTTTTGTTTTTGATTATATTTCTGCATCGAACCAATCTCCCTAAATTGTTTTATAAATCGCATCCGCTTTACCCTGCTCTAAAAGCGGGGCTGATAACATAATTTTTTTAAATAATTTTATATCTGCATTGCCGTCCTGCCTTAGAAGCTGTAACGGAAGCCTACGTTGGCTCCCCAGTTTTTAGTTATGTCACCGCCAAAACTGCGTTCCACATCACCGTACAGCTCAAAGTTTTTACCTAAAGTAATATTGCCTCCGATGCCTACTTCGAGCCAGGTATCGCCGTAATCAAAATCATTACTCAAAGCAGCACCGTTCCTATCTTGCATACTTGCACTGCCGTCCCCATAAAATTCATGCAGTACAGAAACTTTAGTATAAATGCAGCCTTGTTCCAGTTGCTTGCCGACAGCTATCCCTAAACGTCCAACTAAAGAATCAATACCTTCATTAGCAACAGCAATATTTTTAGATGTACCATAACTGTTGCCATTGATATGCCCATAAGTGAACTGTGCCTGGGGCTCAAAAAACATTCCGTTTTTCTGCGCAATCCGTTTGTTATATTCAACACTCAACGAAGTTGCATCAGTTTCATAATCGCCGCTGTCAGGATACTGAATGAAGGTATTGATATCGCCATAGATACGACCGTGTTTCAATACAATATCCCAGGCAGCACCATCATTTTGCTGTAAGGTACCATACAGGCTCAAAGCTCCGATTTTGTTCTCACCGCTGCTGCCGCTGCCTTTAACATTACCCTGCGTATATTCATACGCCGCACCGACTTTCCAGTTTCCCGCCTTTATATCATAACCAACCTGATAAGTATGATATTTATCACTGAAACCGTTTCCATCCAACTTACCCCCAAAGATGCGTGCCCATGCTCCCTGCTCAGCGTTCTGATGCAGTGCACCCAAGCGGCTGTGCAGATTACCATTGCCGTTGACCCAGGCATAATATAAAGGTGCATTTGCCCCTGCTACCGCCAGTGCGTCACCAACAACCCTGCTGTCCAAATCTCTGACGTACCAGTTCTTCTGTCCGCCTGCCACAGCAGAATCAAGTACCGGCGTATATTCGTAAATACCGCCGCCATAAGTAGTTTCACCCACAAAGTCAGCATCACCGGTAACAGTAATAAAAGTATTTTCAGGCTTCAGCTCTTTCCCCACCAGCGAACTGATATTATTTATCGTTATCCCATGAATGCCTTTATCAGAAGCGGCAACGGTTATTTTGTCACTGCCAGTCCCGTCGTTATCAACAATAAAACTGCCGCCTGTACCAGTAAGCTTTTGAATAGCAAGAGTATTAAACGCACCCCGGTCACCGCTCAGATCGATTTTGCCGCCAGCAGCCGCTTTCAGATCGGTAACGCTCGAAGTTCCTGTAAGCCGCCAAGCTGCACCGTCCGTAACAGCAAGCTTAATAACTCCGTCATCATACAAACTTGTGCTGCCGTTAAAAACAGAGCCGGCAGTATTCAAGTTAACATTGACCACCCCTTTAATATCACTTTCAATGTCACCGAAAATAACAACCTCATTAGCACCGGCTGCTGAACCCTGATTGATAGTTACAATACCTTCAGCGCTGGTATCGCTGTTGCCCGCGGCAGAGATAGCCGTACCTCCTGCCGCATTGATGTATACTCCTTTTTGGAAATCGATCGAGCTGTCTTCAGTAACCGAGCTACCATCAAAATAAGTGCTGACACCGTAAACGTAGCCTGTACCGGTCGCAGTTATTACGGCAGTATCTTCAAAAACTACCTTGCCGCCATTTAAAGCAGAAACCGTTTCTGTGTAGTCAGTACTTTGAGCCGCCAGTTCAGTTTGTTCTTTAAAAGTAATAACGCCCTCGGCATCAGCTACAACAGCCCTGGCATTCCCACCGCCAGCAGTAATTTTTATAAGATTTGCACCGCCGGTTTCACCAAGCGTTATCCGGCCTTTGCCTTCCGTATCGTCAATATATTTATGCGCCAGCAGACCCAAAGCGGCGCCGGTATCTGAACTGACTGTCAACTGTAGGGCTTTGCCGGTAACAGCGGCATTTGTCGTTACTTCAATACCGGTCACAGAAGCATCCAAATCATTATGCAGTGTAATATCTGCTCTGTTAAAATCTATCTTTCCGTGCTCATAACCATAAATACCAGTCACACCATTATTCTCTTCTCCCGATTTTCTGGCCTGACGGTCAATATCGATCAGCAGGTCTTCCTTCACGCTTACAACCGCGTAATTATCGGCCTGGATGCCATAGAGCCCACTGCCGCCCTGCACAGCATTTGGTGTATAAGCTGTCATATCGGAAGCATAAGTTCCTGTCACAACGGTCAGCTTGTTGTAAGACTGCTTAGAAGATATGTCTGCTCCTGAAGGTTTATTCCCGGTATCAGTCTGAGTGGCCCAGACGCCGCGTACAGTTTCGTTCGACTGGCCGTTGCTGCCGCTGATCACGATCTCCGCATTTTCGATCTCGGTTGTACCGATATAATTGCCATAACTGCCCTTAGTCAAAACACCTGTTGTATTTACCGTAGCTTTGTCACCTGCGGCAAGCCCCAGATTGATTTTGACATTCTTGGCTTTAAGGGAATTGGCAGCTTTATTTGCTTTGCTGTAATAACCTTCCACATCAATGCCGGCAACGACCTTGGGTACAGAACTTGTGCCGGATGTCACAGCACTGCTGACACTGATATTCATCTCGCCAGTAACAGTATTCTTATGCTGACCGGCCGTACTTTCAAAGCCAATAACACTGCTTTTGCTGCCTACGATAGCAATATCAGCGTCTTTCAGCGTCAATGATGCTGTGCCGCTGCCATCATTAGCAATCCCGCAAATACTGCTGCTCCTGACGCTGGAACCAGTTTCAACAATTTTCACAACGGCTTTATCAGTTACTGTCAGACCGACAGATCTACTAACACCGATCGTTACATTGCTGTTTCCGTCAAGACTTTCATTGGTCACGCTGACATTTTCGTACTCGCCGCCTAAATCAGTACCATATTGGCTATTATAGTCTTGCGCCCAGGCCGCGTTGTCCCCCCCGAATATGCAAACGTACACTACTCCTGCTGTAAACAACGATTGCAGTACTTTCCCAGCTAATGCTTTATTGCTGTTGACCTGCTTCAAACAGCTTTTTACTTTCTTCCGGCATTTCTGCATACATCTATCTCCTCTTTTTCACGAAATACTATAAAGAAATCCCCCACTTGGATGATGAGGGATATTCTTTATAGATTTTTCAAGCTGCCATCCTGATTTTAGAAGCTGTAACGGAAGCCGACATTGACGCCCCAGTTTTTAGTTACGTCACCGCCGCTGATACGTTCTACATCCAGATACATACTGGAATCCTTATTAAATTTGTGGTTGACGCCGATACCATATTCGATAGCGGTACCGCCGATGCTGTCACTGTAGCTGGCGCTTCTGCCGTCAGCGCTGACATGTGTATTGATGTCGCCGTCGAAGTCGTGCAGTACTGCCGCTTTCAGATAAACGCTGCTGTCTGCCGCAAAGTTTTTGCCCAGCAGGAAGCCGCCGCGCAGAACAATGCTGTTCATGCTGTCGTTAGTAACGCTCATAGTATTGTCGCGAGTGGTTACGGTATAATCATCGCCGCCCAGATGTACGTAGCTTGCACGCACCATAGGTTCAACGAACCAGCCGTCATTCAAATCCTGACGATAGCCGTATTCAACAGCAAAGCTTATAGCTGTACTGCCAAAATCACCGTCCAGTTTTTGGGCAATAGTGCCGCCGTAAGCGCTGGTTTCACTGTCAACTTTACCAACTTTGGCAATGATGTCTACATGATGACCTTTATCGCCAGTCCATGTGCCATATAAAGCGCCTGCCGCGGTTTTGATTTCACCGTCGCCATTAGTCAGGCTGGTATCGCCTTTAGCATATTGTCCTGCCAGGCCGATACGCCAGTTACTGCCGACCTCACGGTCATAACCTGCCGCAAAGCCGTTATATTGATAATCGTTATCGCCCTGCAGTCCATCTACTTTGATTTTGCCGCCGACATATTTAGCCCAAACGCCGTCGTTATCGTCTGCAGAATTACGGACGTCGCCCAGACGTTCCATCAAAGTTTCATCAGCGCCGAACAGAGTCACTGCCGCTCCGGCTGCGATCTTGTTGGCATCCTGAGCCGCCATTTGGGCAGAGGATTGAGTTGCAGCCCTGGTAGTGACCTGTGTCAGGTTCAGACCATCATCGACAATGTCTGCTTTCCCCTCATATTCATAAGACCAGACGCCGTTATCATATTTCATTTCTTTGATGTTGTAGGTGCCGTCTTTATCTACATTTTCGATAAGTACGACATCTTGGTCCAAATGTCCCTTAGTATCAGCGCCGGCAGCATTGTTATAGCCGTTGCGCATCCCCTGGTCAAAAACAGTGATATTATAGGTACCGCTGCCGGTTACAGTATTAGTGGAAGTAATTTTGTCGTTGCCTGCCGACTGACCGTAAACGCCGTTGGCATTGGTACGCATAAAGAGCTCGTTAGTATCGGAAGCATCCAGATCATTAGTAGTGATAGTACGGTAATCAGCAGTATTGTATTTCTCTGCCTGATTATTTTCGTCATAGAAGTAGACCGTACTGCCAGCAAGAGTAGTCTTATCCTCTACAGTCAAGGCTGCCAGATTATCTGTCAGGTTCATGGCAGTACCGCTGATATCGAGAGAACCAAGACTATTCTCCTTCGTCTGTACGTCTGTATCAGATTTCAGATTCAAAGTGCCGTTTGTGAAGTCAGCAGTGCCGTTAAAGGTAACGGTTCCCGTACCGGCATCAAAAGTAGTTACCCCACCTTCAATGTCTGCCGCATGGTCATTTGCATGCTTACCACCGCTGACAGTGATAGCAGCATTATCTGCAGCATAATACATTGTGCTGCCGTTTGCCAAAATACCATTGGCGCCTTTGAGGAGCTTAGTTCCTTCAGTAGTAGTACCAACTACCTCGGCACTGATATCCATAGCCCCGGCACTATGAACAGCAATAACCGCACCTTCAGCAGCTTTGATGCCTGTAGCAGTATTAGAACCTGCCCAGTCGGTACTTGCCTCTATAGTCACGGTGCCTCCAACTTCAGCCACCATACTGCCGCCTGTCAGTTCCAGCCCAACAGCCGTAGCTTGAGTGGATGTACTGGAGCCCGAATACGTATATTCAACTTCACTAACTGTTTCTGTTCTGTCTTGATCGCCAACTGCTGTTGCAGTGATTGTTAAATCATTTTGAACTTGGTACACATTAACTGAATTTGCAGACACAACTGCTTTGGCAGTAACATAAGCAGAACCTTCTTGCGCATCTGCGCTGATAGTCAGTCCACTATCAGAAAGCACGTTCAAAGAACCGCCGCTGCTAACAAGTCCCCAGGCTTCAGCTTTAGCACCGTTATTACTTTGATCCACTGTACCGACAGGAGTGATGCCTTTGCCGCCTTCACCGCCGTTAGAAACCGCATTAGCCGCTCCGTTTTGATATCCCGCTTGAGTTTTATCAGTTTCTGTTACTGCAGCCCCGTCAGTTCCGTCAGCACCAGCATTATTATCTACAGCCGTACGTTCACCCGGGTCACCGGTAGAATCGCCTTCGAGATAAGCATTTGCAATATTAAATTTACCTACGCCTTTACCGGCCGTAGCTTTAGAGGTAATAGAACTTGTTTTTAAGACGCCTGCTGTATCATTCAGGCTCACAGCAGTCGCAGCAGCGCTGTTACCAGCACCGCTCGTCCCTGCAGCACCGGCTGTACCACCTGCACCGCCGGTTCCGCCTTTACCTGCGTCACCGCCTTTACCCGCGTCACCTGCAATACCTACAGTGCCGTCTGTACCTTTAGTACCGCCAGCACCGGTAGCACCATCAGTACCATTGGTTATACGGGCTCCGCTAGCGTCCACGCCACCTTGCCCGCCAGCACCGCCGGCTCCGCCAACTCCGCTTTCACCAGCAGTACCTGCAGTACCAGCCGCACCACCAGTTCCGCCAGTGCCGCCCTGTCCGCCTATACCGCCTTGTCCACCATCGCCGCCTGCTCCGCCGATGCCTGCTTTAGCGCCATCGCCGCCAGTTGCAGTTACAGTTATAGTACCTATCGTAATATTCAGGTCAGTATTGGCAGTGCCAACCAGACCCTGGGCAACAGCAAGTCCGCCAGTGCCGCCGTTACCACCTTGGCCGCCAGTTCCGCCTGCTCCGCCGGTTCCACCTGCTCCACCGGTTCCGCCGTTACCAGCATTGCCACCGTCACCACCTTGGCCGCCAGCACCACCTGTACCGCCTGTTCCACCGACAGTAGCAGTAACACCAAAACCAGCATGATTAGCAACATAACTAACGCCGCTGCCGCCACTCTGGCCTTTACCGCCGTCGCCGCCGGCGCCGCCTTTAGCTCCATCACCGCCTACGCCGCCATTGCCGCCGTCACCGCCGGTTTGACCTAACCCGCCAACACCGCCTGTTCCGCCTTTGCCGCCTTCACCGCCGGCAGTTCCATTTCCTCCCGTGGCATTGACATTTAAAGCATTCAATGTTACAGAGCCGCCGCTGATAGTATTCAAATGCAGGCCGTAAGCAGTGGCGCTGCCGCCATTACCGCCATTAGCTCCAGCGCCGCCGGTTCCCCCTGCCAGACCAGTACTGCCTGCTAAGCCATTACTGCCTGCTGAGCCATCAGCAGCGTCACCGCCATTATTACCATTAGCACCAGCTGTACCAGTGTTGCCATTAGCACCAGCTGTACCAGCAGTAGATACCCAGCCTGTCTGCTCAGGAGGCATACTAGTGTTATAAGTTGCTGTAACCGTACCATTAGCCGCATGCTCTACCTTATCTTCACCATTAGCGGCTTTATCCGGCGTGGTATTTTCATCAGTGCCATCGGCGCCATCTGCACCTTTATCGGCCTTTTTCGTCGTAAGTTCCGCACCATCGGCACCGCTGCCGCCCTTGCCTCCGTAACCGCCATGTCCGCCGGCTTCGCCTGTAGCACTAACAGTTAAAGAAGTACCTGAAATCTGAATATTCTTGCTGGCGCTGCCGTTTACAGCAATACTTTCAGCAGTATCTGTAATGCCTGCCGCAACACCGATAGCTTTAGCGCCGCCGCCATTACCGCCCGCAGCTCCGGCGCCGCCGGTACCGCCAATAGCTGCATTGCCAGTCACTCCCTGTTCGCCTTCGTGCTGATATTTTTCATCTACTATCAAACCGCTGGCACCGCCGGTAACATTTATCTCAGCAGAACCAACTGCGATAACAGCATTAGACATGCCGTTTTGATTGACAAGCCCTGCGCCATAACCAAAACCGCCGTCCTGACCCTGTGTTGCATGCTGTGCCAGATCGGCAGCTTGCCCTATACCGTCTTTCCCAACAACAGCCTGGACTGTCATATTGCTCAGAGAAATAGTTTTACCTGTCATATCACCGCTGGCGAAGATTTTTTCGTTATCGGTATAAGCAGAGTGATATTGGGATACATAAACATTTGATCCTTCATAGTTTTTACGAGCAGTATCCAGTTTACCGCCACTCTTATTTTGCTCTGCGTAAATTTCCAGACTGATAGGATTATTTATGGCGCCAAAACCGCCGTCGGCCGCCCATACCTGGCTCGGCACAGCCACCCATGCCATTCCCATTACAGCCAGCGTTACTGCTGCTGCCAGCTGTTTTTTATTACTTGTTTTCAAATACACCAAAATCAACTCCTTAAAATTTGTTGAACAATATATTTCTTCGGCTTACGCCGCAGGAACCAAAGCTTTTGCCTGACTTCAATACGCTGTTTTTAAATCAATATTTTAAAACAAAAGTCATATTTAACTTGTTTTATATTGTATTTTTTAACTATTTTATATAATTCTTTAGTTATTTTATCACAGATGTCCCCCCCGACAAGACACGAGAAGGCTATTTTTAAATTTTTTTCTGCGCCGCGTTATTACGCTCCGCGGCACTTGCGCTG
>OGYJ01002881.1_pt1 | contig 10894 bp, 7 predicted proteins | sample 1576531 | NCBI WGS metagenome assembly OGYJ01 (sample SAMEA3541574, study PRJEB24748) | human gut metagenome | biome: human gut; feature: human-associated habitat; material: faeces | place: China | collected 2012 | reverse complement strand
TGTCATGCAGCTCCACGGGGATCTGTGCGCAGAGGTTGCGCGTTTTTTCTGCCATGGCAGTTCCTCCAGTCTTTTTTGGTAACGCCAAGATACCCGAAAGCAAGTGTGAAAGCTATTACCAGGACCAACTAAAAATCCCATTCCAAATCAAGCGTAATGACCATAGCCACCCGCTGCATGAGGTATTCCACGCAGGGGATGGCAACGCTGTTGCCGAGGGCTTTGTAGCGCGCGGAGTCCGAAGCGCCGGGAACATCGGTCCAGCCATCTGGGTACCCCTGGAGCCGTTCGCACTCCAAAGGGGTGAGGCGGCGAATGAGATTCCGGCAGTCCGCATCCCAGGTAGAGGGCGGCTGGCAGACAAGGTCTGTAGCGTCCTTGTGCTGCCGCGCGCTCTCCGTGGAGGCGATCTCATCATCCCTGAACTGATCTACCCTCTGGCGGGCATAGACGCTGTGGCGATCCGAGGTGGTCAGGGTATAGGAAATATCCCGCTGCCAGCCGAAGCCGTTTCCACCGTTTTGTGGCTGGCGGTCAATGGCGTTGCCCGCAATGCAGATGACTTCTTCCTGCTGTACGAGAGGAATGTTGTTCCCTCCGGTCCCATAGCGGGCGGACATGGTGGGCGCTACATCATGCGGCCCGGTGTACCTTCCGTCGATGCCGTGGTTTTCATAAACTTTGGGTCCTGTCGGACGCAGGACCAGAGGTTGGTGCCCGTGCTCCTGCGCCCGGAGGGTGCCGGTGACATTTTCGCTGCACTCCATGATCTGTCCGCCCTGATCGTTGATGCAGAGGATGCTTGGCATACAGTTCCCGCTGGGGCTGCCTTTCAGAGTGGGCGATACACCCTCCTGATACCCGATGGTTCCGGCGCTTGCACCTGCTCCGGCCGAGAAACCGGCAATAAAGGTCTGCATTTGAAGGTTCTGCGTCGCCATCAATGCACCGGACACACCGTCCAGGTCAATGCCTTCGCTGCGTTGGTTGATATGATAAGCTTTCGCTTCGCCGGATATGGGCGCGGGCGGGTCAAGCCCTGCCTGCATACGCAAAGCTGCTTCCAATAAGGGTGGCAGCGATTTGCCGCGGCAGGCTGCGCGGCGCAGAATACCCAGGCACGCTGTCTGGGATAGCGAGTATCGGGATGGCGCTGTAGCCTGCAAAATCTGCCACAAGGAACACTCGACGGCGTCTTTGGGGCACTCCGAAGTGTTGAGCGTCCCAAACGATCCAAGCCACGGAGGATCGTACTCCCAATATGCCCCCAGCATATTCCCAGCGCCCGGTCTCAGGTCTAACAACATGAAGGTATGGTTCTTCAACTTGGAGGAACGCTTCGAGGACTTTTTGAAAATCCGCCCCAGGCTTTTTTTGACCCGTTTCAGCGTCCCGCCCACTTGAGAGAGCACCGACGACATTTTCCCACACGCCGAATCTCGGTCGAATATGGACTCCTGTCCTTCCAGATTTTCTGTCTGCATCTCGCATCTCCTGAATGATTCGTATTTGTTCCATAAAGAGGCCGGAACGCGCACCGTTCAATCCGGCGCGCATTCCGGCCACACTGAGTCCTGGCATGGGCTGCCCCCGCAGATGATGTCTACAGGCGGCAGATATGCACCGTTCAGTTTTGTGATGTCTCCCATTTGCTCCATGCTAGGGAAACGTATTTTTGATACCAGTATGGGGAACGGTTCGATCTCGCTGGCCCAGATCGGCTCGATGCCGCACCGCACCGAAGCCAGAGGGAAACCGGAGATGCCATCGAACAGGCTACCCATCGTAAGTTTTCTTGTTGACTGTGTCATTTCATACACACCCTTTTATTTGATTGCCGCGGCGATGGTTCTCGTCACATTCACCGCGGACTGTGCCGTATAAACGGCGCTCGTAATATTGGCCTTTGTTGTGGTGTCCAGACCGAAGCTGCCGGCGATGCGGGGAACTTCGCCTGCGGAGAGCATGAGTCCAACGCCCATCAGCGCGTGGTCTTTGAACACCATAAGTCCCGCAATGAGGATGGTGGACTGGAGGAAGGCGGTCAGGCACAAGCCGATGACCTGCCGCATCCAGCCCATGAATCCATCCAGATAGCCACGTGGGACGCTGAACATATAGAGGGAGCCGACCGCAATTTGAATCAGCAAAATGCCCCCGCGTTTGAGGTTGGCGAAAAACACCTTCAGCACCGCATAGCCCATAAGGATCACGCAAAAGAGAAGCATAATGGGGCTGGTGATGATGCCGAGGCCAAAGTGGGAACTGTTCACTACATCGGCAAGCGTCTGTATCTCGCTGAGTTCGGTGATGATGTCCTGCCCCACCTCACCGATGCTTCGTCCGTAGCCGGTAAGTCCCGCGGAAAAGGTTCCCTGCAGCGACACCGATAAGGCATAGAGGCGGACGGGGACAACGGTGAAGAGACTCACCGCCAAAAAGCCCTTGATGATATTCATCCCGCACTGCTGGAGATTTCCTCTGCCGGTGGAGTATTCAATGCCGCACTCAAAAGCGCAGACTACCACGCTGACAGCGAACAGCGCCCAGGCAAGGCGGGAGAAAAAGAGAATGATGGCGCTGACCCATTCCAGTTCAAAAAGTTCCACGCCCATATTGCCCATGAGGGCAAAGAAATTGCCGAGAAAGCCTACGATCTGCCCGTAGATCCAGTCCACCAGCTGATCCAAAACTGTCGCGGCAACAAAGTCCCAAATAAATATCTTCGCTCACCTCCGAAAATGCAGAAAGCCGCCGCCCAGATGGGCGACGGCCTTTCATATAGAGTATTTTGTTTTGCATCTGACTGCAGCGCTTACTTGAGCAGCCGCGGATAATCTGTTGTGCCATTGACGATCGCATAAACGTAGACGGTGTCCCCGATCAATTTGTAGATGGCAACATAAGTCTTCGTCAGCACAAGTTTACGGTAACCGCTTGCCGCAAGGATCGGGTCCGGATGCGTTTGCCCCATCAGCGGGAAATCCCGCAGACGGTTTATGGTCGTTTTCATCGTACTGTAGATTTTCCGCGCGTAGGGAGTTCCTGCCTCCGTAATGTGATACTTTACGATCTCCTCGAAGTCGTGTTGAGCAGGTGGAAGATAGACCAGTTTACTTTTCGTAGGCACGGAACAGCTCCTCCATTCTTTCGTCAAGCTCCTCCGGCGTGCAGACAGGCTCTCCGCTCAATCTGCTGAGTTCCGCAGCATAAATTTTGTCGCGGTGTCGGAACATTTTTTCCCGCTCCTCGTATGCTGCCATGCTCATATAAACACCGTCATCTTCACCCTTATTCGTGATGAAGATCGGTTCACCGGATGCCTTTGCCAGCTCGGAGATCTGCGTGTACTCATTCCGCAGAGCAGAGGATGGTCTGATTTGCATAGAAAGCCCTCCTTATCAATTTCTTGATAGTATTATATCAAGATAACACTTTTTATGCAAGCCTATCTTTGTGAGGTGTAAAAGGTAACTTTATAGGCCTACAGCATTCGCCGACAAAGCAACCATTGTGTCTTATTCGTTGCCTCTGGCAGGAGAGTCCGGATTCGATTTTTAAATTCTTTCTTCACGAATTAGATCCCAATGATATTCCAGATGTATTTCGGTGCGATTAAGCTGAAAATCAGGCAGGCAAAGAGGATAGCGGGGCCAGTCCATTCAAACTGTCCTCTCTGGCGATAATCAAAGTACGCGCCGCCAAGTTTCACAAAGAATGCGATGGCAAGGATCATATCCAATGCGGGGAACACCACCTTCTCCACCACGCTCTTGATCTGCTTGGCCGCCTCCGTCCATGTCTGCTCCACCGCTCCCGCAACATCCCCGCCCGCAGCGAGTGCCGAGGTGCAGCAGAGGGTGGTCAGAAGCAGAAGCGTCAATGTCAGAATAATCATTTTTCTGTATTTCAAGAAATCTCAACCTCCTTAAAATGGGGATGCCGCCCCTTGCGGATCGGCATCCGTTGTTAGTCCTTAATAACCGGTGCGAGGCAGGGGCTTGCTGGGGGCATAGACACGGGTGACCCAGCGGGAGGTCGCCATGATCCACTGCCCGTTGTAGACGCCGCCTGCATCCGACGTGTTGACGAACTGCGTGCCGCCGGTGAGCTTTGAAAGCACCTTGCAGTCTACGCGGGGCGCCTCCACCTGACGGAAGTTTGAAGGTACAATGCCGAACGCCGCCATGAACTCCGTCACATACTCATTGGAAGCAAGTCCCAGCGCCGCAGGAGAGGCATCCAAGACATAGTTTTTGGATGTACTCAGATTATCCGCCAGCGTGCGCCAGGTATCGCCGCTGAGATTGGTTTTGTACACGATCTTATAATTTCCGGGGGTGTTCCACGTGCCGGTGTAAATGGTCTGGAGCCGAACCGCCTTGACGGGCAAGGTGTCTCTCCAATAAAAAGACTCCAGCGCCGTGGTAGAGTTGTTGGCAATGTCGGCAAAATTGTAGCGGACAAGCTGCCCCGGCATGACCTCCACATAGCCGGTCTTCTTGATGGAAACGTTGGTAGACAGGCTCTTGTTGGTCATGGCTGCCTTGACGATCTGACCGGCGTGTTCGATCTCCACCTCAATGGGTGTCTTATCCAGCCCATAAAACTCCGCCGCCTTGGATTCTACGATTTTGTACCGCGCCAAAGGCAGGGGCTTACTGACCGCCAAGCCGTTTTTATCCGTCTTGATGGTATCCACCAGACGGTTGGTGCGGGCGTTGTAAACTTCAAAGACAGTGTTGGGGATCGGCGTTCCGGCGGGCCAGCCATTCATCGAGTTGTAATCTTCCGAGGTCTTGACGATCTGGATCTGACCAGTGATGGGAGTATTCTTCCATCCGATTTCCGTGGTTTCGCCGGACTTTACATACACGGTCTTTTTCTGCGTGTCGGGGATATAGCCCTCGTTTTCCAATTCACGCAGATAAAAACGGCCAGCGGTCAGGTTTTCAAAACGGACATAACCGCGGTCATCGCTTGTTTCCTGCGCAATGGGATTATTGCCGCTGTCATAGAGAATGAAGGAAACGCCGTAGATGCCCTCGCCGGTGGCCGAATCGACCTTGTGGATCAGGATGCCGGAGATGGCCTTGTTGGTGATCTCCAGCGTGGCGGTCTGCCCATCCCTGACCTCGACCCGATGGGGCGTGTCATCCAGACGGTAGCCCTCGGCAGCCTTCAGCTCCGTCACGGTGTACCAGCCGTTTTCCGCTTTGGGGAGATAGATCACGCCATTTTCATCGGTGGTGTAGGTGCCGACGATCTCGCCATCCATTTTCCGGATCTCAAACTGGACTCCGGGGATGCGCTCTCCGGTTTTTTCGTCCTTCTTAATGACGGTAAGCCCGCCCGCGCGGACGTTATAAAAGCGAAGGGTCTGTACCTCACCCGCCTTGATGAGAATGGATTTCGGCGCACCGTCCAGCACAAAGCCCTCCACGGTCTTGACCTCCCGCGCTGTAACGGTGGTGCCGGGGATCAGGTCATTGATAACGACGCGGCCATTCTCATCGGTGATGAACTCGCCGTTGCTTCTGCCCACAACAGCGCCGCTGCTGTCGGTGACAAGGAAGGTCACGCCCTTCAGCGGCGTCGTGGTGCCCTCGATATACTTTTCAATCACAAGGGTGGTGCTGGGCGTGTTGGTGAAGTGCAGCGTCTGGGTGTCATTGGGATTGACTACCACCGTCTGGGTGCGGCTGGCCTCGTCGATGGTGTAGCCGGGAATGGTGGCCGTTTCCGTCACCACCAGCGTCCCCACCACACCATGGATGGTAATTTTTCCGTCCTTGTCGGTGAAGTACAGGCCGTTGCTGCTGATCTGTCCGTTTTCAGCGGGTACAAACTCACCGGTAGAGGTCGTCACCTTGAAGGTCACGCCCTGCAAGGGCTTCCCGGTGAGGGAATCCCGCTTGTCGATCACCAGGGTTCCGGCCTTGGAGTTTTTCACGATGACCGTCTGTGTATCGCCGTTTTTGCCGATGACCACGTTTGTGGACGCACGATCCATCACATACCCTGTTGGGGCCTTGATCTCGTTGATGACATAAGCGCCGGGGGCCAGATTGGTGATCGTGATCTCGCCCTGCCCATCCGTGGTAAAGATACCGTTTTGCGTCAGGGTGCTAGAGCCGATCACGCCATCCAGCCCCACCTCACAGCCAGCGGCAGTGGTTACCCGGAACTCCGCACCGGGAAGGGGCTGACCGGTGGCGCTGTCCCGCTTCTGGATGATGAGCTTGCCCTTGGGCTGGTTCTTGAAGGTCAGGCTGACCGTGCGGCCTTCCTTGATCTGAACGGTCTGGCTCTGGGTGTCGATCAGATAGCCGTCTGGAGCCTTCGTTTCCGTCACAATGACGCTCTTGCCGGGTTTCAGGCCGGGGATGCGGATCTCGCCGTGCTCGTCCGTCCGGAAGATGCCATTGGCGTCACCGATCAGCGTGCCGTCCGCGTAGGTGATCTTGAATTCCGCGTTGGCGAGGGTCACGCTGGGGTTCACGGAACAGACCTTGCGGATCAGCAGGATGCCATCCGGGGCGTTGTCAAAGCGGACGGTGACAACACTCTGCTCACCGCTGTCCGCCAGATAGATCGTTTCCGAGGCGTTGATGATGGAGTACCCATCGGCGGGGTCAACCTCCTCCACAATATAGGTACCCGCGGTCAGACCCGTCCAGATGGCGGTGCCGTTCTTGCCGGTGACCTTCTGCCCGATGGTCGTGCCGCCGGTGCCGGAGGTGCCGCCCAAAAACCGCAGCTGGAAGGTGCAGCCGGGGAGCGCTTCATGGGTCACGCTGTCATACTTCTCAACAACAATGGCATTCAGCGGAGTATTCTGGAAGGTCAGGGTCTTGCTCTCACTGCCGTGGAGGATGATCTTCTGGGTGGAGGGTTCCTTCATCTGGAAACCGGGAGCTGGTTCCACTTCCGTCACGGTGTACTCGCCGGGATAGAGCCGCTTGCCCTGCTCATGGAGCCGGATCTCGCCCTTGGCGTCTGTGAGGATCGTTCCGTAGTCGATGGTGGCAGGGGCTTCGGCGGATTCGCCGCTGCTGGTGTAAGTGATGTGGAACTTGGCTCCCTCGATGGGCGCGCCAGCCACGCTGTCCTCCTTGTAGATGGTGAGCTGGGGCATTTTCCGATTTTTGAAAGTGACATGCACCTCGCCACCGGCGTTCAGGCTGACGGTCTGCTCCCGGTCGGCGTTTTTGCTGGGCAGGTAGTACGGTGCGGGAACCGACTTTTCCGTAATTTTGTAGCTGCCGGGGGCCACGCGGTCCGTCACCGTGCCGTCCTCGCCGGTGACCCAATCGGCGGAGAAATCACTGTCGATGCCCTCTACGGTGAACACGGTGCCGGGGATGGGCTTGGAATCCTCCGCGTCGATTTTGGTGACGGTCAGCCGGGGCATTTTCAGGTTTTCAAATACGAGGTTTTGATCGTCGCCGGGGCCGAGGTAAATGGTCTGGATCGTCTCGCCGCCCACCACATAGGGGGCAGGGACGGATGTTTCCTTTACCTCATAGCTGTCAACAGGGATCGCGGTGAGAACCGCCTTGCCATCCGGCCCGGTGGTGACATCCTGATGATAGCCGTAATGGATGCCCTTGATCTCAAAGACCGTGCCGGGGATGGGCTGCTTGGTCTGCTTATCCAGCTTCTGGATGGTCAGATCAGGGAGCTTCTGGTCCTTCGCCGTTACGGTCACGGTGCCGCCGCCAGCGACAGTGGCCTGATCTACATGGGCGCAGACGGGGGCGGTCAGCTTGGCGTAGGGGGCGGGAGCGCTGACCTCCACAAAGGCGTACATCCCCTCCGTCACATGGGGGACTGTGATCCTGCCGGACGCGTCTGTGACCTCCGTGCCGATCAGCTGGCCGTCCCGGAGGATGTGGAATACCGCGCCGGGGAGGGGCGCATTGGCATCGTTCAGCTTGATGAGCTGGATCTTTACCTTCGCGTCATTCTCAAAAACGAGAGATACGTCCGTTTTGCCGTCCCAATAGAATTCCTGACGGACTTTACCGGCGTCCTTGCTCAGAGAGTAGCCGTTGGGCGGCGTCACTTCTTCCGCCACATAGCTGCCGATGGGCATGGTATCCCAAGGCACATCCGTGAGCGCGCCGCCAGCGCCGGTGGTATAGGTGCCGGTGAAATTGTTATCCACGCCGGTGATCTTGATGACCGCGCCCGCAAGACCTCTGGTGGGATCATCCGCGTCCACCTTGCGGATCTTACCGGTGGCGGTGACGGTGGGGGTATCCGTAAAGGTGATCGTCACGGTGCTGCTGCCGTTGTTCGGCAGGACGACATATTCGGGCCCCGCGTTGTCGATCTCGTAGCCGTTCGGAGCCGCCGTTTCCGTTACGGCGTAGGTTCCGGCGTCCAAGGGAGAGAAGGTATAGGTGCCGTCCGCGCCGGTGACGATGTCCCTGGAGAAGGAGCCGTTGGTGGATTCCACATGGAACCGCGCTCCGGCAAGGCCCTTGGTGGGGTTGGTGGCGTCTACCTTCTTGACCACCAGCGTGTACCGCTCGTTTGTGACGATAAGACTGCCGATCATAACGCTCTGGACGGTGCTGGCGGGGTGGGCGGCAGAGCCAGCGCCGGTGAAGGAATACTCTTTTACGTCGCAATCGCCCCAAACATCCTGCTTGCCAAGATCCAGGATATATTTCGCCCGGTCCCGGAATGTGGCGCCGTCGCAGGTCTGGTCGATGCTGGTATAGCTCGCGCCCTTCAGCGAGTTCCAGACGTACATCAATTCCTCCGCGCAGGCGGTGGCGGGATCACCCAGGGAGCCGTCCTTATACCGCCACACGATGGCCTGTACCCAGGCGTTCATGTACCAGCTATAACCGGAATCCCAGATGTCATCCACGCCCAGGGCGTGGGCCTTGTCCGTGAAGATGCCGAGGGAGTGGGCGTAGTAATAGGCCATCATCATTTTGACGGTGGGATCGGTGACGGGCTTCGGATCGCCCCAGGTCTGGCCGATCAGAGAGGTGCCCATGCCGCCGCCCTTCGTCCCGCAGAAGCCCACGGAGGTCTTTCCGGCCACGCCGTAATACATCTGGTGCATTGTGCATCTGCCAAGGCTGGCAGACTGATAGGAAACACCGCTCATGCCGAACCGCTCTAACTTGATGGTGTCGGCTCCCGCTGCCAGCGCGGCAGTGGGGAGCAGGCCGAGGACGCAGATCAGGGCCAGCAGCATCGCGGTCACGCGATTTTTCAATGAATGCCATGTCTTTTTCATCGTTATTTGACCTTTCTTTTTAGATTTGCTCATAAGAAATGGCCTTCCGGCGATGAAGCTGGAAGGCCATGTGAGCATATTGAGTTGCGGATAGGTTATGCGTAGGGATTGTGCGCGTTGGGATCACCGACGAACAGGAAGCAGATCGTTCCGCCCTCATCAGCTGAGATCCCGACGCCGATGGTGTCGCAATCAGGGTTTATCATCGTCTGGAAGTGGCCGGGAGAATTCCGCCAATTCTCCACTGCCCGCCCCGCGATCTCGGATGCGGGCACATTCGTGAATGCGGTGATGTTCGATCCAAATCCATGGGGATACCCAGAGACCGCTACCGCCTCGCACTCCACCTTATTCTGGTGGTATGCGACACGCAGGGACGCGCAATGCTGCGCCGCGTCCATCAGAGCCGCGTTGACCGTCAGCTCCGGCACACCGTTTTCCCGGCGCACCTGATTGACCAGCCGGACGATCTCATGCCGTGCCGCGTCTGTCTGACTGGCGTCGGATTCCGGAATGCTCGCACCTTGCTTGCCGTCAACTACCGTCAGCGTTAAAGTGGCGGTCTGGCCATGCTGATTGGTCACGACCACGTCGGATGTGCCGCTGCTGACCGCGATAGCGGTCCAGAAGCCGGAGGCATTCTCAACGCGGATGACATTGGGCTGCGTGGAGACCACACTTTTTATATCCGCACTGGGACTGATATTCAAGCCGCTGCGGTCTCCGGGGCGGAGGGTGCTGCCTTTGTAGCTGCTGACGCGGATGCCGGATGCGGCAGGGGCGATCCCCGTGTATGGATGCCCGGTGTCGATTTGGACTCCGGCGTTCCAATACACATTGAAACCGACCTGTTCGCCCATGTCCCGCAGCTTCACATAGTTGTGCCCCGCAATGTTGTAGGCTTGCATTTCCACCTGCTGACCATCCACAAAGATGGGCTGCCAGGTAGGTTCCGCCGTGATCCCGGCCGCGACCGCGATAGAGCCGCCGGTCAGCGCCGCGCCGATCACCATGCCGGTGAGCATCATACTGACATTCTTTCTCACGTTTTTGCTCTCGTTCATCTTTCTGCCTCCATTCTAACTGTGTATGTGTGAAATTCTTCTTCGCAGCTTCACCATATCACAAGTGAGGGGCAGAAGTCGAACAGAACCGATTCGGCAAAAGGGAGAAAGATTCAGACCTCCGCTGCGGTAACGCACCAGCGCTGGTCCCGCTGGTTGCGGACGCAGGTGTAGAGCGTCAGCATATTTTCACCGGAGTCAGCAAGGCCGCCGCGATCCGTTTCGCTGACCTTGAATACATCCGTCACCTTGTAGGTACGGGTGCCCAGCTTGGTGGTCAGGGTAATTTTTTCCCCGATGTCCAGCGTGTGGATCTGGCCGAAATAGCTGTTGGCGCCCCGGTTATGAGCGGCGAGGCAGACGTTGCCGTTCCAGATGGAGGTGTCCTCGAAGTGTCCGACGCCTTTGGCAAGCGTCTTGCTGTCCGTCCCCTGATAGATCCTCACGCTCAGACCCAGCGTGGGGATCTCCAGCCTGCCGAGGGAGCCGTTTTCGTAGTAGAGGTCGCTGGTCACCTCCGTGAACAGCACGGCGGGCTGATAGCTGCTGCCGCCATTCACCGTGCTGC
>OGYJ01002878.1_pt1 | contig 10911 bp, 8 predicted proteins | sample 1576531 | NCBI WGS metagenome assembly OGYJ01 (sample SAMEA3541574, study PRJEB24748) | human gut metagenome | biome: human gut; feature: human-associated habitat; material: faeces | place: China | collected 2012 | reverse complement strand
GAATGAAAAATTCGCGGCGCATCTTGGCGCATTCTTATCTGGAAATAGTATAACAACGGCTGCCTGCAAAGTACAAAAAAAGTACGGGTAAGAATTCGCAAAACACAAAAAAGCGTGTACAACCACGCTTGCGCGCTGAAAATAAGTATGCTATTATACAGAAGATGAGGGAAAACGAGAAATAGCGGCATCGCGCAACGACATGAAAACGCGGGATGTTTCTTGCGACCCTTCGTTTCAATCGCAAGCGTTTTGTCCTCCGCAAGCTGCAAGGTGTCACTCCCTGTGCGGGGAGCGTGGATTGAATTATCATTTATCCGAGATTCACGAAAACTGGAGGGATTTACGAATGCCAAAGGTCTGGACGGACGATACCGCGCTCATGGAGGGAATGACAGACAATCTCTTCGAGGCGCTCTACAAAATGCCGAAGTATTTCCTGCGCATTGATGACATTGCGCATTCGCTGGAGATGCCGATTTCCAGCCTGCTGGTGCTCTGCGTGCTGCGCGAGGGGAAAATCAGCATTGGGGAAATCAGTGAACGGCTGTGCATCGCCAAGCCGAACGTGACGCCGCTGGTGGAAACACTCTGCGCGCGGGGGCTGATTTCACGCCAGCGCAGCGACAAAGATCGGCGCAAGGTGCTTGTCGGGCTGATGCCGGAAGGCGAGGCAATGGTAGAGCGCATTCGTGGCGCAATACGCGACCAAATGATGAGCTGGCCGCGCGACTATAACCTGAGCGAGATGAAGCGCGTCAACAACGCACTGGCGGCAACGCTGGAAGTGGCGGATGATGTGATGCGCCGCCGCCGCTGAGGTTCGCAAAAATAACAAGTGGTATCCGACGGGCAAACTATGCCCAAAATAAGAACCGGCACATCCGCGTCAAGGGCGGGGCATGCCGGTTCTTTTCATGTGGATTTTCTTACTGCGAATCTTCCTCCGCACGGCAGAACAGCACCGTCAGCACGCCGTTCTGCGCGGATGCGTGAATCTGCACCCCGTACGGCAGCAGATTCACAAACGTGAAGTCGCTGTAATTGCCCACGGCGGCATCAAAAAACTGCGGCACATACACCGCGCCCTGCTTGCTGTGCAGCGCCCACTCCTCGATTTGCAGCGGCAGCGTCAGCGCGGCGTTGTAGAGCGTCGTCGTTACTTGACACACCCCGCCGCCGTACCCGAAGCCGTCCGTGCTGACATTCGGCGCAAGCTCATAGTCGTTTGAATGGCGGTATGGCGCACACAGCGCGTTGAAGGAGAATGTTTCCTCGCGCTCCACCGCCACGCCGTCAATGCGCTTGACCCCTTCGCTGATGTTGTGTTCGCGCGCCGCTGCCTTGCCATGCCCCTGCTGCTTGCCGTAGAAGGTGGTGAAGCCGCCGATGATGTCGCCGGGTTCGGCAGTCTCCCAATCCGCGAAGGGATGATAGGTGCCGATTTCGTCCGTCAGCTGCATCTCGCCGCGCCAGACGGGCAGCAGGTACGCGCCGTCCGCTTGTGCTTCCACACAGGCGATTTGCCCGGCGGACGCGGTGCAGCCTTTGAATTTTCCACCCGAAATCAGCGTATCCTGCGAAAATTCTACATATCCGCTCATGCGATGCGGCAGATTTTGCAGGGGATAATGCAGCGCATCCAGCGACTGCACGCGGTACAGCCATTCCGGTTTGGCATACCCGACCTTATTGCCGACCTGCACCTTGCACCACGCGTCGTCCCATTCCAGAATGAGGATTTTTGTCTTCTTCCGCACGCTGATGCCGCGGTCGCTCTCGCTGGGCGTTCGGCGCAGGCTGAAAGTGGTGTAGGAATATGCCTGATACTGCGCTTCGCTGTCCTCAGCGAGGCAAGCGGTGGCGGCAAGGGCGAAAATCAGCAGAGAGGTCGCAAGACTTTCCAAATGTGCTGCATGGGGTGATGCTCCTTTTCTCTGGGGTGGATGAGGGCTGGAAATGTGCGTCCTGCGTATGAAACGAACGAAGGGGGAGGAAAATTCCCGAAAAAGGGGAATTTGTGGGGGAATTTCGGCACTTTCTTATCTGGAAATGCTATTACAGGTTGCTTTTTCTATATTCAATTGGAGAGATTCCGTAAATTTCTTTGAATTTGCGGTAAAAATATGGGACATCGTGAAATCCGCATTCTTCTGATATGACCGCAGCCTTCATTTCCGTGTTTGCCAGCAGTTCAGCGGCTTTTTTCAGTCTGTACTGTATTAAGTAGGAAACTGGAGACTGGCGAATGCCATTTTTGAAGATTTGCATACAACTGTTATTGCTTACATGGGCAAAATTTGCAATATCAGCAAGGGAAATCTGGTCAGCATAATGACTATGAATAAAACTCATCATCATTTGCAGGCGAGAAGCATTGAGGTCTCTTTTAACAGGCTGCCCCTGCTGAAGCCTGGATTCCATATTTTCATACAGCACTTCCCAAATGGAGATCAGCAGTCGCAAAGTTGTCAACTCCCTGAAATTTGGCTGCTCTTGTGTTTTGAAAACTTGATTCAGCAGCGAAAGTATCTCCTTATGCCATAAAGAAAGCGGCTCAAAAACCAAATAGGGAATGTCGGAAACAAGCAATGGCTTAACATATTGTTGATATACAAAACTTTCTGGTGAAGCTAACAGCACCGGAGAAAAAACAATATTAGGTATCACGGTGGGGTGCTCTGCTGTAAATTGATGTAGTATTTTCGTATTGATAAATAAGCCGCTGCCTGCTGGCAGAGAAAAACGATCTTTTCCGACACAGCAGTGTGCTTCGCCGCTTTGCACATAAACAAATTCAATTTCTTGATGCCAATGCCAACCGAGCGTATGAAAGTCGAAATCCCAGATGCCTTCCAGATAGTATTGGAACGGAAATGCCGGTTGACCGTGGTTTCGCTTTTCCATGAGCGTTTCATCTGTGATGATTTTCAATTCGTTATTATTCTCCAAACATGCCAACCTCCTCTGTATTGTGATATTGTACAACAATAATGTGGAAAAGTCAATTGCTATTCCAAAATAAACGTGATATTATTCAAGAGAATTCTGAAAGGAGCGCTTCGAGTCATGAAGAACTACAGCAAAACATTAAGAGCCTGCTATCTTGGCCTCATCACGCAAGCAATTGCCGCTAATTTTGCGCCATTGCTTTTTTGGTCGTTTCATTCTGATTTCAACATTTCGCTGGGTCAGATTGCCTTAATTCCTGCGGTGTTCTATGTGACGCAATTGGTCGTAGACTTAATATGCGCAAAGTATGTAGATGCTATTGGCTACCGAAAGTCCATTGTGGCGTCGCAGCTGTTAGCTGGTCTTGGTCTGATTGGCATTGCGGTTTTACCCAATATCGTATCGCCCTATATCGGAATACTGATCGGCGTGTTTTTTTACGCATTCGGGAGCGGCCTTATTGAGGTACTGTGCAGTCCGATTGTGGAAGCCTGTCCCTTCGAACATAAGGAAAAGGTGATGAGCCTTCTTCATTCTTTCTATTGCTGGGGCAGTGTGGGCGTGATTTTGCTTTCTACGCTGTACTTTGCAATTTTCGGCATCGACAAATGGCAGATACTGGCTTGCGTATGGGCAATTATTCCGCTGTATAATATCTACAATTTTGCTACTTGCCCGATTGAGCGTCTGGTAGAAGACGGGCAAGGAATGTCGCTGCGTCAATTGCTGAAAAAGCCTATTTTTGCAGCTGCAATCATCCTTATGATTTGTGCTGGAGCATCTGAAATGTCAATGGCGCAGTGGGCATCAGCTTTTGCAGAATCCGCATTAGGATTAACGAAATCTGTCGGCGATTTGGCAGGGGCGTGCTTGTTTGCAACCACAATGGGAATTTCGCGTATGCTGTATGGCAAATTCGGAGAAAAGATAGATTTGATAAAGTTTATGCTTGTATCGGGCGTTATTTGCGTCGTGAGCTATCTTTTGGCCGGTCTATCTGCAATGCCGATTTGGGGCTTAGTTGGCTGTGTCATGTGCGGCTTCTCAGTGGGTATTATGTGGCCCGGAAGCATCAGCATCACTGCTCCGAGGATTCCCAAAGGCGGTACGGCGCTGTTTGCGCTGCTGGCAATGGCAGGGGACATGGGCGGCGCATTTGGGCCGAGTGTGGTGGGATATTTTTCGCAGCATGCCGGAGATAATCTTCAGGCGGGTCTGCTGACGGGCTGTATATTCCCTTTAATCATGCTGGCAACGCTGATTGCAATGAAAAAAATGACCCCCGAAGGATAAAAGCGGATATATCAGGACTGTTCCCAATTGCAGCATAGCATTGCAAACCACGGCACATGCTCTTCTTCCTTTACAGCCAAATCGGTTCATGCCCCAATGTCGGCACGACCTGCGTCCAGAAAACCTCCTGCGCAAACACCACCGTCGCCGTATTATCACATGGATGGAACGCAATCCGTCCTTCCCGCTTCACATCATGGTCAAAGACCAGCTGAATCCGCTTCTTCTCGTCAAACCACAGACCCAGCGGCGACAAGCTCCCTGATTCCAGCCCCAGCATCGTCGGCAGACATTCCGATGGCGCAAACGACAACCGCGAGGAATGCAGCAGCTTGCTTGTGTCCGCCGTGCGGAAGGGTTTGTCCGGCAGGGTCACATACAGATAGAACGCCGTCTGCTGGCGGTTGCACAAGAGAATGTTCTTGCAGAAGGTGACATCCGGCGCGGCGTAGGGCAGCGCAAGGCACTCCTCCATGGTGAAAACCGCGGGATGCTCGTAAACTTCGCAGGGAATGCTAAGCACCTGCAGGTGATTGAGGACGCGCGCTTTGTTCGACATGGGCAAAATCCTCCTTTTTCGGCGTGATGGATGGAGAAAAACGCCGCAACCAGGCACAGAACGGGCAATTTCGTCAAAATGACGGTGGAAATTTGCCTGCAACCATGTTATAATACGCTTGAATCCAGCAAAAATCAAGAGGAGGTCAGGTTTGGCAATGAAAAGAAGAATCGGTATTCTGACCAGCGGCGGCGACTGCCCCGGCTTGAACGCGGCAATCCGCGGCGTGACCCGCGCGGCGTATGAATTGTTTGACGCGGAGATTGTCGGCATCCACGACGGCTATCGGGGTCTCATCACGGGCGACTATCAGGAGATGAAGCGCAGCCAGTTCTCCGGCATCCTGACCCTTGGCGGCACGATTCTTGGCACGGCGCGCACGCCCTTCCGCGATATGCGCAAGATTGGCGAAGACAACGTGGACAAGGTTGCTGCCATGAAAAAGACCTACAAGGATTTGAAACTTGACTGCCTTGTCACCCTCGGCGGCAATGGCACGCACAAAACGGCGAACCTCCTTTCCAAGGAAGGGCTGAACGTCATCGGTCTGCCCAAAACGATTGACAACGACCTGTACGGCACGGACTTCACGTTCGGCTTCCACACAGCGATGGACATTGCGACGGAGGTCATCGACCGCATTCACACCACGGCGGCGTCGCACGGGCGCTGCATGGTGGTGGAAATCATGGGGAACAAGGCGGGCTGGCTGACGCTGTATTCCGGCGTGGCGGGCGGCGCGGATGCCATCCTGATTCCCGAAATCCCCTATAAAATTGAAAAGGTTGCCAAGGTCGTCGAGAGCCGCGCCAAGAGCAACAAGGGCTTCACGATTATCGCGGTGGCGGAGGGCGCAATGACCCCCGAAGAAGCGAAGATGGGCAAGAAGGAACGCGAAGCCAAGCGCGCGGCGGAACATTTCTCGTCCAGCGCGTATGTAGCGCAGCAGCTCCGCGACCTCGTGGGCGTGGAAGCGCGCGCGGTTGTGCCGGGTCACATCCAGCGCGGCGGCAGCCCGAACGCCTACGACCGCGTGCTGTCCACGCAGTTTGGCGTGCACGCGGCGGAACTCATCCGCGACGGCGTGTACGGCGTAACCGTGGCGCTGAAGGGCAACGAAATCACCCACAACAAGCTCTCCGACATTGCCGGCGTGCCGAAGCTGGTTCCGCCGGACAACACGATGATTACGACCGCCCGGAACATCGGCATCTCGTTCGGTGACTAATCATACTGCTTTATCTGGAAATAGTATAATTGCGCAAGAGGCTGCGGAAGGACAAACCGTTCTTTCACAGCCTTTTTTCATGTACGAAAAGCAAAACGGAAAACGAAGTTGACAAATTCCTGTAATGTTGTATAATGGAAACAAAAAAAGATGCTGACAAGCACGAAAAATGGTGAATTACACGCCGTCAGCAGAAATTCGTAATTTCAAAGGGAGGCAGTCTATGCGCTTTTTTCACCTGTCCGACCTCCATCTGGGCATCAAGCTCTACGAGCATGACCTGCTGAAAGATCAGAAGGCCATTCTTGATGAAATCGTCGCGATGACCCGGCAGTATCAGCCCGACGCCGTTGTTTTCGCGGGGGATATTTACGATCGTTCCGTGCCGCCTGTCGAAGCGGTTGCGCTGTTTGACGACTTCATGACGCAGCTCCGCACGGCACTCCCGAACGGCGAAATCATGCTGATTTCCGGCAACCACGACAGCGCGCAGCGGCTCGATGTCTTCCGCAGCGAACTGTCTGATCGCGGCATCCACATGACTGGCAATCCGCCCATGCAGAAGGGCGAAACCATCGAGCGCGTCACCCTGACGGACGATTTCGGTGCGGTGAATTTCTACCTGCTGCCGTTTGTAAATCCGGGTATGCTGCGCAAGTCGGTTGGAACGAAGGAAAACGACGACAATTTGAGCTATCCAGAAGCCTTTGCAGGGCTGCTGGCGCTGTCGGCGCTGAATCCCAATGAGCGGAATGTGCTGGTCAGCCATCAGTTCTTCCTGCCTGACGGTAGTGACGCGGCGGATATTGAACGTGCGGATAATGAACGACGGCAGGTCGGCAATCTGGATGCGATTCCTGCGTCGCTGATTGCGGATTTTGACTATGCCGCGCTGGGGCACATCCACAAGCCGATGAAAGTCGGCAGTGAAACGCTGCGTTACTGCGGCACGCCGATGCCCTACTCCCTCAGCGAGGAAAACCAGCAGAAGGGCATCTTGATGGTGGAAATGGGCGCGAAGGGCGACGTGCGGACGACGGTTTTGCCGCTGCACCCCATCCATCAGGTGCGGAAGCTGCGCGCGACGCGGGAAGCGCTGCTGTCCGGCGCGAGCGAGGATTTCGTGTCCATCTGCGTGATAGGCGCGGAGGCGACGGAGATGGTGGGTCTGCGCGAACTGCTGCGGGAGAGGTATCCGAATCTGCTGGAGCTTCGGCGCGAGGAAAAGGAAACGGTGGAACTGGCAGCCCTGCAGGAGCGCACGGAAATGCTCTCCCCCTACGAGCTGTGTCTGCAATTTGCGGGCGAGCGGCTGAACGCCGAGGAAAAGGCGCTGCTGACGGAGGTCATGAACGCCATGAAGGAGGAAAACGCATGAAACCGATTCGCTTGACGATGCAGGCCTTTGGCTCTTACGGCGAAAAAACGGAGATTGACTTCCAAAAGGGCGGCGATTTTTTCCTCATCAGCGGCGACACGGGGTCGGGCAAATCCACCATTTTCGATGCAATGATGTTCGCGCTCTACGGCGAAGTGAGCACAAACGGCAGCGGCAAGGAAAACGAGCTGCTGAGCCAGTTTGTGGACGTGCGGAATGACAAGCCGCTTGTGTCGCTTGTCTTTACGGCGCATCAGCATGGGCAGGAAGAAACGTACAAGATTACGCGCACGCCGCGGCACATTCGCCCCGCCAAGCGCCCAGGCGCAAAGCAGCAGGAAGAGGGCGAGACGGCGGAGCTGCTGATGCCGGACGGCTCGCAGTATCCGGGCAAGCTGTCGGAAACGAACCGGAAAATCGAAGAGATTGTGGGCTTGACGGCAGACCAGTTCCGCAAAGTGGTGATGATTGCGCAGGGCGAATTTATGGATTTCCTGCGCGCGGGCAGCAAGGAAAAGACGGCGCTGCTGCGCGATTTGCTGAAAACGGACTACTATTATCAGTTGAGCGAACGCCTGAAGACGCTGGCGAAGGAGAAGAACACCGCGGCGAAGACCCAGCGGGCGAATATGTCCTTTTTTGCGGGGAGAGCGGTGACGGAAGGACTGCCGGAGGAAGATGCACAGGCGTTGGAAGCGGCGAAAGGCGCGGTCATCAAAGCCGCCGAAAAATTGCAGCCCGAACAGGTGGATACGCTGGCGGAGGTGCTGTCCGCCGTGTGTGCGCGCTTGCAGCTGCAGCAGGGCGAATTGGCGAAGCAGCAGACAGCGGCGCAGAACGACCGCGACGACTGCATGAAGCGAATCGAAGCCGCACAGCCGCTGATGAAGCGCTTTGAAGAGCTGGAGAGCGCGGAAAAGACACTGCAAGAATGCGCGGCACAGGCGGATGAAATCGAGAAAAAGCGCGGGCTGATTGGCAAAATCCGCGATGCGTGGGCAATCGAACCGAAGTATCAGCGCATGAAGGATGCACAGAAGGCATTGACGGATGCACAGCGGGAATTGGCAGCGAAGCAGCAGGAACTTCCGCAGTTGAAGCAAACGGCGGCGGATGCGGCGGCGTTTCATCAGCAGATGGAAAAGACGAAGGATGCGGCAACAACGCAATGCGCGGAGGTTGAAACAAAGGTCGAAAAGGCGCTGAAAACCTTTGATGCGCTGGATGAAGCGGAAAAGGCGCTGCGTCAGGCGGAAGAAGCGGATACGAAGGCGAAGACGAATGCGGAATCAGCCAAGAAAGCACTGGATGATTTCAAGAAGCAGGAAGACGCATGGCGGAAGCAGGAAGCGGAATTGCAGGGCGTAGAAGCCGCTTATGAGGTCTGCAAGCAGCAAAATCAGCAGTATCGTGACCTGAAGAAATCGCTGGAGGAATTGCAAAGCAGCCGGAAAGACGTGCAGGAGAAAAGGAGGCAAGCAGAAGCGGCGGCGGAAACGTATGTCGGCGCAACGCAAAAATATCAGCGGGAGCAGAAAGCCTATGATGATTATCGGCTGGTGTTCCTGAATGCGCAGGCGGGCTTGCTGGCGCGTGAACTTGCGCCCGGAAAGCCTTGCCCGGTCTGCGGCGCACTGGAGCATCCCGCGCCGTGCCAGCTGACGCAGGAAAATCAGCAGCTGAACCGCGAGCAGCTGGAGCGGCGGCGTAAGGCGGCGGATGACGCGGCGAAAGCGCAGGAAGAGAAAGCAAAAGAATCGGAATCGGCGCAGGTCAAGCTGACAGAGCGGCAAAAAGCCGTTGAAGAAGCGGAAAAGAAGCTGGTGGAGAACGCGAGGAACATCCGCGAAAATGTGACGATGGCGACGGCGGCGGACGTAGAAGCAATGCTGCAAGCGTGGCTGCCGGAGCTGCAAAGCGCGTCGAAGTCGGTTCAGGCGAAGGTGAAGGCACTGGACGACGTGCGGAAAAATCTCGATGGGGCGAAGGCAGAGCGCGAAAAGCTGGAAGAGGCAGCATCCGCCGCGCAAGAAACGGCAAAATCCACCGCAGTGAAAAAGGCTGAAGCAGAAAAAACGTGGAAGCTGCATCAGGAAGAACTGTCCAGCAGCGCATACCGCACGCGCGAGGACGCGGTGGCACAGCGCACACAGGCGCAGGAAGCAAAGCAAAAGGCGGAAGCGGCGGCAAGTCAGGCTGCGGAAAAAGAACGTCAGGCGCAGAAAGCGGAAACGGACTGCGAAACGCAGATTCGGCGGCTGAACGAGGAGATGCCGCAGAAACAGGCGAATGCGGAAGAATTAAACCAGCAGTATCAGCAGACGATGGCGGAAAAGTCGCTGGATGAAACGCAGTGGCAGGCACTGACGGCGAACTATGATGCAGAAGAGCCTGATCGCTTGCAGAAGGAAGTCAGCGACTTTGACCAGAAGAAAAACACGGCGGAGACACAGTGCACGACGGCACAGAGCGCGATTGCCGGGCGGGAAAAGCCGGATATGGCGAAGTTGGAGGCGGCATCCAAGGCGGCAGAATCGGCGCTTAAGGAAGTATCGGATGCGCTGGAAGCCGCGAAACACCTGCATTCGGACAATGCAAAGGTGCTGAAAGACCTGCGCAATGGACGCGAACCGCTGGCGGAGGCGTGCAAGGCAGCGAACACCGCGCAGCACCTTTCGGACGTGATGGCGGGCACCGAAAGCGGCAACCGGATGAATCTGGAGACGTTCGTGCAGCGCAGTTATATGGAAAAAATTCTGTGCGACGCGAACCGGCGCTTCCGCGATATGTCGAACGGGCAGTTTGAACTGAAGCTAATTAACGTCGAGGACGCGGGCGAGGGCAAAAACAAGGGGTTAGACTTGGAGGTGCTTTCCATTGTGACGGACAAGACGCGCTCCGTCAACACGCTGTCCGGCGGCGAGTCGTTTATGGCGGCGCTGTCGCTGGCGCTCGGTATGGCTGACCAGATTCAGGCGGCGACGGCGGCGATTCATCTGGATGTGATGTTCATCGACGAGGGCTTTGGTTCGCTGAGCGACAACGCGCGCAACGAGGCAGTCAATATATTGAAGGAAATGGCGGGCAAGCAGCGGCAGATTGGCATCATTTCGCACGTTTCGGAGCTGAAGGACGAGATTGAAAATCAGCTGATTGTGAAGAAGGACGACCGCGGCAGCCACATTTCTTGGCGATAATGAGCGAATCGGGCATCCGTGGCAGAGAAAGGCTGCGGATGCCCCTACTCTTTTGGCGGACAAAAGGCAAATGATGGACGGAAAAGGTTCGCCCAAAAGCGACGAACAATGGACTACTAAATCAGGCATATTCGTTCGTCTTTCTAAAAAGTCTTGAAAAAAGCCCAAAAACAAAAGAAAAAAGGGTTGACGCAGGACAGAAATTGTGTTAAGATAACAAAGCTGGTTGCGCGAGCCGCCTCAAAGGCACTTACGAGACCGGTACGAACCTTGAAAACGATACAGAACAATAACAACGCAAACA
>OGYJ01002874.1_pt1 | contig 10927 bp, 4 predicted proteins | sample 1576531 | NCBI WGS metagenome assembly OGYJ01 (sample SAMEA3541574, study PRJEB24748) | human gut metagenome | biome: human gut; feature: human-associated habitat; material: faeces | place: China | collected 2012 | reverse complement strand
GACAGCGCGGATAGCGTCGTCGTTGCCGGGGATGACATAATCGATCTCATCGGGATCGCAGTTGGTATCAACGATAGCAACAATGGGGATGTTCAGCTTGCGGGCCTCAGAAACAGCAATGCGCTCCTTGTGAGGATCAACGATGAACATGGCCTTCGGCAGGCTCTTCATGTTCTTGACGCCGCCCAGATACTTGTCCAGCTTAGCCATCTCGAGCTCGAGCTTGACAACTTCCTTCTTGGGCAGCAGGTCGAACGTGCCGTCCTCCTGCATGGTCTTGAGCTGCTCCATACGGTCGATGCGCTTACGGATGGTGCGGAAGTTGGTCATCATGCCGCCCAGCCAGCGAGCGTTGACAAAGTGCATGCCGCAGCGGGTAGCCTCGTCACGGATGGACTCCTGAGCCTGCTTCTTGGTGCCGACGAACAGAATCTCGCCGCCCTGAGCAGCGGTGTCGCGGTGCGCTTTTGCGCAGGCAGCGGCTTTGCTGTATCGTTTTTTGCTGAGAATTATTCTCTCCAGTGCTTCAGACCCGGTACGACGGCCTCCATGTGCGCGCGCACCTGCTCCGCGGGCCACTGCTCGCTTGCCATATGCGTCACACAGAAATCGATCAGCTGCTCCTTGCTGGTGTAGGTGAACGTGCCGCCGGTGTAGCACCACTTGCAGTAATCCTCGTTGAAGGAGCCGTCCGGCTCCCGGCTGGTTGTGGTGTCGTCGAGCGGCATTCCGCAGCACTGGCAGATCAGCTGGCGCGGAGAGCCAAGCAGGGTGTTGATAGAAACATCAAAAAGGCCGGAAAGCAGCTTCAAGGTTTCCACATTGGGCGTGGTGTCGCCGTTTTCCCAGCGGGAGACGGCCTGCCGCGTGACAAAGAGCTTTTCGGCCAGCTCGTCCTGCGACAGTCCCTTTTTCGTTCTCAGCTCGTGCAAAATGTCCTTTGTTTCCATAGAAAGCACCTCCTTGCGAAAAGTGTAGCACAGAAACGCCGTCCGGACAAGCAACGCGCTGTTGCTGCCCACGCTTTCGTGAAAGCGCCGCGTTCCGGCCGCTCAGACGAAGAGATAGCCCTTGAGCGTCTTGAGCGTGTGGAGCACGCCGTCCACATGGCTGCGCTCATAGCCGTGGCTGGCGTAGACACCGGAGCCGATCAGGCCATGGCGGATGCCGTAGCCGGAGCGGAGCGTCGCTTCGACGTCGGAGCCGTAATGCGGATAAACGTCCACGGCGTAGTCAGCGCCCTCGCGCCTGGCGGCGTCGATCAGCTTGCCGACGACCTCGTAGCTGTACGGCCCGCCGGAGTCCTTGGCGCAGATGGAGACCTGACGCTCCGTGCAGCGCAGGCCGTCGCCGACGCAGCCCATGTCCACGCTGATGGATTCCGTCACGCCTGCGGGAACGGAGGCGCAGCCGCCGTGGCCGACCTCTTCATAGACGGTCACATGCGCGTAGGTATGGCGCGGGAGCGCCTTTTTCTCGTCGCGCAGATATTTCGCAAAGCCAAGCAGAATGCCGACCGAGAGCTTGTCGTCCAGAAAGCGGCTCTTGATATAGCCGGATGCGGTGACGTGGGTGCGCGGGTCGAAGCAGACGATGTCGCCGGTCTCAATGCCGAGCGCGCGGGCCTCCTCGGCGGAGGAGACGTTTTCGTCGAGCAGGATCTCCGTCGTGTCGAAGGTACGGTCAGTCTTGGCATAATCGCCGTTGACATGGACAGAGGCGTTGCAGAGCTGGAGCGTGCCCTCGATGATCCTTCCGCTGCGGGTGTGAACGCGCACGTTTTCCGTTTCGCCGTTCACCGCACACATTCCGCCAAGCGGCGTGACGCGCAGGCGGCCGTTGCCCTTGACCTCCGCGACCATTGCCCCGAGCGTGTCGGTGTGTGCCTGAAGCAGCAGCGCGCCCTCCTCTGTGTCCTCGCCGCCGAGATCGATCAAGACGCCGCCCTTGACGGTGCGGACGGCCTCATAGCCCAGCGAACGGAAGGCGTCCAGTACCCATTCGGCTGCCTTTTCGGTGAAGCCGGTGGGGCTGTCGATGCCAAGAAGCTCGACCGCCTTTTCGACGGCGTAATCTGCGTATTTTTGATCCATAGAGCCAATCTCCCTTATTTGCATTTTCTTCATGATAACACCGCCGGAGGGGAATTACAACCGCCTTTCCGGGCTGAGATCGGCGCTTCGGCGGAGAAAACGCACCCATGCGCCGGAACCTGTCCGCCAGCGGCGGAAGCACGGCACTGCACCGATGCAGTCCGGCAGCACGATAATACGGCATTTCGTGGCAAAACAGAAGTGAAAATATCTTGATAACCAAGAAAATTTCAAGAAAACGGGAATATTTTGCGGGGGAAATGGAAAACGACCGTTTGCCTGAAAATTTGTCAGGAAAAAACAAAATCAGACAGGAAAATTACACAAAAAAATTACGGAAAAATAGGCAAACGGCATATGGATTTTACAAAAATAACGTGCTATACTCTATTATGGTATGTAGTCTCCTGACGCGGACAGACCTGTCCGCGGGAGGGAGAAAGCAGCCTTGTGCAGCCGGACATCAAAAGGGAACTGGAGGTTGATACGACAGGGAGATAGGATCACGATGCGCCGGTCATGCGAATTTTTACGAGAAACAGGAGGAGATTCTGAAGATGAACAAACGCAGCACGCGCTGGTTTGCGCTTCTGCTGGCAGTGGCGATGGTATTTTCCATCCTGCCCACCGCCGTTTTTGCAGAGGGCAAGACCCAGACCTACACCAAGGTCACGGCCGCGCCGAAGGACTGGTCGGGTACCTATCTGATCGTCTCTGAGGGCGACAGCCTGATCATGGACGGTTCCCTCACGAATCTTGATGTCGAGGGGAACAAGGTCGATGTTACGATCACCGAGGGCAAGATCACCGGTGATTATGCGAAGTATGCTTTCACCATCGCACCGATGGAGGGCGGCTATTCTGTGCAGTCTGCCAGCGGAAAGTACATTTCCGGTAAATCTGGCAAGAACAGGCTGAACAGCAATGCCTCCCCGGCGCTGAATGCGATCAGCTTTGCCGACGGCAAGGTCAAGATCGTCAGCAACACGACGACGCTGCAATACAACAATGCCGCGACGAACGGCACCCGTTTCCGCTACTACAAGAGTGAAAACCAGCAGCCGATCTCGTTGTATAAGCTGGAAGCAGCCCCGGCCCGCCAGAGCGGCATCATCAAGGCCGAGGACATCCAGAACGGCGATAAGGTCGTTGTGTTCAACCCCGTTTATGGCAAGACTCTGTCCACGGAATACTCCGGCTACTATAACAAGGGTACGGACGTGACGCTGGCAGAGGGCAAGCTCACCGGCTATACGGATGCGGACATCTGGACGGTTGGCGTCAACAAGGACGGCACCTATACCTTCTCGACCGGCGAGGGCAAGAAGCTCTCCATGGGTACCGGCTTCACCAGCACCCCGCTGGACGATGTGAACCAGAGCTGGAAGCTCAACGCCGTAGACGGCAAGGAAGCGACCTATTATATCGACAACACCGGCCGCACGGATAAGTACCGTATGCAGTTCCAGGAGAAGTTTGGTACCTGGAGCGCCTACACCGGAACGGGCGACGCCTTTGAGCAGCAGCTCTATCTGGTCGTGGACTCCAGCACGGAGCCTGATCCCGGCCCCGAGCCGACGCCCAGCGCGCTGTTCAAGGACGGCGAGCAGGTCGTTATTTACAACCCTGCCAACATGAAGGCGCTTTCCACCGAATACAGCGGCTTCTATAACAAGGGCACGGACGTCACGCTGACGAACGGTACGCTCACCGGCTATACGGATGCGGACATCTGGACGGTCGGCGTCAACGAGGACGGCACCTACACGTTCTCCACCAGCGAGGGCAAGAACCTCTCCATGGGCGCGAGCTACGGCAGCACGCCGCTGGACGATGTGAACACCGCGTGGAACGTCACCGAAGCTGCGACGACCGGCTGCTACTACATCCAGAACGCCGTGCGCGGCAACTATCTGGAGTGGTACGCCGATAAGAACAACTGGAGCAGCTATGGCAAGATCGGCGACGAGGCCCTGTTTGCGCAGGCGTTCTACCGCGTCCGCAAGAGCGGCATCGTGACCAGCCTGTCCGCAGGCGATACGGTCGTGGTATTCAACCCGGCCAACATGAAGGCCCTGTCCACGGAATACTCCGGCTTCTACAATAAGGGTACGGACGTGACGCTGGCAGACGGCAAGCTGTCCGGCTATACCAAGGCCGACATCTGGACGGTCGGCGTCAACGAGGACGGCACCTACACCTTCTCCACCAGCGAGGGCAAGAAGCTCTCCATGGGCGCAAGCTACGGCAGCACGCCGCTGGACGATGTGAACACCGCATGGAACGTCACGGCTGCGAAGACCGAAAACTGCTTCTATATCCAGAATGCCGTGCGCGGCAACTATCTGGAGTGGTATGCGGATAAGAATAACTGGAGCAGCTACGGCAAGATCGGCGACGAGGCCCTGTTTGCGCAGCAGTTCTATCTGGTCGTGGACGACGGCTCCGATCAGCCCTCCGGCGATCTGCCGAAGCCCGGCGACAAGTTCGTGATCTACAACCAGAACGCACAGGCGGTTCTGGCGGCAGAGAACGACACGAAGTCCATTGAAAAGGCTGCGGCTGTGATCGAGAACGGCAAGGCTCTCCCGGCCAACGGCGCGGTCGTCTTTACCGTCGAGCAGAACGGCGAATATCTCCGCTTCTACAGCGAGGCTTACGGCTACCTCTGCTCCAACGGCACCGGCAACAACGCCTTCTACAGCAAGGACTTCTCCGAAGAGGGCGTCACGACTGATGACGCCGACTGGCTCGTCCGTACCTGCTCCGGCGGCGTGGGCGGCTATGAGATGGAGAGCCGTGTTGCGAAGTTCAGCGGCCACAGCCAGTGGCTGGAGTATTACTCCGACGCGTTCAAGACCTACAGCATGTACAGCAAGACTGGCGAGCTTGATTATACACTCTACTCCTTCTTCTTCTATCCCGTGGCGGACGGCGTGAATGTGGACGGCGGCCTCGTCGTGCAGCCCACCATCACCTTCCCCGAAACCATGCTCCCGGCCTATGTCGGCAGCAATTACGAGTTTGACCTCGAGATCGACACGATCTATGCGATCGACGATCCGTGGATCGAGTACAGCATCCGCGACGAAAAGGGCAAGCTGATCGGCGGCGTAATGGGCGGCACGGACGTGGAGGTTCTGGACGGCTTCACCACCGGCAAGGGCCGTGTCCATATCACGGTCTTTGATACGGACATTGAGGAAGCAGCCAAGGCCGGCAGCAAGATGACCCTGACCTTTGCGTTCAAGGATGTCAAGGGCAACGAGGCCAGAGCGTCCTACACCGTCAACATCCTCGACGAGCCGGTCATTTCCAACGTGACCCCGGCACAGGGCGCGCAGACCGGCACGGAAAAGAAGCCGGTGATCTCTGCGGAGATCGCAAACGCCGGTGAAGCTCCCACCGTGACCATGACGGTCAACAACGAGACGGTCAATGCGTCCTACGCGGACGGTAAGGTCACCTACACCCCGGCCGCCGCTCTGGCGGACGGCAGAGTCACCGTGACTGTGACGGTCAAGCGTGCGGACGGCAAGGAAGCCAGCAAGACGTGGTCCTTCACCATCGGCGAGGCGACCTTCCAGCGCTATTTCGGCCAGCTGCATTCCCATACGCAGTATTCCGACGGCGCAGGCTCGCTGGAAAGCGCCCTGAGCTATGTCAAGAATCTGCCGGATACCGCGAACGTTGACTTCGTCGCGTTCACCGATCACTCCAACTATTTTGACTCCACCAGCGCCGCGAACCCCGAGGGTGCGCTCTACGACATGTCCCTGGCCTCCGCTTCCAGTCAGCAGACCTGGAAGAGCTACAAGGACGCTGTCGCTGCGTTCAACGCGGAAAACGCGGGCAGCATGGTCGCCATGGCGGGCTTTGAGATGACGTGGTCCGGCGGCCCCGGCCATATCAATACCTTCAACACCCCCGGCATCGTTTCCCGCAACAATTCGACGCTCAACAACAAGACAAAGGACGCCGGCCTGCAGGCCTACTACAAGCTCCTTTCTCAGTCCGAGGGCGCCAACGCACTGAGCCAGTTCAACCATCCGGGCACGACCTTCGGCAACTTCATTGACTTCGGTTATTGGGATGCCGTGATCGACACCCGTATGTACATGGTCGAAGTCGGCAACGGCGAAGGCCAGATCGGCGCGGGCGGCTACTATCCCAGCTACGAGCAGTACATTATGGCGCTCGACAAGGGCTGGCACGTCGCACCGACCAACAACCAGGATAACCACAAGGGCCGTTGGGGCAACGCCAACGACGCCCGCGACGTCGTCCTGACCGACGACTTCACCGAGGACGGCATTTATGAGGCGATCCGCAACCGCCGCATGTACGCCACCGAGGACAAGAACCTTGAGCTGGACTACACCGTCAACGGCAACATGATGGGCTCCATCATCGACGTTCCGGAAAAGCTGAGCTTTGAGGTCTCCTTCAACGATCCCGACCGTACCGATTCCATCGCCAAGGTCGAGCTGGTCGCTAACTCCGGCAAGGTCGCCTATACCTGGGACAATGCCGCGGATCTCGCCAAGGGCTCCGTCAGCGTCACGCTCGATCCCGAGTACACCTATTACTTCGTCCGCGTCACCGAGGGCGACGGCGATCTGGCCGTGACCGCTCCTGTGTGGGTCGGCGAATCGCTCAAGCTCGGCATCTCCAAGGCTGAGTGCGGCACCTCTACGCCGGTCACCGACGAAGAGCTGACCATCACCACCACGTTCTTCAACAGCGAGGCCAAGCCCGCGACGATCAAGTCCATCACCTATACCATCGGCAATGAGACGATCGGCACTGTGACGGACGCCATCGCGCTGGCTGCAAGCAGCACGCAGGATGTGGAGTTCAAGTATACCCCGACCAAGGCCCGTGTCATGACGGTCAAGATCACCGCCGTGATCGAGCAGGACGGCAAGGAATACACCTTCACGAAGGACGTTGCGCTCGACGTTCTGGATGCTGGTAAGCTTGTCTACATCGGCATCGACGCATCCCACTACAACGAGTATGTTGCAGGCAACTACAAGGATTCCATGGGCAACTTCGGCGAGTTGGCTGCGGGCTATTCCGTGCGCACGGTCATGCTCAAGACCAGCGAAGAGCTGATCGCGGCCTGCGGCAACGCCAAGTTTAAGGGCCTGATCCTGACGGCTCCGTCCCGTCGTCTGGCGGACGCGCAGACGGATCCCAGAACCTATTCCGAGGCAGAGCTGAACGCGATCAAGGCGTTCAACGAGAATGGCGGCATGGTCGTGCTTGCCGGCTGGTCCGACAACTACGAGAACTACCCGGTCATTCAGAACAATCCGGCCATCAAGCACATGGCTGCGACGCAGAACGAGGTTCTGGCGGCCCTTGGCTCCAGCCTCCGTATCTCCGACGACGCGACCTATGACGATGTTCGCTCCGCAGCGGACGGCGTCGATAAGTGGAGACTCTACTTCTCGGCCTACAATATGGACAACCCGCTTCTGAAGGGCGTGGAGTTTGACGCGGAGCATCCGTTCGACAAGCTCTACACCGAGCGCTTCAGCCACTACGGCGGCGCCTCCATCTATGCGGTTGACGCCAGCGGCAACCCGACCTCCACGATGCCCGCGACGGTCAGCCCCGTGGTCTATGGCCACGCGACGACCTACTCCGTGGACGTTGACAAGGACGGCCTCGGCGGCGCAGCTACCCCGAAGTACACCTTCGCGGAAAATGATAACCGTCTGATGGTCATGGCGTCCGAGCAGATCGAGGGCAAGGGCCTGATCGTCGTTTCCGGCGCGGCCTTCATGTCGAACTTCGAGGTCCAGTATCAGGCTTCGGACAACGGCGCGGAGAAGAACTACTCCAACTACAAGATCTGCCAGAACCTTCTGTCCATGCTCAACCAGACGCAGATCGACAAGATCTCCGACGTGCAGGCAGAGAAGGACGAGGGCGTCAAGTACACCATTGAGGGCATCGTGACCTCCAACGCCTCCGGCTATGACAAGGATACCGCGTTCTTCGACTGCATCTATGTGCAGGACAACACCGCCGGTATCAACGCCTTCCCGGTCGCAGGCAACTTCAAGATCGGCGACAAGGTCCGCATCACCGGCACGACCTCCTCTTATCAGGGCGAGCGCCAGATCGCGGTGACCAAGATCGAAAAGATCGCGGACGCCGAGGCTCCGGCTCCTCTGGATGTCACGGCTGCGCAGGTCAATGACGGCTCCGTGCTCGGCACGCTTGTTCGTGTCAAGGGCACCATCACCAGAGTCGAAGAGGCCGAGGGCAAGATCCAGACCATCATGGTCAAGGATGCCGCAGGCAATGAGACCCGTATCTTCATCGACGGCTACATCACCAAGGACAAGGAAGTCCAGAACGCAGTCATCGGCAATCAGGTCGAGGCGGTCGGTCTGGCCTCCTACGACAACACGTTCGTCCTGTCCGACGGCACGCCGGTCTATCCGCGTATCCGTATCCGCGACCGCGACGATGTGGTTTGCAGCAAGTCCGACAGCAAGATCTGGAGCGTGACCCTCGTCACGGACGGCGGCACGATCAACTCCGGCAACGTGACGGCTTACATTGAGGGCGTCGGCGCGGTCCTGCCCACCGATGTGACCAGAAGGAACTACATCTTCCTCGGCTGGTTCACGGCGAACAACATCCGTGTGACCGAGATCAGCGCTGCCGACAGCGGCGACAAGATCTTCTACGCGCACTGGATGGCTGCCGGTGCGATCCCCGGCATCATTGACGCCATCGGCGATTCGATGCGCTTCGACGATGTGACCAAGGGCGACTGGTTCTACAAGGATGTGGAGTATGTCTACAACGAGGGCATCATGGACGGCGTCAGCAAGCGCGAATTCGCGCCCAACGAGACGCTCACCCGTGCGATGATCGTCAAGATCCTCTACCGCATCGAGGGCGAGCCCGCCGGCTACCGCAGCTCCGACTTCAACGACGTGGAAAGCGGCAGATGGTACACCGGGGCAGTCGCATGGGCTGCGGAGAAGGAGATCGTCAAGGGCTATGGCAACGGCAAGTTCGGCCCGAACGATCCTGTCACGCGCGAGCAGCTGGCTGCGATCCTGTACCGCTACACGCAGTACAAGGGCTGGAGCACGACGGCCGCCTCCGGCAGCCTGAAGGGCTTCGCGGACGCTGCCTCCATTTCCAGCTACGCGGTTGACGCAATGAACTGGGCGGTTGACGAAGGACTGCTGAAGGGTGCGAACAACAAGCTTTCGCCCAAGTCCAACGCAACGCGCGCACAGGTCGCCGCGATCATTCACCGGTATCTGAAGGGCTGATTTCCAAGCGTTTTCGCCCCACCGGCTCCGGCCGGTGGGGCGATGTTTCAATTGCCGTCCGCACGGACAGCGGCGGCGGATGCAAAAGGAGCTTTCATGGAAGAAAAGAAAAGGAAACTGAGCAGGCGGCGCTGGCTGGAGATCGGGATCGGAGCGCTGCTGGTGCTGCTGCTGATCTCATGGGCGGCGGTTCTCTGTGCGACGGAGACTGACCGCGAGGCGTCGGCGGCCCGGAAGCGGAAATTTGCCGTCGCGCGCGTTGTGGACGTGCAGGAGGACGACGGCGAGGCACAGGACTGGACCGAGGGCCGCAGGATCGGACAGCAGCAGCTCGAGGTCGAGATCCTGACCGGCGAATGGAAGGGTGTTCGGCTCGAAACCATCAACTACCTGACCATCTACACCAATGTGGACGCCCGTGAGGGCACGCGGATCATTGTCCGTCTGGACGTGGACGACGACGGACAGCCGTATGTCGTGTCCGTGCCAAACTATGACCGCGCGCCGGTGCTGGCGGGCCTTGCGCTCGTGTTTGCGGCGCTGCTGGTCGTGATCGGGCGGAAGAAGGGCCTGATGGCGCTGGCGGGCCTGCTGTATACGCTGGCCTGCATCTGGTTCATTCAGGTGCCGATGATCCTGCGCGGCGCAGATCCGGTCTGGATCACCATTCTGATCGTCGTGCTGACGACGGGCGCTTCGCTGCTGCTCCTGACCGGTATCAGCAAAAAGACGCTCTGCGCGACGCTCGGATGCGTCGGCGGCGTGGCGGCGGCGGGCCTGTTTGCAGCGCTGTTCTGCGTGATCTCGCCGCTGAACGGCTTCAATATGTCGGAGGCGGAGGAGCTTGTGCTGCGGTCGCTGGACCGCGATATCCACATCAGCGGATTGTTTGTCAGCGGAATTCTGATCGCGTCGCTCGGAGCGGTCATGGACGTGGCCATGTCCATTTCCTCCGCGTGCTGGGAGCTGCGGGAGCTGAATCCTGCGCTGCCGCGCAAGGCGCTCTTCCACTCGGGCATGAACATCGGCAAGGACGCGATGGGCACGATGGCGAACACGCTGATTTTGGCGTTTTCCGGCTCGTCGCTGAATCTGCTGCTGCTGTGCCAGATCTTTGACTATCCGCTCATTCAGATCTTCAACACCGACGCCATTGCGATCGAGCTGATCCGCGGACTGGCAGGCTCCATCGGCATTATCCTGACGGTGCCGCTGGTCGCGCTGCTGGCTTCGCAGATGATGGGGCCGCAGAGGGCTGCAAAAAAATAAAAAGATGTCCTCGGATACAGCGTATCCGGGGACATTTCTATGCTTTGACTCAGGCTTCCTGTAGGCTCCGGGCCAGAATGCCGATCCACTCGTCCAGCGGCAGAATATAGCTGCCCGGATCGTCGAACTGATAGAAATACGCATACAGGAACACATTTCCGCGCTGGATCAGGACGACGGGGAAGTGGAGCGTTCCCTCATAGGCGGCCAGCGTGCAGCCGTCCACCTCCGGCGCATCCAGCGGCATATAGCTGC
>OGYJ01002870.1_pt1 | contig 10943 bp, 8 predicted proteins | sample 1576531 | NCBI WGS metagenome assembly OGYJ01 (sample SAMEA3541574, study PRJEB24748) | human gut metagenome | biome: human gut; feature: human-associated habitat; material: faeces | place: China | collected 2012 | reverse complement strand
GGATCTGTACTGACTACCTCAATGGTGGGCGTTTGGAATTCTCTCGCAATATTCACTGTTATTCCTGTTCCTCCGGAAGCGTTTGTGAATACGATTTGCGTATCATCGAAACTTGCTGCGTCCTCTATCAGTTTGAAAGTGAAACTTACTGTTTTATTTTCCGGTGTGCTACGTGTAGACACCGGTGTAATGTTCTCCAGCCATGACGGGCACTTGCTTATGGTAGGTTTACTATAATTATCCATTGTTAGGGTGAATTGCTTGTCCTTGATGACAGGCATAGTAAGCGTGGCGGTGGTGGCTGTTATAGATGAAAGGCTGATTCCTGCGCTTTGATTTGTTATTTGTAAGTTATCGAGTCGATTAGGCAGTAATTTCACTTTGATGTTCTCGGCTTTTGTCTCGTCCGAACGATTTTTCAAGGCTACGGTGATTTCTTTTTCAGTCAAGTCGGTAGCATCCGTACCTGCCCATTGGAAAGTATATTCCTGCGTGGTGTGCGGGCTCGAAGCCGGACTGACTGTGATGCCCGCATCAGCAGGAATCTCTATCTTGCTGCCGCCCACGGAAGTGACTACTATCGTACCTGTGGAAATTTTGGAACTGACTGTCTGTACCAGATAGAGTGTATTGTCTACTGCATTCCAGTTATTTACCCCGTCGGGGCTCATTGCAGCACCTGTGGGTTTTACGATGGGGGCACTCAAAGTAGCGTCTATATCTATAAGTATCACTTCCTCACCGCCTCCTGCCTTGTCCATCAGGCAGAGAATGCCGCGGGGATAGTTGTCGCCTGTATAATTCTCATTAAGAGTTACTTTGTATTTCACTTTCTGCGTGGCTCCTGTTCGTGCTGTGGTAACAGGGATTTCTTCCAGTTTCAACCAGTTGTCAGCAGTGTTATTACCATAGTAGTTTAATTGCGCTTCGACTCCTGCATTGGAGCCGGTGGTAGCGGTAAAACTACTTCCTGTTTTAAGTGCCAACGTGACGATACCGGTGTTGATGTCATAAGTCGTTTCTGTTGCGGGTAGCAGGTCTGCTACGATGACAGTCTCCAGCCCATTTTCGGGCTCGTAATCATCTATATAGTCACCCGTTTCCCAATCCACCAGACGGATATTAGCCGTCAGTTCAAAAGGGTCGGCTTCGGTTATCTGCACCGTGTAGCGGTGATTGTGGTTTATCTCGATTAGGCTTCCGTCACCATCGGTCACACGTTCGAAAGGGATGCGATAAGATACCTCTTTCTTTTCATCCGTCAGGTTCATGGCATACAGTCCTTTCAAAATCAAAAATCCTGCATCTATGGCTTTACATGGGTAGCAATAGAAAGCTTTGGTGGTAGTTCCTGCATTGGCGTTCAGTCCGTCGAAAAGGCGGTAAGGGTATGTAATCAGTTGGCCGTTTGTGGCGGGAACATCGCCTGTCGGACGAATGGGGAACAGTGTTACACCCTGTCTTCCGTTTCCCATGCTGATATCCGTGATAGTAAAATGAGACTTCGTAGCATCGTTTACTATATCGAAGCGTGCCACGGCGCGAGTGAGTGAAACATTCAGTCGCACGTAAGTTCCCATACTGTATTCGCGTAGGTCTGTGGGCTGGCTGTTGGCACCGGACATGGGCAGAGGGGCAAGCAGTATATCGGCATTAAAGCCGGTGGAATTTAATAGCGGGGTATTCAGTTTAACGAAATCGCTTTCAGTAGGCGTTCCGGGGCTCGTTACCATGTCTCCGGGTACGCTGGACTGTAGTTGTGAACTTTGCTGTAACGGGGTATAATTCGTGTATATATTTCCTGCGGCATCATTCATTTCGGTTTGATTGGCTACGCAATAAAACTTGGTGAATAAACCTTTGCGGGGGTAGAATACCACATTTACTTTCCCTGCGGCCTCGTCCGCTTTCAGTTCGAGAGGGGAAGCTCCTGTGGGCAGGGTTCCGGCATCCGAACGGTAGGCGAAATGCTCCTGAAAGGTATAAGGCCCTTCCTCCTTGTCACTTCCGAAAGCATAAATATCGAAACTTTCAATACGGTTTTCGTCCTCCTCAGCTATACCGTCGCGGGTGATAGTCCGGCTTTCGGGTGTACCGTTTACAAGGATCAGCTTGTTTTGTAGAGAGATTACCACCGAACGGCGGTTGGGGTCATTGGCCTGCGGGTTCTCCGGTGTTTCGGGAGTGCCGCCTATTGTTTCCACTTCGGAGGTGCAACCAGCCGTCAGGCAGGACAGTATCACCAATGAAAAGTGCAGAAAGAATTTAGCGAATGTTTTCATGCTTGTTACTTTTATGCGGTTATTACTTATTTCCATTCCTCGTTCTTTTTATTCTCTATTCTGTTTTCTGTTTTTCGTTCTTTATTTTTCATTCTTCATTTTCTTCAGGTTCTTCCTCGCCTTTTCCGGTTCTACTCCCAGTGCCTTGCGAAACCATTCTTCCGCTTTCTTCCGGTCACCTTCCAGATAGGCCAGCACACCAAAATCATTCCATGCACGCGGGTCATCAGCCACCTTGTTCAGATATTGCCGTGCGCTAACCGGATCACCTGCCATGATTACCGCCGAAGCCGCATTGATATTGGCCAGCACGTCGTCCGGAAAGTGGTAGGCGGCTATCTCATAAATTTCACGGTATTGCTCCGTGCCGGGGCGATAGAATGCGGCTACCCGGTACATCTCCTGCAATGACAGCAGACGGGGATGGGTATATATCAGACTTGCCGCCTCTTCTATATTGAAAGCGCGGGCCTCATAACCTACTGTGATACGGATACGTCTCAACTGCGGAAAATAGTTTTTCAGAAGTTCCCGATATACGGTTCCTCCGTGCATATCCATCAATTGTTTTTCGCGTCCTTCAAAAATGCCGGTTCGGGCAATGAGAGACAATACTTCGTCACCGTGATTCATGGGGCGACGTTGCAGAAGTTCCACCAATCCATCCCAGTCTTCGGGTACGGAAGAAACTTTATAAAGATCGTGCCCCGGTGCATACGTGGCACGCATATACTCCTTGAAACAGTGTGCGCGGTTGGAAGCCAGTATTTCATTATCCTTATATATCCCGTCGGGCGAAGCGTAACCGCAGATGGAGATACTCGAAATATTTGCCAGATTCCCCTCGGTAAGTGGACGCATCAGGCTGTCCAGTTTCTCCAGTTCGGGGTGGTTGTTGTGGAATTCGCGGCGAACGTCATAAACTCCGGTAGGATAGTCTATATATAAGGTGGCACTTTCCGAACGGTGTTTCTGAGTTTCCATATCGGGAGTGAGGTAAGTCACCATGGCTGTACACTCGGCACAGGGCATACAGTCCGGTCTGCTTGGAGTTTCCTGTTGGTTGGTGGTATTTTCATGTTTTTCTGTAACTGCCTGCGGGATTGCCGTCTGCTCCGGTAAATTTACAGCCTGTCCTTGTGAAACGGCCATTTGCCCCTGTGAAACTGATATCTGTCCCTGCGGAACATGGAAAGGGCTTGTCAGGGCAAGATCGGTTATCACCGGCTCTACTCCGAGCATCTTCATCCGGCAGCAATCCCGGCGTTCGCGCATCAACACCAATGAAGCGTGTTCCATCCATGGGCTATAGGCAACGGATACCTTATAAATAATGCTGTCTTTCCGGTTTCGGGTATAAAGCGTACGGTAAGGAGGCAAATAGCTGGGAGACGGTTGAAGCGCCTGCTGCCTCTGGTCGGCACGGGCACGGCGACGTCCGCTCACTACCACAGCGGGCAGCTCTTGCAGACGCCCTGCGCCACGAAGCACGGGAGTGAACAGATAAGCCTCCGCATTCCCCGCTTTTGCATCACTCAGATTGAGCAGCAGTTCTATGTGAAGACTGTCTCCCTGCGTAAAGACGTGCGAACCGAGTGTTAAAGTTCCGCCCGCCCATGCTTCCGCAGTCAGCAGTACCCCAACCAGACATTCTATTATTTTCTTCATCCTTTTCATCCAGCCTCTTTAATTTTTAATTATTAATTTTTAATTGTTTTTCATCCCAGTCCTCCGCCTTCCGCCCAGTCCGATGAACTGAGCTGTGTCACCACAATCTTCTGCCCGATGGTTACCAGCAGGTCAAACTCCTGTTCCGTGTTTTCATCCAGACTGACAGGCAGTTTACGAAAGAACAGTTGCAAGTCAATCTCCTTCATAATCCGTTCATTACCCCGGTAGATACTCAGCAACGGATGTGATCCTGATGTCAGGCGATACGTTACCAATTCTCCCGTCAGTTCATCGTTATAGTTCATCGCCGCCTTGGCTTGATGCCATATTACCGGGCTGCCTATGGAGGGAAATGTGTAAGCTCCGTCACCACTGGCCAACGGTATGTCGTAACCTGCCGGAAAGCCGTATTCGCAAGGCACGCCCCGCAGGCGAAATGTATAGCCTCCTGTTCCTTCCGCCGGATAGTATCCGTCTTCCCAATGTACGGTAATCCGGAGGACGGCGTGGCAGTGGGTCAGGTAGACGGTCCAGTTCACTGAATTTCCCGTAGCGGGAATTTCAAACGTGCTATATCCATAGTATAGTCTTTCGGTATTCGAACGATATTCGCTTGTGGATGTTCCTGTAGCTGTTCCCGTGGCCGAAGTCATTGCCAGTTCACGGATTTGTGTCACGCCGGGTTGGGGTGCGGGTACTACATCGCTTTCATATCCCCAGTTTCCCCATGCCACGAGGGTATATCGTCCGGGAGCTAACTCTCCCTGCCAATACTCCAAGCTGTCACCTTTCAGTAGCTGGATGTCCTTCAACACTCCGTCCGCATCGAAAAGGAACTGGTGGATGTTGTCCACATACATGGAGAGTTGTCCGGCGTCGGGCCTGCCGGCATAGCGGTAATTCAGCCGTGCATTGTAGGGACACACTCCCGGTTCGTCAAAATCGAACGTGCAGGAGGTGCAGAACCATAGTATGCAACAGAGGATTACCATAACTTTCATCGGATGAAATAAATGAGTGACACACCGGCCCGTGTAGGCCCGAAATAATTCCTTTTATAATGTCCCATGCGCTCGCCGCAGCCCGCGCACCGGTATTTATCATATTCCATGCGGGCATATCCGCCACCAATTACGGCTTCTATCGAGAAGCGGTCGCCCAGCACCCAGTGGTAACCGTAAGTGATACCTCCGCCATACAGGTCGCCCCGGTAAATAATGTCTTCCATACCCGAAAAGAAAGGGATCTGGCCTACGTTGTAGTAAGCGTAATGTCCGTGCACTCCCAGGAAGTGTCCTTCGAACTTACGGCAAGGCCAGTAGCGTAATTCCGGTTGTATCAGGTAGAGATTCAGTTTCATATCATTGCCGAACTTCCAGGCGTTATAAGCCCCGTTCAGTGCCATTGTGAAATGACGGCTGATGCTGGTTTCCACTCCTGCATTGGGTGTGGTAGTTCCCCACAATAGCAGGTCGGTACGCAATGCCACGCGTTGGGCAAAGGCAGCGGTACTCATCAGACTGAGCAGCAGGAACAGCAAATAAAGTCGTTTCATGGCAATTCGGATTTATTGCACAGTTTAGATATGGGGGATGGAGTTCTCGATAAAACATTCACTCACGGGGAGTTCGGCTATGGAAATTTCCATCAGATAAAGGCGTGTCATCTGATTGACAATGCCCAGTTTGCGGGCTGTCGTCCCATAGCAGGAATAGAATTTTTCGTCACTGGGGCGATTGAAGTAAACGCCTTCTCCCAATGCTTCAAGAATGGAAAGGAGGTTGATTTGATGATATGCACAGGCAAGGCGGTAGGATTCGGGGCGGCTATCAGACTGATTATCCGGTCGATTTTCTATCAGTGCTATTAGGCGTCCTTTTGATAGCTTTTGCAGCAGGTACGCGATTTCGGAAGGTGAAGGATTAAGTGAAGTACTTAACTGGTAATCCTTATACTGTATGTCGTGCAGTACTGCCAGGGCGAGTTTTGTTCTGAGTGTTAACATAGCGCTTGCTTTTTATGTAGATTATTGTCTGTTTTGTTTGGAATGTTCCGATTCCCGGTAGGAAACGGAACGGGCGCTATTGCAACCATAAATTAGGCGGATAATGATCATCCCTTCTAACTAAAAAGGAAGACAATTACCAATTTTACCTTCCTGTATTCCTCAATTTTATAATGAGATGCTCCGTATTAAGGTATGGGTAAGGGGAATTATGTATTCAAACAAAAAAAGTGAAAGCTTTTTAATCAATACAAAGAGCTTTTCCACTGATATACTATATTATTACAGGAATATAATATTTATTGACATGACTTTTTGAGACAAAATCTAACTTTCAGGATAAGAGAGATGTTTTTGTCGTGTCTGGTGTTATAATTTAACTGATTTTTTACAGAAAACTGGGAAACTTCGATAAGTATTTCCTGCTTTCCTTGTTTATTTCAATTGGAAATTGTTCCTTTACCGCCGGAATCATTCCGTTTCCTACCGGGAATCGGAACAGAAATATGAAGCTCATTCTTAGTGTTTTTCCTCACTTTATAGTTTCCTTTTTCTTTCCTCTTCCATTCCTTTTCTGCCATCGGATTAACCAATGCTGCCATTTGCAAATTCACCACCGCCAGTTGTTCATCAGAGAACGACCTCAAATAAGTATGTGTAATTTCCTCCGAAGCATGGCTCAATCCTGCACTAATCTTAGATACGGGTATATCCTCATTATATGCCAGAGTTGCCCACGTATGCCGTGCTACGTATGAAGTCAGTCTCACCCCCAATCCCAATCGTTCAGATAACCGATACAAATGTTTATTATAAAGTCGCAAGGCACTCTCATATTGTTTCCTCTCCTCAGGTATACTTCCCGGTTGGCGTATAATCCTTAATAAATAGGGTGAACCCGAATCATCACATAAATACCTCTCGATAATTTCCCACATCCACGGTTCAAGCGTAATCGTCAACATCCTCCCCGTCTTACTACGGCGATAGCAAAGCACATTATCCTGAATATCCGTCTTCCTCAAATAAGCCAAATCAATAAAAGGAATCCCTCGTAGATAATAAGAAAGAATAAACAGATCCCGTGCCACCCCCAAACTTGGTGTATCCTCCAAATCAGCATCCGCCACCATACGAAGCTGTTCAATACTCAGCGCCCTTTTCCTCGTCTCTTCATATCCCATAAATACCTCACTAAAGAGCCGCTTAGCGTCTTTCAGTTCTTTCTCCTTTTCTGCTTCTCGACAAATAGCTCGCAACGCTCGGAAATAGCACGCTGAAGTATTACGTGAACATCCCGAAGCCCACAAATAGTGTTCAAAGCCCAAGAAAAATCCTGCCGTCAATTCTTTAAAAGTAACTAACTCCATATTAGCAAACTCTTCCAAGCTATGCAGCATGCTCCTGCAAGTATGCTCCGCTGAGAACTTAAACGACTTACCCAAACTATTCGTATGAGCTATAATACCATCTTTTAATATCTTTATTTTCATCATACTGTTCTTTAAATTAGTATCTCCTCCAACTCTACCTTCCATCATTTGTTTTGTATGGAAAAGGAGATAAACATCAAAAGTAAGAACAGGAAATATGGCGACTTGTCATGAAACATGCATAAATGCCTGTATCTAATGTATATAAACAAAAAAGTAGCCATCTACATCAGATAACTACTTAATTTCTTATACTTCGTCTGGATTTCTCCTTGCAGAGTTACCACGCTGATATTTAAAACGTTATATTTTAGCTTCAAGCATATCCCATGAATTATCCCACTAATTTGTTATGTGCTTTTGCGGTAGTTTGCTCATGGAGAATACTGAGGAAAAAGATAGTTAATATTAATTCTAATACAAATCTGAAATAGAAATATAGTTAATAAATTGCTCCTTTTCTTTGATGAAAAGGAATACAAACTTAATGTTGTAAACTCATTTCCGTCTTAGTTTCATATAGTAAATTTGCTAATGCTATATAGTTAGGTATATTCTTTTTAGTTAAGAGTTCAGTAATTTCTTTATTTATAAAAAGTTTTATTTGTAAATATAGATATTCGAAATCTCTTTGTGAAGTTATTGTTCTAGACCATGCACTTTGTATAGAATTAACAAGCTTACTTCTATACAATTCGATAACTTCAATACTAATATCAGGATATGCATTAGCATCAGCATCTCTTTCTACGAGAACTTCTAACCAATCTGTTAGCATATTACCAAACCCGATAGAACTTTTGAACTCTATATTTTTGTTACTATCAATGAATTCAGCAGATCTACATGCTAATAAAAAAATCCGTTTATTAGCAAGCAAATGAATCTTCTCATTTCCAATAAATGGCGTATTATCACCTTTATATAAGCAATGACTTGCACCATGTCCTAGAAATATTATAATAGTATCTTCATCGCAAGTTTTAATTGCATCTATGGCTAATTCAACATCTTTCTCATTTGGCTCAAAGCGTATTCCTTTGAATGAATCCATGTTAGATAGAAAATCAAATATAGGATTAAGAAATAGAGTCGTTTCGTCCATTGGGTATAAACATAATATTTTCATAATCCTAACTTATTTCTATTATATACGCAATTGTTTGTTCAATTAGTTCTTGTTGAAATTCTTGTCCTTGATAGGTTGATTTTTCAATTTCATCAGCGATTTGACTCAGTTTTTTCCCACTAAATATAGGATAGGCTGATGAGAATTTTAAATCAGGATACTCCCGTAATTTTTTTAATAAAATTTGCTTAGTAGAGGTATCCTTATTCTTAAGCACTTTGATGACAGAAGCTGCATATCCAGTCCTATCAATAAATTCAGATATATGATGAAGCATCAGTTTTTTTACATCATTTATGAGAGTTGGTAGATCTTTTGAAGCAGGATCACCCATAACGCTTTTGATTGCTTTTTCTAAATTGCCAGAATACAATATTATAGGCACTTTTTCACGTATATTACGGATGATTTCAATAACATCTAATCCATTTACAACATCATCACTTAAATCAAAGTCAGAAGCCACTACATCGATATGTTTTCCTTCTATTTTACTTTTAATACAAGCTTTGAGCTTATCTTTATCTATATTCTGCTCTTCATTTAAAAGCTCAGGGCTTGTGGTATTTATGAATATAATTTCAACATTATGCCCCTCTTTTTTTAAAACATCCTGAATCTGTGCTTTAAATGTATGTTGTTGATCTTTGTCATCAACTATCAACCAAACTTGTTCCATAACTATTAGAATATTAACCTAAATGTAGCTCCTGTATTAAAATGCCTGTTGTTACCTATGAATTCTATATCTCCATGAAGCTCTTTTTGTAGAGTCTCTTTGATAGTATTTAAGCCTATTCCAGATCCTCCATTTCTATTGGTAATGCCAATTTCAAATAATGAATTATCTCTATATAAAGCTTCTTCAACTCCACAGCCATTATCTGAAAAATCAACAAATAATTTCCCATTCTCTTTTTTAAAGTCCACATATATCTTTTTTGCTCCTGCTTTTTTAGAATTACTAATTAAATTATCGAGTATTACAGATAGATCTAACAAGGAAATTTTCCTAATAAAAGATTCTTTGAAGTCTTGATTAAATTGTATATTATCAATAGAGACAGAGTAATTTGGCAAATATTCCTTTATGTAATTGGGTATATCTACCTTCGTGTGTTCTTTTAGAGAATTAATATCAGCTTTCGTCAGTAGACTACTAAGCTTATTAATGCGTTCAATATGAAATTTAATATATCCTAATTCATGCAATATCTTATCGTTGTCAGGTATAGATTGTATTAAATTCATAATACTTTTAGAAGAACTTTCTAATTCCGTCGATGATATTTTTATCGTATGAATAATATCCTCAACCTCAGGTGTGATATTTCGAGTTGCAGACAAATATTTATTTTTCTTTTTTTCAACATCACGTTCTTGTTCTGCTTTCTGTTGCTCTATTTCAGCTTTTGCTCGACGCTCTGTTTCTTCTTTAGCTTTTTGTTCAGCTTCTATTTTCTTTAATTCGGCTTCTTTCCGTTGTAATTCAGCTTCCTTAGCTTGTAATTGTGCTTCTTTTTTTAAGGCTTCTTCTTTTTTTCGTCGTTCCTCCTCAGCTATTCTTGCTTTTTCTGCATTTTGTGCTTTAGCTTCTGCTTCTTCACGTATTTTTATTTGCTCTTCTAATTTTCGTTCTGCTTCTTCCTTTGCTTTTTGCAATTCGTAGATTTTATTTTCTGCTTCTACTACTTTTACTTTCAAGTTCTCATCATTAGTCTTCTCTGCTATTTCCTCTAAATCTTGTAGAAATTTAGGCCTCAATTCGTTTAGCCGGCTTGATATTATATCAGTAAGATCTTTATTGTAATATAGTACTTCAATATCTTTGTCTTTTACTAAACTTTTAACAATTTGAACAAAGTCTATTTTGCTACCAATACTATTTTTAACTATTGATATATCTTCTGTTTCTTTATCATTTGTCAGTAAATAATCTCGGTGTTCTTGTGCTATTTCATCATTCTCAAAATATTTTTCTCTTTTAAAATTTCAGCTGCTCTTACTGAACATTTTTGTGCTGATGGATGGAATCCAAATATTATTACATTTCTTGTTTTTGCTGCTATTATTGATTTGAACATTGTTGTTGATGTAGGGTTTGTAACTGGTGTTACTCCTGCAATTACTCCTATTGGCTCTGCTATTTCTTCATAACCTTCTTCTTCATTTTCATTTATTACACCAACTGTTTTATCATATTTTATACTATGATAAATATATTCTGTTGCAAACATATTCTTTGTTATTTTATCTTCATAAATTCCTCTTCCAGTTTCTTCAACTGCCATTTTTGCAAGCTCCATATGATGTTCTAATCCTGCCATAGACATTGCTTTAACAATATTATTTACTTGCTCTTGGTCAAGTTTTAAGTATTCCTCAGATGCTTTTTTAGCTTTTTCTACTAAACTATCAATCAT
>OGYJ01002865.1_pt1 | contig 10964 bp, 8 predicted proteins | sample 1576531 | NCBI WGS metagenome assembly OGYJ01 (sample SAMEA3541574, study PRJEB24748) | human gut metagenome | biome: human gut; feature: human-associated habitat; material: faeces | place: China | collected 2012 | reverse complement strand
ATTCCCGGTAAAGGGCGAAGATGCATACATTCTTGCATGGACGACCACCCCGTGGACACTTCCGTCCAACGTGGCGCTCTGTGTAAATCCGGACGAGACATATGTAAAGGTAAAAATGAAAGAGGATGGCACGGTTTATTATATGGCGCAGGCGCTGTGTGATACCGTTCTGGGCGAGGGCACTTACGACGTCCTGGAAACCTTTGTCGGAAAAGATCTGGAATATAAAGAGTATGAGCCATTATTTGACTATGCCGTAGCAACCTGTGAAAAACAGCATAAGAAAGCATTCTACATTGTCTGCGATAATTATGTAACACTGACCGATGGTACCGGTGTCGTACACATCGCGCCGGCATTTGGTGAGGATGACTCTAAGGTCGGCAGAAAATATGACCTTCCGTTCGTACAGTTCGTAGACGGAAAGGGTGAGCTCACCAAGGAGACGCCTTATGCCGGACTTTTTGTAAAGAAGGCAGACCCATTGGTATTAAAGGACTTAGAGGCAGAGGGCAAGCTTTTTGACGCTCCTAAGTTCGAGCATGATTATCCTTTCTGCTGGAGATGTGATACACCGCTTATCTACTATGCTAGAGAGAGCTGGTTCATTAAGATGACAGCCGTTAAGGATGACTTAATCGCTAACAATAAGACAATCAACTGGATACCTGAGACAATCGGTACAGGACGTTTCGGCGCATGGCTTGAGAATGTTCAGGACTGGGGTATCAGCCGTAACCGTTACTGGGGTACTCCGCTCAATATCTGGCAGTGTGAGTGCGGACACATGCACTCTATCGGAAGCATCGAGGAGTTAAAGAGCATGTCCGACAACTGCCCATATATCGATGCTGTCACTATCAAGTGTCCTAAGTGCGGAAAGCAGATGAAGAGAGTTCCTGAGGTTATCGACTGCTGGTTCGATTCAGGTTCAATGCCATTTGCACAGCACCACTATCCATTTGAGAATAAGGATTTATTTGAGAAGCAGTTCCCGGCAGACTTTATTTCCGAGGCTGTAGACCAGACAAGAGGCTGGTTCTACTTACTGCTTGCAATTTCTACACTTTTATTTAACAAGGCACCATATAAGAATGTTATCGTTCTTGGCCACGTCCAGGATGCAGAGGGTAAGAAGATGAGTAAGTCAAAGGGCAACGCTGTTGACCCATTCGATGCACTCTCACAGCACGGAGCAGATGCTATAAGATGGTATTTCTATGAGAACTCAGCTCCATGGCTTCCTAATCGTTTCCACGATAAGGCGGTTACGGAGGGACAGAGAAAGTTCCTTGGAACACTCTGGAACACATACTCCTTCTTCGTGCTCTACGCTAATATTGACAACTTCAATGCAAATGATTACAAGCTTGAGTACGATAAGCTTCCTGTAATGGACAAGTGGATTCTTTCCAAGCTTCAGACTGTTGTTAAGACGGTTGACGACAATCTTGCCAACTACAAGATTACAGAGACAGCAAAGGTACTTGAGGACTTTATAGACGAGCTTTCCAACTGGTATGTAAGACGTTGCCGTGAGCGTTTCTGGGCAAAGGGCATGGAGCAGGATAAGATTAATGCTTACATGACACTCTACACAACGCTTGTCACCTTCTGCAAGGCAGCAGCTCCTATGATACCATTTATGACAGAGGAGATTTATCAGAATCTTGTTGCAAAGCAGGATAAGAACGCTCCTGAGAGTATTCACCTTTGCAGCTTCCCTGTTGCCAACGAGGCTTGGATTGACAAAGACCTTGAGGCGAGCATGGAGGATGTCCTCTCAGCGGTTGTTATCGGTAGAGCATGCAGAAATGCAGCCAACATCAAGAATCGTCAGCCAATCGGAAAGATGTACATTAAGGCTCCTTGGACACTCACAGAGTTCTTTGTTGAGATTATCGAGGACGAGCTCAATGTAAAGAGCGTCGAGTTCACTGACGACGTTAGAGCATACAGCTCCTACAGCTTCAAGCCACAGCTTAAGACTGTCGGACCTAAGTATGGCAAGCTTCTTGGAAAGATTCAGGGTGCATTAAAGAGCATCGACGGCAACGCAGCGATGGATACACTCAATGAGAAGGGTGCTCTTGAGTTTGACTTTGATGGTCAGAAGGTAGAGCTTACCAAGGATGACCTCCTTATCGAGATAGCACAGACAGAGGGCTATGTATCAGACTCATGGAGCGGTGTCACGGTAGTGCTTGACACTAACCTCACACCTGAACTTATTGAGGAAGGTTTCCTTCGTGAGATCGTCAGCAAGATTCAGACCATGAGAAAGGAAGCAGGATTCGAGGTAATGGATACAATCACAATCTACGCAGACGGGAGCGACAAGATTAAGGCACTTCTCGATGCCAAGGCGGACCAGATTACCACCGAAATTCTTGCTACCAAGGTTGTGACAGGCGAGCTTGACGGATATACCAAGGAGTGGGATATCAACGGCGAGCAGGTGACACTGGGAGTTAAGAAAAATTAAGACTAAGTCCTGAGGCTTCGTGAAAGCAGCCATCATATAATACGGACGTGAAAAACGCAGTTCCCGTTTTTTGGGGACTGCGTTTTTTATATAATGGGGAAATTGTTGAAATTCCCTACTACAAACGGTTGAATGTTTATCCTTTGACAATTATTGCCTTGTGATTATCTCCTGATTGCAGTAGATGCATCTGTATTTCTTTGACGAGGACATTCTGAATATGTGCTCACAGTTTGTCTCGAGATTGGTGATGCAGCGCGGGTTTTTGCACCTGATGACATTCCGCAGTTCTATCGGCGGGACGGGGTGAAGCTTCTGTACGACCTTGCCGTCTTTTATATAGATGAGTGTAATTTTGTCATCGAGATAGCCGAGAATATCAAGCTGTGGCAGCGTGTCCGAGCCCTCAATTTTTATTAAATCCTTTTTGCCGTATTTTTCACTTTTCACATATTGGAGAAGTGCAATGGAACGGCTGATGTTTTCAAGATGGAGAAACTTGTATATTTCAAGACCTTTTCCTGCAGTAATATGGTCGATTACTATTCCGTTCTGAATGGACTCCACATTTAACATGATAAAACCTCCTCTCCTGTTACCGGGTCGGGAATGTCGAGCAGTGCCATGATAAGCGCCATTCTGACATAGACACCATTCTGCACCTGCTGGAAGTAAGCTGCGCGCTTGTCAGAATCGACATCAAGTGATATCTCATCTACTCTCGGAAGTGGGTGAAGCACGGGCATGTCTGCCGGCGCAAGCTCAAGCTTTTCCTTGGTGAGCATGTATGTTCCTTTTAGGCGGACATAGTCCTCCTCGTTGAAAAAACGTTCCTTCTGGACTCTGGTCATGTAGAGCACGTCCAGTTCGGGCAGGGTGTCCTCCAGGCTGGATACTTCATGATAAGGGACATTCGTCGGCTTCAGAGTATCCTCCACCAGATAATCCGGAATCTTCAGTTCCTCCGGGGAGATAAAGTAGAATTCATTGCCCGGGTAGCGCACCAGGCTGTTCACCAGAGAGTGTACCGTCCGACCGAATTTCAGGTCGCCGCAGAAACCAATCTTCAGATGATCCAGATGCCCCTTGCGCTGCCTTATGGTCAACAGATCGATCATGGTCTGGGTGGGGTGGTTATGTCCGCCGTCCCCGGCATTGATCACCGGAATCCTGGAATACATGGAAGCCCGCAGCGGCGCACCCTCCTTGGGATGCCGCATGGCGATGATGTCCGCATAACAGCTGACCACCCGCGCGGTATCTGCCACCGTCTCGCCTTTGGTGGCACTGCACTGCTCCGCCCCGGCAAATCCCAGTGTCCTACCGCCAAGATTCAGCATGGCGGTCTCAAAAGAAAGTCTGGTACGGGTGCTGGGCTCGTAAAATAAGGTTGCCAGTATTTTTCCGTCTGCACAATGAGCATATGCCGCGGAATCTCCTGCGATCCGGTCCGCCAGGTCTAAGATCTCCTGTGTCTCCGCTACCGACAGGTCCAGTGAATCAATCAAATGTCGCATAACCTTTTCTCCTCTGTTTACTTTTTTTCAATCGCGTATTATACTATATTCTGACAAATACTAAAAATATATAGTTTATATGTGAGGTATATCATTTTTATATGAATATTAGTTTTGAATATTACCGGATTTTCTATTATGTAGCCAAATACGAAAACATCACCAAAGCTGCCATGGTCTTAAAAAGCAGCCAGCCCAATGTCACCAGGATCATTCATCTGCTGGAGGATCAGCTGGACTGCCGTCTGTTCCTGCGGGAGCCGAGAGGTCTGAAGCTCACGGAAGAGGGAAAGCGGCTCTACGACCATGTGGCGATTGCCTGCCAGCATCTGTTGGATGCGGAGGCGGAGCTTTGCTGGAATAAAAATATTTGCAGTGGTACCATCGAACTCGGCGTCACCGAAACCGCCCTGCATCTGTTTCTTCTGAAACACCTGCACGGCTTCCAGCAGAAATATTCCGATATTAAAATCCGGATCCAGAACAACACTACCCCGGAGATATTAAAGGCTCTGATCAACGGGCGGCTGGATCTGGCCATCGTAACGACTCCCTTTGAGTTAAATGATACCTTCGCCTGCGAAGACCTGATGACCTTTCGGGAGGTTCCGGCAGGTGGTTCCGAATACCGTGCACTTGCCGATCACCCCATGAGCCTTAAGGAATTCCGGTTCCATTCCATCATCGGTCTGGGTTATGGCACCGCAAGCTATGAATATTATCGGAAGGTATTCATGGAACAGAAGCTGGACTATGAACCTGCCATGGAAGTAGCCACCGCCGATCTGGTCATTCCTTTGCTCCAGAATAACCTGGGCGTCGGATTTATCCCGGAACCTCTGGCCTCTCCGTTTTTTGAAGACCAAAGTCTCGTCCCTCTGTCCCTAAATGTACCGCTGCCGTCCCGTGATGTGAAAATGCTGTGGGACAAAAGCCTCAGTCAGAGCAGAGCTGCCGCTACCTTCTGCGATTATTTACGCAGTCTTTGAATTCATTCATAGATGACTGTTTTATCCAGCATTTCTGTTTTTAATACGATATAGGGTACAGAAGGCTTCCCGGTATTCTCCTTTTGCCCGGTGATATCGGGACCTAAGAGACTGGTGCTGACATAGATGGCGTCATCCGTCAGATACAATGCATCCACAGCAATGCTGTAGCCACCGGTCTTCTGCTCTCCGTATCCGATGCTGATATAGAGATTCTGATTATCACTATAGGTCAGTTTGAACGGTTCGGTTCCCTTCTCGGCAATCACTGTTTTCAATTCTTCCGGGATTTTTTCTTCACTGAGCACTGTGAAATCCAGATCCCGCAGCTTGATTTTCTCATCCTGCATGAGGCCACAGCCCGTGCATAATAAAATATACAGACCAAGAAGCGCTGCTGCAGTTAGGATTCTCCTTATGTTTGCTTTGTCTTTTTTACCTCTTCTACTGTCTTCCTTTCTGAGCTTTCTCCCAGATATTTGCATAAGATTCCAGTCTCTCATTTCTGTTTTCTCTGTCTTCTCATTTTTCCACTGTCGCCCTGCAGTTTTCATCCGTTCTCCACCGTCTGTACTGATTTATTCCATATTTATGTGGAAAAAGCAGAAATATACTCTGTTTCCACTGTCTATCTCATTAATTTTCCTCCTTTTCTCCCGTGGAAATGTGCGTTATAATAGGACATGTGCGCCAAAAAGGCGTCTTACAGAAAGATGAGGAATCGTTGACATGAATGATAAATTCAGCAGAAAAGTCTTCTGCGACGGTATGCGCGACGGCTTTCCGATTGCTCTTGGATATTTCGCAGTATCTTTTTCTCTGGGAATTGCCGCAAGAGGAGCCGGTTTCACGCCGATGCAGGGTTTTCTGGCAAGCCTGTTAAATAATGCTTCTGCCGGAGAGTACGCGGCATTTACCCTGATTGCAGCGCAGGCCTCTTATCTGGAGGTAGCGATCATCACACTGATCGCAAATGCCAGATATCTGCTCATGAGCTGTGCCCTGGCACAGAAGTTTTCCCCGGACACGCCTTTTTTCCACCGTCTCATCATCGGATATGACGTCACGGACGAACTGTTCGGTATCACGATCGCCCGTCCGGGCATCCTGAACCCTTACTATACTTACGGAGCGATCCTGCTGGCTGCACCGGCATGGGCCGGCGGAACTGCCTGCGGCATCTTAGCCGGGAATGCACTGCCGCTTCGGGCCGTCAGTGCACTGAGCGTTGCCCTGTACGGCATGTTCTTAGCCATCATCATTCCGCCTGCCAGAAAAAGTAAAATCGTGGCAGCATTGGTGGCAATCAGCTTTGCTTTAAGCTTTGCCTGCAATTACCTGCCCGGGATCTCTTCCATGTCGGAAGGTACCAGAACGATCCTGCTCACCGTCCTGATCTCCGGCGCCGCAGCAATTCTGTTCCCGGTGAAACAGGATGAGGCAAATAGCACTGCCGCAGAAGGAACTGCTCCGAAGGCAACAGACACATCGTCAGAAGTTTCCGATTTGAAAGCAGATCAGGTTCCTGTTACAGAAAACAATGCTTCCGTAGAGACAATGAACACTGAGAAAGGAGACAACATCCATGAATAATTACATCTATATTGCCGTGATGGCAGCTGTCTCCTATGCGATCCGTGTCCTGCCCCTGACGCTGATCCGCAAACCCATTAAAAATCAGTTCATTCAGTCCTTTTTGTACTATGTACCTTACGTCACGCTGGCAGTCATGACCTTCCCTGCCATCATCCACGCCACCCAGACCCCCATTTCCGGACTGGTAGCACTTATCGCAGGAATCATCGCTGCATGGCTCGGTGCCGGATTGTTCCCGGTCTCTGTGATCTGCTGTGTGCTGGTATTTGTGATTGAATTATTTGTGTAATACCCTGTGATAAAATATGCCATTGAGAAGGCTTTCTTCCCAATGGCGTATTATTTTACAAATCATATTTTTTTAACATTTCCTGTACGAATTCCGGATCCTGCAAACGGGTGACCTGATCTTCGTCGCCCTCGGCATTCATGCGGGCAATCAAGTTGGCAAGGCGATTACGTTCCTGTTCAACCCCAATATTTATTCCCTCATCACGGACATAAGCGTCTCTGGCATTTTGATCCCGTACCATCTTCATATGTTCATCGTATCGGGCTCTCGCCCATTTTCCAAGACTCATATGCCTTACCTCTTTCACCGCTTCCAAAATTCCAGGATTCCTCGTCATTGTTTCCAACATTTCCAGATCCTCCTCTGTCTCTACATTGAACAGTCGAATCCACTCGTCGACTCGTCGCCCGGTCAGCACTTTGTTCAATTCCAAAATATGTAATTCCACCAGGTCACTAAACAGTTCACCGTTTTCTTCTCTCAACAGATATTTTTTGTGATAGTTATTGTCCCATGTCAAATGAAAATCCAAAATGCTGATGGTGATACATTTTTTCATGTGTTTATAATCTTCTCCTGCCGAAAGTTCTTCCGTCAAAAGCTTCCCCATGTAGAAAAGCTGACGCTTATCCCAGTGTTTTACTGTACGGATCTGAAGTTCTATATTGATCTTCGTATCGTCATTCAGCTCCAATAAAACATCTACGATCCCCTGCTTTTGGTATTTATATCTGCGCCACAAATTTGTATTTCGTAATTTCAGGCTCCTGATCTTCTCTATCGGAATGTCTAAAATATCACTGATAAAATATTTCAAAATAATAAAATTACGGAACAGTTCCTTCATGCAGTAATCCCACTTGGGTCTGACTATCATTTGCATTCTCCTCTCTTATGCGAGAGGTTCGTCGCCTCCCTTAATTGTTTGTGTTAAAATGGGATGAGCGACCGAATGGTCCTGAAATTTTGAAATATCAGAATTGCTTCCCAATGTGTAGTTTGATGATAGCAAATGTCGAATCTACTGTCAATGGAAATGCAATAAAAAAGTCTCTGATTAAAATTGCGCAATTATCTTGTGATTTTGTTGCGCATTTTTGATCATATTTTTATCGTTGTATTACGAATATGTGGTATAATATAGGTGCGCAAACGGTTGTGCAATTATGTTTTACGGGAGGATTACTTATGCAACATTTTCAAAAACAACAATTCGGCACGCGCCTGCTGGCTCTGGGCCTCAGTGCAGGACTTATCATGGGAAGTCTCACGGGCTGCGGCAATCAGGGACAAGACATCGGAAGTTCCGATACCCTTGCGGCATCTACGACTTCCGCTTCTGCCGGGGTGACCAATATCACCACTTTTCCCTTACCGGACGGTCCGGAAGAATCTAGCGTTTACGTAGAAGCAATTCCGGACATTTCCGATGATTTCTATCGGGGCATGGACGCTTCCGCGGTACTTGCTCTGGAGAACAGCGGCGTAAAATATTATAACTTTGACGGGGAAGAACAGGATGTGTTCATGACACTGGCGCAGGCCGGTGTGAATTATATCCGTCTCCGGGTCTGGAATGATCCCTATGACGAGAACGGCAACGGTTACGGCGGCGGCAATAATGACGTGGCGACCGCCATCGCTCTGGGACAACGTGCCACGAAATATGGCATGAAAGTCTGCATTGATTTCCATTATTCCGATTTCTGGGCAGATCCCAAGAAACAGTTTGTTCCCAAGGCATGGGAAGGCATGGATATTGAAGAAAAGTCCGATGCTCTCTATAACTTCACTCTGGAAAGCCTGACACAGCTGCTGGATGCCGGTGTGGATGTGGGTATGGTACAGATCGGTAACGAGATCAACAACGGTATGTCCGGTGAGACCGATGTGGCAAATGTCAGAAAACTTCTGACCGCAGGCAGCAAGGCCGTCCGGGAAGCGGCAGCGAATTCCGGCAAAGAAATTCTCGTTGCTGTACATTACACGAATATTGATGATATGAAGAAACTGGATACACTGCTGACCGGATTACAGGTAAAAGAAATTGATTATGATATTGTGGGCCTCTCCTTCTATCCCTACTGGCACGGCACAATAGAAGATCTGAAAAATGCCATTATCCATATCCGGGATACTTATGGCAAGAAAGTATATGTCGCTGAAAATGCTTATTGCTATACCGCAGAAGACGGCGATGGCTCCGCCAACAGTGTGGAAGGAACCGATGATCTGGCAGAAGGTTATTCCGCCAGCGTACAGGGACAGGCTAATGAAGTGCGGGATGTCTGTGCTGCAGCCAGCGAGTCCGGTGCCGAAGGTATCTTCTACTGGGAAGGCACCTGGATCCCGGTCGGTCCTGCAGATGCTGACAATTCCGCCCTTTGGGAGAAGTACGGCAGCGGCTGGGCCAGCAGTTATGCATCCGGTTATGATCCGAAGGATGCCGGTCAGTACTACGGCGGATGTTCGTGGGACAATCAGGCAATGTTTGACTTTACCGGGCATCCCCTTGCTTCTCTGAATGTATTCAAATATCTGAAATACGGTGCTACCGCTCCTCTGGCTGTGGATAGTGTTCCCGCGGTTACGGTAGCATGCAATATCGGTACAGACCCGGAATTGCCCGATACGGTAAGTGTTATTTATAATGATCGGTCCGAAGCACAGGTTCCGGTCACCTGGAATACCGACGATGTTACTGCGGTCGATACGGAAAACGGCGGCAATTTCACAGTGTCGGGTACACTGGAGGACGGTACGAAAGTCACCGCTGCTGTCACGGTAGACCGCATCAATTATGTGCAGAACCCAAGCTTTGAGGATGCCGATTCTTCCATGTGGACGGTCAACTATTCCGGAGAAACGAATCCTACCGACTATCAGGTGAAGGCGGCAGATGCCCACAGCGGCGAGGTTGCTTTCCACTTCTGGTCAGGAAGTGCGGATATGGATTTCTCCATCGAGCAGAGCTTCACGGATCTGGAACCCGGCACTTATGAATTATCCGCGTTCTCTCAGGGCGGAGATCTGTCCGATGATGCTTCCATGGATTTGTATGCGCTGATAGACGGCAAGGAGTTGACTGCTCCCTTCAAGCTTACTACTTATGCGGACTGGCAGAATCCCGCCATTCCTGAGATCAAGGTAACTGACGGATCCCTGACCATCGGTGTGAGATACAAATGCAATGTGAACAGTTGGGGAACACTGGATGATGTGACACTGTACAAAATCGCAGAGTAAATTGAGAGTTACGAGCCATAGACCCCACGAACGCCCACGGCGAACGGAACATCACGCCACGATGTCGCGTCTCCAGGTGTGAATTTTCTATTGAAAAGTGATACAGCGGCAGCACTTTTCAAGAAAATATCAACGCCCTCCGACAGACATCGCGGCATGACATTCCGTCCACTGTGGGCGTTCTGTGTTTTGGGTCTATACAGAAAAAATGAGTTGTGAGATACTAAATTTGCTACAAATAAGGCATAAAAAGATGAATATGGGTCTATAGAGAAAAAAACGGCTCTGAGGTACTCATTTTGAAGAAATTGAGTATCTGGCAGGCGAATTTTTCGCTATAGGCCCATATTGTTTAGTTTTTGCTTTTTACCCATCCCCAAAAAGTATCTACAGGGAAATTTATCTTCTATAGACCCCACGAAGTTTTTAGAACAACTATTCAACCAACTCTCAATATCCCAATAAGTTTCTGTATTTCTCCAAAGTCATTTACATACTTAATTCTTATTTTTAAATTTTATACATGTGTTTTCTAAAGCAATATACATACCTATTTTCCGTTTTAGCCTATTGCGCATGTGTTTTCCCAGTTATCATACATGCCGGATCATTATTTTTTGCTTTAAAGCATGTATTTTCCGACTTGTTATACATACCTAATTATGACTTTTGAGTTATTCGCATGTGTTTCCTACTTTTTTTCACATACCTAATTCCTGTTTTTGAATTGTCCGCATGTATTTCTTGATTTTTCGCACATACTAGATTCTTGTTTTTAATTTCCGCACATGTATTCTCAAATGCTCTGCCTAAATAATTGGGATGTTTTTCATAACCCA
>OGYJ01002864.1_pt1 | contig 10966 bp, 9 predicted proteins | sample 1576531 | NCBI WGS metagenome assembly OGYJ01 (sample SAMEA3541574, study PRJEB24748) | human gut metagenome | biome: human gut; feature: human-associated habitat; material: faeces | place: China | collected 2012 | reverse complement strand
AATACTATGAAAAACACATTGCAAAGATACGGACTCTTGGGAAATTAGCAAATAATCCAAGAAAAAAAGTATGTTTTATAACATTGATTAAGAATTTGTATTCTCGAATCTATTTTTATTAAGAGATTTGACAGACCACATGTGAAGAATCAACTCTCTACCACCGTATGTTTCTTAGAGTAGATTTAATGAGTGGCAATATACCACGCTGTTTCGTTCTTTTTTGAAGCACCCGGATTAGTGCTTGGGTCGGAAATCGTGATTCCGGAGAAAGTATTGATATCAATTTTTTCTCCATAGTAGGAGGAAGAGATTGCTGTAAAATACTGTTCGGTATTCCTTTTAAAGGGTACAGCGCGTTTCAGCTGCTCGTTGAATTGTTCTAATAGATCCGGATCGGAACATAGTTTGGAAACGTAATCACCGTAATCAAAGAATATGGTAGGCGTATATCCGTCTAATCTTTGTAATTCGCCCGTTAATTCTTCGTTAAACGTATAACGCTGATTTATTTCTTTCATAATAGCCGCCAGGTTGTCCAATTCCGAGCAATCAGTAACACCGATTGTTCCGCAGGGAGTCACATAATTTGAATAAAAAGAATAGAAACCGTCACAGACCTTTTCGTAATCTATATTTCCGATTAAGTACTGGCCTATCTTGTCGTATGGCATCCCATAGGCCATTATTTCACTTGTAGAAGCTATCAAGTGGCTTGTTACGTTTTTAAGGTCATAGGCAACCTCTACCATAGACATATAGCAGTCATCGAAAAGTATATATTCCATCTTTAGGCCCGCGTTCGAAATACCTCCGGCAAGCGTAGTAATATCAGTTTGATATTTCGTTTGTGTTCCTCCAAAAAAACGTGTCATCGGTGCATGTTCATACTCCCAGTGCTTTTTACTAATCTGCAAGCTGCTGCGTGAGACTGCTCTCGATACAGGTATCCATCCCATTCCGTGGCATCCGATAATCATTGCATATCGTTTGGCGGGAGCATAGGTTTGTACATCGTTCAAAATAGAAGTGATGCCCTCTGCAGTTGTATAGGTAGGATCCGGATAATCGTAGTTTTTTAAAGTCTTCTGTACACCTTTGCCATTCTCATAGACAAGTTCGGAGAGAGTGGCTTTGGTGGCCGATGTACATATAAATACGATCACCCGTTCATTCTTCAATATATTGTTTCCGATGATACTTTTCAAATCGGCAATGTTCTGATAGAAAAAAGAAGTGAGGTTGTTCGACCAGGGTAGATACATGAACACCGTCTGTTCATTATTCGAACGAACAACAGGATCAGTCGGATCGGGATCTGTCGGATCAGTAGTTGAGTCATCCGTTTGCCTTGTAGTTGGAGAGGTAGAAACAGGATCCTCTTTCTCACATGAAATCATGCCAAAAGAAAGAAATAATACAAAGAGGATTGATTTCATCAGACGATAATATGGTTGCATTGTTTCCATTATTCTACAAGGATTAAATAATCTTTTTATATGTAACGTAAAAAGAGAACCTTTTGATCTGTCTTATCGAGACATAATTGATATCTCTCTTTTTGCAAAGTTATTGAAAAATAGCGTAATTCCTATATTATCATGAATAAGAAAAAGGAGAGAGCTTACGTATAGACATAAAAAAAGGAGCAACGCCTTGCTCCAACCTTTGTTAACCTTAAATCTAATACTATGAAAAACACATTGCAAAGATACGGACTATTGCGAAATTAGCAAATATTCCAAGAAAAAAAGTATGTTTCATAACATAGATTAAGAATTTGATGTTCCAATTCAAATTTTATTAAGACTTTTTGATTGCTTTATCTTCCTCTAATCCCTTTGACATATACTTTCAATTAGGCATCCGGAAATCATTCGGAGAACAACCTGTGATTTTCTTAAATAACCGGCTGAAATACTGTGGATTCTGAAAACCCAGCTCTTGCGTTATCTGATTGATTGTTTTATCAGTATTCACCAACCAATCTTTGGCAATCTCGAAGCGTTTGAACTCGATATACTCTTTAAATGATTTCCCCGTTTCATACTTCAGTAAGTCGTTGAAATATTCAGGAGACAAATGAAGCAGGTTCGCACAATACTTATGTGAAAGTATATCGACAGTCGGTACCTGTTTCGTTTCAAAATGGTTATTTATGATTTTATCGAATTGTTTGATAATCGTTTTATTCGCTTCATTACGTGTAATGAATTGGCGTTCGTAGAAACGGATACAGTAATCCAGCAATAGTTCTATATACTTGGAAACTATCTTCTTGCTATGTCGGTCAATGCAACGTTCGAGTTCCTGGTTTATTTTATCCATAAACTCCAGAATGATTTGCTTCTCGCGCAAAGATATATGTAATGCTTCTTCAGGCAGATAAGAGAAGAAAGTATAGTTATGTATATTAAGTCCGAGCGGAGTGCCACAAATCAGATCGGGATGAAAAGCCAATATCCATCCTTTGGAAGGAAAATTCTTACTGTTTTCCTTCATATTGATAGACTCTCCGGGACTAAGGAAGAGCAAAGTACCATCCGAAAAATCATAATACTGGTGACCATACATATACGCTTCACATTTACACTCACTCAATAGAATCGTATAAAAGTCGAACTTGATGCCCGTATGAGCTGACAAGTCAGCCTTTGAGAGATCGATGACACTTACCAGCGGGTGTAGTGTCTTACTCCCCAGGCAACAATTGCATTGATGCACGGTTCCTATTTTGAGTACTTTATCTCCCATGATGTTGAGACTCCTGTATCTAAAATACGTCTAGTTTTTTTGTTTATATTCGTTCGGGGTGCAGCCGACATGCTTTTTAAATAACCGACTGAAGTGCTGTGGATATTGAAATCCCAGTTCATAAGCCACTTGGCTGACAGTTTGAACACCTTCCAGTATTCTTTCTTTGGCCAGTTCGATAATCCGGCACTGGATATATTCCTGTGCAGTTTTTCCTGTTTCCTTCTTTATCAAGTCTCCGAAATAATTAGGAGAGAGGCATGCCTTGTCTGCAAAGTATTTCACGGATGGCAGTCCTTCGGTCATTGCCACCTGATTTTGGAAATATTCGTCCAGTAATTGCTCGAATTTAACGACTATATCTTTATTCGCCTGATTGCGTGTAATGAACTGCCGTTCGTAGAAACGCATACAGTAATCCAGCAGCAGTTCGATGTTTCGCACGATGAGTTGCTTGCTGTGTTTGTCGATAGGATGTTCCAGCTCGATCCTAATTTTATGTATGCAATCAGTTACGATTTCTCTTTCCTGGTCTGAAAGATGCAATGCTTCATTTACCTCATAAGAGAAAAAAGTATAGTTCTTGATATGCTGTCCTAATGAAGTTCCGCGGATTAAATCGGGATGAAACAAAACGCCGATTGACTTGGTGCGGGGAGCAGGCCTGTTGCGGTTGTCTATTCCGCTCACTTGTCCCGGTGCCATACAAACAACCGTTCCTTCCTGATAATCGTAATTCTTACGTCCATAAGTGAGGTCGCCACATTTTGCATCCTTCAGGAACAAGCAGTAGAATCCGATATTCATACGGATATATTCAACTGACCTGGTGGCTTTTGAGAAGTCGATTACATTCACCAAAGGGTGCAATGTTTCCAGTCCAAACAATTGGTCATACTGATCGACGGTTTCAATTTTTGTTATTTCATCCATATGCTTTGTTATTAATCTGATACAAAGATAAAACATTTGAAGGTATCTTTTTAATTTCATTCAGCAAATCAGTAATATGGGTATAAGAATCAGTAATCTGTATACTACATAAACTTGCGGGCGGAAAAATAAATGGCAATGATTGCTGGAAGTAAGTCATGGAATTGATATATTTGCTCCGGAGAATATAAAAAAACAGGTTTTATGAAAGCATTATTCATTGGAGGAACGGGTACTATCAGTACAGATGTAGTTGCATTGGCGCAACAGAGAGGGTGGGAGATTACTCTCCTTAACCGCGGCTCAAAAAAAATGCCGGAAGGAATTCACAGTATCATTGCGGATATTAATGATGAAGAAGCTGTGGCAAAAGCCATCGCACTTGAACATTACGATGTGGTTGCGCAATTCATCGGTTATACGGCAGAAGACGTAAAGCGTGATATCCGCCTGTTTCAGAATAAAACGCGGCAATACATCTTTATCAGCAGTGCCTCTGCCTATCAAAAGCCATTAACCGATTATCGCATTACCGAAAGCACTCCTCTGGTCAATCCCTATTGGCAGTATTCCAGAAACAAGATAGAAGCGGAAGAGGTATTGATGTCAGCCTACCGGACAAGTGGTTTTCCGGTGACCATCGTTCGTCCCAGCCATCCCTATAACGGAACCAAACCTCCCGTAGCCGTACATGGAGATAAGGGAAACTGGCAGATTCTCAAACGGATTCTTGACGGCAAACCTGTCATTATTCCCGGCGATGGCTCCTCTTTGTGGACACTGACTCACTCCAAAGATTTTGCCAAAGGCTATGTCGGACTGATGGCGAATCCACATGCCATTGGGAACGCTTTTCATATCACTACCGATGAAAGTATGACTTGGAATCAGATTTACCAGACAATCGCCGATGCGTTAGGCAAACCTCTGAACGCATTGCACGTAGCATCTGATTTCCTTGCCAAACATAGCGATCATTATGATTTCAGAGGTGAACTGTTAGGAGATAAAGCAGCTACGGTAGTCTTTGATAACTCGAAGATAAAGCGGTTGGTTCCTGATTTTATATGCAATACTTCCATGGCAGACGGATTACGACAAGCCGTACACTATATGCTTTCCCATCCGGAATCACAAATACCCGATCCGGAATTTGATTCATGGTGTGATCGTATTGCCAACGCAATAAGTGCGGCAGATAAGGCCTTCGAGCTTTCCTAATTCTGTGCCGAACTTACTTAATTTAATTCCGGACTGTCTGATCTAATCTATAGGACTACTTGATTTTATTTCAGACTTCCGGGGTTGTATATTGAAGTACCTTATTTAATAAGGCACATTTCGTCCTTGTTGTACTTCGATTCGTATTCCGAAATTACCATTGGCAGATTTCAGTTCGAACGCTCCCCGGAAATTATTCCTTTCCCAAGGCATAGCGCTACGGTTAGGCACCCGCCAGCCATCCTTGTTGTAATCTCCGTAAGTATTGATTCTCATTCCGTTTTTCAGTTTGAAAGATCCCATCTGCATAAACTGTGGAGAAGAAGACAATCCCCAACCATATCCGTATCCAAAACCGGCAAACCCGGAGTAAGAAGACGAAGAAAAAGAGTCGGTGAATCCTTGAGAATAGGTAATATCCGTGTTTAAACGAAAGAGCTGATTATAATCTTTCGTCATATTAGGCATATCTAAATTAAACTTGGGAAGTTCGGGAGTTGCTACGTTCATTAACCCCATATCCAGTAGAAAACCACCAAACTCTTTGATATTGGTAGATGGAGCACGACGAATACTATCGGAAGGAATTTCCGACTGTGCGGATGCAAAACCGACCGATAATATCAGCGAAAGAAATAGAATCAGTTTTTTCATCTTCGTAAAGGTTGATTTACCACAAAGATAGATAATTTCCACCTGACTATCCGCTTCCGTTATGTTTTCTTAGAAAAAAACTTATCTTTTCAATTTAATCACCGGATAAACGACAGGAGCCGTCTCCCATTTCCTTTTCATCGGGTTGTATGAGCGTTCCATACCTCCATGGAGTTCGATATAATCGTTGAACTTGATTTCAAGCATCATGCCATAACCGCTTTGCGGATAGATAGGAGTGAGATACCCCTGCGAAGCATTTCGTTCGCCATTCACAGAATATTCGCCGAAAGCCCGTATACGCAGAAATTTATTAATCCGGTAAGCGGCCGAACCGCTAAAACCAAAATCATTTCTGGCACCATGTTGGAAAGAAGGCATTGTGTACTTGGCACTGAACAGCCCACCTGAAAGCTCCCATCGTTCATTAGGGGCATACGTATAAATGGCACCTACCTGAATATGCGTCCCCATGGTAGGATACGTATTATGCAAACTATACGTACTTAAATAGCTGTTAGCATTGATCCCGAAAATATCCGACCGATTATAGTCACGGCTGAAGGGATCGAAAGAAGTACCCAGTCTGGGAGTAGGCCAGGGAGTATCCATAAATTCGGGAGGAGATATATGAAGCGTCATGCTATCCGTTTGAATGGTTGGCTTCCTGTCGTTCGGCGTTATATTCATATCGGGTAAGATGAAGCCCTCCTTATCCATATTTAATGGCTGCTTTTGCTCCGGTGGCAGAAGAACCGCACGGCCGATGCTATCCTTTTTTACTTCCACCTGTTGCGCAAATGCGGTACAGGTACAAAGTAAAAACATAAATCCTGTGAACTGTCTTTTATTCATGGCACTTTGCGGTGTTAAAGAGTTTAGTTGACAATCAGTTTATAACCGATTCCCCGTACATTGACAATACGTATCTGTTCATCTTGCGAGAGTTTATGCCGCAATTTGGTAATGAACACATGCAAGCTTCGGGAATTGAAAAAACTGTCGTCTCCCCAAAGTTCGAGCAAGACATCCTGCGTGTTGACCACCTGATTCCGGTTTTCGCAAAGCCGTTTCAAGATTTCCGATTCACGATGAGAGAGTTCCTGTCTCGTTCCTGCGTGTAATAAAGTTTGTGCAACAGGATCAAACAGATAACTTCCTATCTCAAAATGATTGGCAACCTTATTCTCAGTGAAGAGAAAAGCCTTTCCCATCAGTGCTTTGATTCGGATAATCAACTCTTGTATACCGAAAGGTTTTTTCAGGTAATCGTTCGCTCCGAGTTCAAACCCCTCCACCACATCATTGATGGCCGAACGGGCAGTCAGGAATAAGACAGGAGTCTGTTTATCCGTCTGGCGGATGCGACGTACCATTTCAAAGCCATCCATTTTCGGCATCATCACATCGGCTACAAGTACATCCGGATGAAGTTCGAAGAAAAGGCTTAGCCCTTCCTCGCCGTCATTCGCCGTATGAATGATAAAATCATTTTCTTCAAGTGTATCTTTGATAATCATGGCGAGCGTCTGTTCGTCTTCTACCAGTAATACGGTAATTTTGTTTTTACTCATGATTTTATGGGTTTATAAAGTAATGGTAAAAGTGCTTCCTTTGTCCGGTTCACTTTTTACGGTGATAGTCCCTCCATGTTTTTCGACCATGCTCTTTACATAGAACAGTCCTAGTCCGTAACCTTTTATATTATGAAGATTACCCGTCGGGACCCGGTAGAATTTATCAAATATGTGCTTTTGTTTATCAAGTGGAATCCCGATTCCCCGGTCGGTAACGCTGACGGTTACTGTCCCCCCAGTCTGTCGGCAGGAAATAGACAATTCGGCTTCCTCTTTCGAGTATTTCACTGCATTATCTATCAGGTTACTGATGATGTTGCTGAAATGCGTACGGTCGGCTACAATGACAAGCGTTTCCGGTTGAATATCCAATTCGATATGTACAGGCTTGTCCGCTTTTAGCTGGTGCTGCTCCATGAGCGGAGTAATCAACTCCTTCAGGTTGATTTCCTCCGGATGCAAACGAAACGTTTTGCGACGCTCCATTCCCATGGATAAAATCTGTTCCACCAGCCCGCTAAGCCTTTGCAACTGCTCCTGACTGATGCGTAGATACTGGTCGCGCTTGCTTTTCTCTTCCGCCTGGTTAAAGTTTAGTAATGCGTCATTAGCCGCATAGGCTACGGCAATGGGAGTCTTTAATTCGTGCGTGATATTATTGGTAAAATCACTTTTCATTTCATCCAGCGTTTTCTGTTTCAGAAGCGTCCGGATAAGGAACCAGAAAGAGAATCCGAGAATCAGAAGAATTACAAATGAAGTGACCAGAATACCTGTCATCTGCTTTAACACCAATGAATTGATCGGCTCGAACACCAGTTGGTAGCGTTGGCTGTGATGCATATTAAATTCATAGTCATAGCGGATTGCCTTGGGACTGGGAATATAACTGCTATCTCCCGCAATACCTAATGTATCGGTATATACAATGGAAGAATCGGCACTGATTCCGGTATAAATCAAAAGAGTGTGATGAGGAATAGAGAGATTATGCTCTTTCATCACATGGGTGAGCAAACTGTCATATCGCTGCAGGTTGACATCTATATAAGTGTCCACACCCGAATGAATACCCTGCTGAATACTCATTAACAGCTCCTTTAGCGAATCTTGCTTTTTCAATAACACATCCAGCCCGTTCTCGCTACTTGCAACAGGTGTAGAATCTTCCGGAGCGTTACCAACGGCCTTTACTGTATCCGTAGTAGTTTCTGTCCGGGAGTGTATCGTATCCTGACGGCTACTATCCGTATAAGAAATCGTTTGTTTAGTCACTAATGAATTGCCGTCCGCATCATATCCGGCTGATACCGTCAGCGAACCGTGTTCCACATTATCTTTTTGCAAATCATTTACCCGGAGCACGACCTCGTTAAAGTCACTCGTCCGCATCGCATCTCTGATATTGCTCTCCATTTCCATCTTCATAGACCGGTAAAGCCCTGTCAACCAATAAGCTTGATAAACAAAGATTCCGATTAATGAGCAGATAACCAGTATGACAATATGTTTTAGTGGTAATTTCATACTGACAAAGATAATAGGAAACTATTCTTATTCTTCTCTTTGATAAGACTAAATAACACTAGATAAGCCAGTGATAACGCAAATTTCCATTTTTTCTACCGTATTTTGTCGTATTCCAAAAATAAAGACGAAATGAAACGGATTAATTTACTATTTATGTCTCTTCTATGTGTGTGGATATCCGCTACAGCACAAGTCGGACAACAGTCACAGGAACCTGTCGACAGTATCAAGAATATAGGTTATATGGATAGTTTGTTTCAGGAACTGCCCGAAGTGATGATTACAGGTGAACGCCCTATCGTGAAAGCCGAACAAGGTAAACTCGTGTATGACGTGCCGAGACTGGTGGGCAACCTGCCTGTGGATAATGCCTATGATGTTGTGAAAAATCTTCCGGGTATAGTAAATATGAATAATAGTCTGATGTTGGGAGGACAGGAGGTAACTGTTGTCATCAACGGAAAAGTGACCACTCTGTCTGCCGAACAATTGGATGCTTTATTAAAATCGATTCCTGTCAGCCGGATTGAAAAGGCGGAAGTGATGTATTCCGCTCCGGCACGCTATCAGGTACGCGGACCGATGATTAACCTGATATTAGCACCCGGCACAGGACAAGCATCTTCCCTTCAAGGAGAACTCTATACAGCTTTTAACCAACATCACTACGAATCTTTGGCAGAACGTGGAAGTCTTCTGTACTCCGGACGTAAATTCTCTGCAGATCTTCTTTACTCTTACTCGTATGATCGCGACCGAAGAATCACGGAGAAAGAAGCGCTTCACACGTTGGCCGACGGTTCGGTACATCAGATGGATATGGATGAAATAATGACTTCCCGTACCAACAGTCATCAGATACGCCTCGGAATGGATTACTCCCTCGCAAAAGATCATCTGTTAAGCCTGGTCTACACAACAGCTTTTACCGATTCCAAACATTATTCCATAGCTACCGGTGCGCAAAATTCTGTTACCGACTCGCAGGGAGACAGCCAGCTCCATAATGCAAAGTTAGATTATCAAACCCCTTTCGGGCTGAAAGCCGGAGTGGCATTTACATCCTATCATTCTCCCGGCAGCCAATTATTATATAGCACGATGGGAACAGAGACAATGAATTTCTTGAGCCGGGATAAACAGCAAATCAATCAATGGCGTTTTTATGCCGGGCAAGAACATACCTTAGGCAAAGGATGGGGATTGAATTATGGTGCCGTTTATACGACCAGTATCGACCACAGTTATCAATATTATTATGATACGGAGAAGGATGCGGGAACAAAGACAGGTGTGAGTACAGGTATTCCCGATAATATGCAATCCCGCCGTCGCGAACAAACTTTGAACTTCTATGCGGGTTTCAATAAAAGTTTCGGTGATAAACTTTCCCTGGATGCTTCGCTTGCCGTGGAACATTATAAGACGCCGGTATGGAATCAGTGGGATTGGTATCCTACCATTAACCTGAGTTATATGCCTGCCCCCGGCTATGTCTGGCAATTGGCTTTGAGCAGTGATAAGGACTATCCTGATTATTGGGCGGTGCAGGACGCTATCTCTTATCTGGGCGGTGGGTATTCTGAAATACATGGGAACCCGTTCCTGAAACCGGCTCAGGAATATCAACTTCAGTTGACACATATTTTGAAGAGTAAATACATCTTCACTGCGTGGTTTGCCCATACGAAAGATTATTCTACCCAGACTCTTTATCAATCTTCCGAACGTCTGGTGGAAATCTATAAGCATTTGAATTTTAATTACCAGCAACAAGCAGGAGTACAAGCTTCTATACCATTTGATATAAAGCAATGGTTAAACTCTCGTTTAACTTTGATTGGTGTGTGGCATCATGAGAAGGATGATGATTTCTGGGATATTCCTTTTAACCGGAATATTTGTTATGGTATTGCCGTACTGACAAATACTTTCACTCTCTCTAAGAAGCCTGATCTGAAGCTGACACTGACGGGAATGGCTCGTAGTAAAGCGACTCAGGGAATTTATGATTTACCGTCTTCAGGGTATGTAAATGCTGCTTTGCGGTATGGCTTTGCCAAAGGAAAGGCTATTCTGAATCTTTATTGCAATGATATTTTTGAGACGGGACAGATAAAACCACGTATCCGCTTTGGTACACAGAACGTGACGAATGATTATGCTTGTTTCAGGGAAATCGGGGTGTCGTTTACGTATAAGTTCGGAGGATATAGGGAGAAGAAGAGGGAAGAGGTGGATAGGTCGAGGTTTAAGTAACGTTGTGTGTGTGTGTACTTTTTCTTTCGGCTTGTCCC
>OGYJ01002857.1_pt1 | contig 10983 bp, 9 predicted proteins | sample 1576531 | NCBI WGS metagenome assembly OGYJ01 (sample SAMEA3541574, study PRJEB24748) | human gut metagenome | biome: human gut; feature: human-associated habitat; material: faeces | place: China | collected 2012 | reverse complement strand
AACTACGTATGTAAGTCGGTTTCAGACTTACTTTATGTTTATTATCCTTATCTCTTATAACAGTTTTCCAGCCAAAGCTTCGAGCGCTGCCACATCCGACTGCTTGAACGCGGACCTTATTGTCACATGCTCATCCACGATCTCTATATCCTTCATCGCTGCCATCTGCTCTTTCATGAGTTTCGCCGCCATTGGTGCCCATGAACCATTTTCAATGAAAGCGACCTTTCTCTTCTGGTATGCCTTCATCTTCAAGTGGTTGATGAAATCCGCCATGACAGGCATCACACCGCCATCATATGTTGGGGCTGCAAGCACAAGTCTGTCGTATCTGAATGCATCCTCTATACACTCTGCGATATCATCCCTTGAGAGGTCTGATATCGCAACCTTTGGCGCCCCCTTTGCCTCAAGTATCTCCGCCAGCTTCTTTGCCGCCTTCTCTGTGTTGCCGTGGAGACTGCAGTATGCGATGAAGATTCCCTCATCCTCAGGTGTGTAGGTTGACCACAGCTGATATTTGCCTATGTAATATTCAAGATTCTCTGTGAGTATAGGTCCGTGAAGTGCGCATATCTTCTGTATGTCAAGTCCTGCTGCCTTCTTGAGAAGTGCCTGTGCAGGCATTCCATACTTTCCAACTATATTGAAGTAATATCTTCTCGCCTCGCATGCCCAGTCCTCATCTGTATCCAATGTTCCAAACTTGCCAAATGCATCCGCTGAGAAGAGTATCTTCTCGCTCTGCTCATATGTGACCATGACCTCAGGCCAGTGAACCATAGGAGCCATAAAAAACTGAAGTGTATGGCTTCCAAGTGAGAGTGTCTGTCCCTCTGCAACGGTCACGCTTCTGTCTGCCACAGGAACCTCAAAGAAGTTTGGAAGCATTGCGAAAAGCTTTGCATTTGATACAATCTTGATATCCGGGTATTTTGCAAGCACATCACCAAGATTCGCCGAGTGATCAGGCTCCAGATGTGAGATTATGAGGTAGTCAGGCTGCCTGTCGCCAAGCACCTCTGCCACATTTGCAAACCACTGGTCTGCGCACTTTGCATCCACCATATCCATGATGGCTATCTTCTCATCCATGATGACATATGAGTTGTACGCTATTCCGTTTGGCACTATGTACTGATTCTCGAACAGGTCTATGTCCTTGTCATCCACACCTACGTAAAATACTGTGTCAGTTACATTCTTAAGCATTGTATATCCTCCTCTTGATCCTAAGTATCTAATATAAATAATCCACGTTGTGTCCACATGATAAAATGATCGTTGCGACAGTTGCACTTGTGCAGACTATCATAATGACAGTTAATTATAACATACTAAATGAAAATAGAGAATCAGCACATAAGACCTGATTCTCCATTTTTTGATATTTTTTTATCATTGTCTGCTTATCCTTCTCTGCATCTTCTCCTGATACATACTGTGATCCGCTTCCCTCACATACTCTTCAAGGGTTTTATCACCATCTGGGTCTGTTATAACATAGCCTATACTAAACTCCAATTCAAACGGAAGCTTCTCCTGCGCCGCTATCTCCCTGGCCTTCTCAAGTATCGCCGCCTTTCTTTCCTCAGGAGTCTCATCCTCATCGTATATAGATATGGATACGAACTCATCTCCGCCGTATCTAACCGGAATACTGCTTATTCCGCCGCCTCCCGCCACAGCTCTGGCTGCATTTCTTATAGCCTTATCGCCAAACTCATGACCGTATGTATCGTTTATATATTTAAGCCTGTCCATATCAGCAAACATTATGAGAAGTGCCCTGCCCTGGCCCGCAGCCTTGTCAAATGCCTTTGCGGCGATCTGTCTCATGCCTTCCCTGTTGTATATCTGGGTAAGCGGATCCTTTATGGATATTGCCGTAAGCTCCTGATTGATCTGCTCCAGCCTCCATTTATTGAACAGGTTTATCATGGCTACATTCACTTCGCTCATTACAGTTGACCAAAGCTGCTTATCCATGAGGTAATATCCATTTTCGACACAGCAGAACCCAACTGCCTTTTCTCCGAAATGAAATGGCGCAAATAAAAATATATTGCCGCCGGCTTCATCATCCAGAAGAGGAAACATACTGTGGTATGTATCGCTATCGCCATCCGCTATGCCCTGCCTGTACACGATCTGCATTCTATGAGGATAGCCCTTCACAGCAAATACATCCTCATCGTACGCCGCCGATAGTGTCGGGCCAGCTCCCCCCATCTCCACAAGGGATCTGTCGACAACCATAACGCATTTCTTACACTCTGCCTGTGAATATGCCGTCTGTACACATGGATAAAGGCCACTGTAATCACCACATTTGCTGAGCAAATGCGTGAAGTCAAGTGTGCTCTCATCTATCTCCTCGCGTTCCACAACTCCCATTATATAATTCTTCAGGTACTGTCTGCCGTTCAGCATAGCATCCGTGCCACAGCCACAACTCTCCGTAAATATACAATTATAATCTATATAAGAGCTGGTATCCGGATTGTTTCCCGCCCAGATATTCAGCATGATCTCTGCAGCCGCAGCTCCGATCTTCTCACGGATCCTGCTCACCGTTGTTATGCGCGGCGTATAGTACGCTGCTTTATCAAAGTTGTCAAATCCCGTAACCTTAAAATCATTTGGCACTGAAAGTCCAAGTGCTTCAGCTCTGTTGCACACACCCACCGCCAGGTTGTCATTTGAACAGATTATTACATCCGGAAGAATCTTCTTCACTATCTCCCGTTCTTCCAGCCTTCTCTCATCCATCTCCTCATTATTCGAAGCCTCGGCATCCGGAGCAGAATCCGCAAAACTGCCACTGGTTATCTCACCGTACACCTCCGCAGGTCCACCGTAATCCGGTCCGTCCTTCTCATGTTTTATACACGTATGTCCATGTGCTCTGAGCAGCTCCTCGAATCCCGTCACGCCATCATTAAAACCAAAATCTCCAAACAGGACATCCTCATCCTCAACCTTGAGTCCATACACATCCATACAATCGCAGAATGCACGGCATCTCTCCTGAGCCTCATAGTTGTCCTTCGGTCCGGCAAGATACCACACCTTCTTCGCACCATGTTCCTCTATCATATGCCGAGTCATGTCATACATGGCATCATAATTGTCTATACCCACAAAATGCAGACCGTCAAAAGCAGTCTCGAGGCTTATAGCCGGAACTCCGCTCTTCCTTATCCTGTCCAGCAGTTCCGCCGTGACTTCCGGATATTTGATATTGTTGACAGATATTATGATCCCATCAAAGTCTGTCAGCTCCGGAAGATTGTATATATTGTATTCTCCATAGCTGTAACCGTCGTCCCTGTTCCAATTGCCGTTGCTGTTGAATATGTACAAATTAACATCAGCCCTGGCTTCCTTTATCTTCTGCATAAATCCCAGCGGCCAGGCGTAGGTGAAATACCTCTTCCAGCCATCCATGAACAATGCTACTTTTTTCATACCTTACCTCCTGATCAATCAGAACAACCCGTCCTGTCCCCATCTGTAAATTTGCCAAATATATTAAAAAGGCGCATCTGCATATATTATACACAGACCCGCCCAACCAAAACATATCCAAATGTATCAAAAATATGTACTTTACTATCAGAAACCACGGGGACGGAGGGGACAGACACCTACGTCCCCATAATTTACTTAAGTGGATAGTCGTCATGCGCCGGCTTGTAATCACGTATAGTCTTAAGTGCCGGCAGAGCATGTCCGTCATAATCAAAAAGTGTCTGATTTGCCCATTCATTTCCGCATGGTCCAGACTCCTCTATGTATGACAGAGCACCTTCCGTAGCCCAGCCGCTTCCCGGTACTGGTATCCAGCCTGCCTCCCAATAATAAAAGCCATCGCCACCAGGAACATCATCTATCAGTTTCATTATGTCGTTCATAAATTCCGCCTGTCCCTCAGGTGTCATAGGGTAGTCAAGATTCTCCACCAGTGAAGGCTTTGTGGCATAGCCCTTTCTATCGTCAGGTCCCAGTTTCTCATATTCTGCGTAGTCCTCCATGGTAAATCCCATGGAAACCTCAGCGATAACTATCTTTTTGCCATATCTAACCGCCATATCTCGCATATTTGCCTCTAGCTCCTTCATGGTTCCATGCCAGAACGGATAATACGACATTCCGATTATATCAAAATCTTCTCCTCTTTCCATGTAGTGGTCAAACCAATCCACATACATAGGATTGTTGCCGCCATTGTCGAGATGTATCATGACCGGAATATCAGAGTCAACCGATCTGACCGCCCTTATTCCTGCGCTCACAAACTTCGCGATATTGTCATACTCCGGCTTCTGTCCCAGCGGCCACATCAGTCCGTTTGTAAGCTCGTTTCCAACCTGAACAAGCTGAGGGAGAACGCCCGCAGCCTTCATCTCTAAAAGAGTCTCCCTTGTGTAGTCGTACACAGCCTGCTCAAGCTGATCCGCATCCATGCCTCTCCACGCCTTCGGCACCCTCTGCTTGCCCGGGTCAGCCCAGAAATCACTGTAGTGATAATCAAGCAGAATGCTCATTCCATGATCCATAGCGCGCTTCGCGAGTTTTTTGTATACCTCAAGGTCATTTGTGCCCGCACCATAAGGTACGCCGTCCTCCGTGTACGGATCATTCCACAGACGAAGTCTCACAGAATTCACACCATAGTTCTTAAGTATGTCAAATATATCTCCCTGCACACCATTGTCATAATATTTCGCCCCCAGCTCTTCAACCTCGACAACAGCGGAGAGATCCACGCCCTTTATATAATCTGCCATATTTTTGTCTCCTTCACCTGCATTTATTTTACTGCCTGTTATAACCAAGAACAGCCGCCGAAGAAAAATGTTCTGCATACCCCTGATGTACCAGTTCATCTTCATCTGTCGGCGGCCTTCTATCAAGATGACATCTGTCACCTAGTCGTCAAATGTAATCCTGTCATACATTCTTCCATATTTTATTCTGATGAGCTCGTTCTTTGCCAGAACGTCCTCCTCTGGTCCAACATACTGACAACGGATACAGTAGTATTCCTTCTTGTCCTTATCATAGAACATATCTATATCCAGATCTCTCATAAAACACATTGGACATCTGTAATTTAATTTGCCTTTTCCAGACTGAGCCATGTTGAAAATACCTCCTTATCCTTAAGTGTCTTTGTAAACCCGAGAGTGAACATTGGCGAGAACGCATATCCCTCTTTGAAATATCCTGTTGCATCGCTGCCAGATGCTCCCATGGCAGCCTTTGTCTCGATCGCAGGTATAACTGCTGACACCTCATCGGCGCCTGCGAGATCCTCTTCTCTGCACTTGTACTCATATGTGAGTGACTTGCTCTCTGAAGCATTCTTTGCTGTGAGAGTGATTCCTGTCATGTCCTCTGGGTACTCTGTTGTACCGTAGCATGCCACCATGTACTCATTGATCTCAACCTCTGCATCAGGGTTGCTCATCTCGAGGATAGTTCTTTCATGTCTTATCTTGGATGAACCCTCCTCAAAATATATCTTTGTCTGAAGTTTAACTGTCAGATCGTAGAACTCGATGTCAACCGGGTCAAGTGTAAGGATTCTTGTGCTTCCCTCCTGCGAGAATGTTGCCTTTGTTCTGCACAGACAGAGGTCGACCTCCTCACCCTTGTAGCTGATCTTGGCACTTCTTACAGTACCCTCTCCAGCATAGTGTGTGAAATATCCTGCTCTGTACTTCTCCTGGATCAGGAATGGATATGAAGCATCCTGAACATGTGGAGTTCCGATACCTACAGGCCAGTTGAGCTTTGCAGCGTATGGTCTGAGGTCAACGATCGCACCGCCCTGATCCATGTTGATCTGGGCTCTCATGTATGGATCGCAGTACCAGAATATCTGCTTGTCTGATCCGTACAGTATATCCTTCCAAAGAGCACACTCAGGCTCCTCGTATGTCTTGTTCTCTCTGTAGAAGTCAGCAAATTCAGCCATTGTCATGTCGATACATTTGCCTTCCTTCTTCAGGTCGCCATAATACTTCATTCCATCCTCGTAGCTCTTCTTGAGCAGCTCGTATGGAGCCTCCCAGCGTCCCATCTTGTTCAGCCAGCCTGGTCCAACGAACATCATGTTGTATGAATATCCATTGTTGAACTTAGCCAGATGACGATACTGGTCGATCAGGTTGTACAGATATGGGTACTCCCATGTCTTGCTGTCATAGATCATTCCACGGAGAACGTTCTGTGGATGTGTACCAAAGTTAGAACCATTTCCATCATAGCATGCCAGCAGATCTCTTGAAAGATGCGGGATGGCAACGATTCCGCTGTCCTCAGCCTCATTTGCTGCAGGTGCATGTGTGTTCTGCTTTGAAGGTATCCACGGATTCCATGGGCCGCCATCAAACAGTGTGTACCATGAGTTGTTACATGTGTGGTAAGCCTTAGGGCCCTCCTCCCAGCATGTTGCAACTGCACACTTGACTGATGGATACTTCTCCTTGATGTAGTTTGTAAGCTCAGCATCCATATAGTATGAACCTGTAGACACTGGATAAAAGCCAAATATATCATGGAACTTTCCAAATACGTCATCGACGATATTCTTCTTGTCCTCCATAGAGAACATCCAGATACAGAAGTCCTTGGTCTTGTACTTCTCTCTGAACTCTGTGCAGGGAAGTCCGAGAAGTGAGAGCGCTATCTCATCTCCATACTTCTCATGATGCTCCTTGGCGAGTGATACAGCCTCCTCGTTAAAAAGGCTGGCATATGTCATCTGAATAGTAGTCTTGAGTCCGTTCTTGTGAGCTGTCTCCTGCTGGAACTTGAATATGTCCAGTGACTCTGTGAGGAGAGCTTTTCTTCCGATATCCTCTGCCTGACCATGGCCTGTAACCTTCTCGGCATACTCAGGAACCATCTCAGGACGATGGATAATGTTTACAATAAATGTATTCTCCATATCTTAAATCTCCTATTTCGTATATGTTGTAACCTTTTGATCTAAAGATAATCGTCCCCAAATAAGCGACAATATCCTCATTTTTCATCCTGTCTGCCCTATTTTAGGGCTAATTATAGCAGGCATCCGCACCACCATCCATATGTGGTCCATCCGGCAACGCAGACACCTGCCCAAAATAAATTTTCTCATTTCTCTCAGACCGTCCGCCTTAACCCTTTACAGAACCGCCAGTTACACCCTCTACATAGTACTTCTGCATTATGACGAACAATATTGAGATAGGGATAGCTACCACGATACCGCCGGCGCAGAATACTGAGAAGTATTTGTTGACGAGTGATTTTTCAAGCATATTGTAAAGACCTATTGCTACTGTCCAGTCCTTCGAAACTCCTGAGTTGAGCATAAGCTTTGCAAATACGAAATCGCCCCAAGGTATAAGGAATGAACTGATTACCTGATACACCACGATTGGCTTACACAGAGGAAGGATTACCTTCGTAAATATCTTCGCCTCCGAAGCACCCTCAAGTCTGGCAGCCTCCTTAAGTGACATAGGTATTGTGTCCATGAATCCCTTCATGATGAGGAATCCAAGTCCTGATCCTGCTGAGTAAACTATGATCATACCGAAATGGCTGTTTGTAAGTCCCAGCATCTTCAGGATAAAGTAAATTGCTATCATGAGAAGTGGGCCAGGGAACATGTTCAGTATCAGTGACGCACTCATGATCTGTTTTCTGCCGTTGAATCTCAGGCAGCTCATCGCATAGCTGACCATAATTACAAATATAGTAGAGATGATACATGTAAATACTGCAATAATAAGTGTATTCTTGAACCATGACACATACTGCACAACCGAGTCAGGTCTTGTAAGCAGCTGAACAAAATTGTCCATAGACCAGCTCGTTGGGAAGAAATGCGCTGTATTGATTCCCTTATATCCGCTGAATGAAGTGACAATCAGCCAGATGATCGGAACCAGCCAGATAACTGCGAGGACAAGTAATACGATATGTTTAACGATTGAACCTATTGTTTTCTTCATTACTGGTACTCCTCCTCTTTATCTCCTGCAATCATTCTTGAGAATGATATAAGTGTAAATGCTGCACATATGATAAATACTATGATACCGATAACAGATGCCATCTTGTAGTCGTAGTATTCATTTGTAAGTCTGAACAGCCATGTAACAAGAAGGTCAACTTCCTTCGCATGCGAATTGGCGAGAGCCTGATTCTGTGTGACGAATACATCCTGTGTGAGCAGGTAGATTACGTTGAAGTTGTTGATGTTCTTTACAAAGTCTGTTATAAGTGCCGGGCCCTGGATGAACAGGATATATGGCATTGTGATCTTCCAGAACACCTGGAAATTTGTTGCTCCATCGATCTTTGCACTCTCGATCTGATCTGTAGGTATGTTCATCAGAACGCCTGTTGCGATCAGCATCTGGTATGGAACACCGACCCAGATATTGATGAGAATGATCATTACCTTTGCCCAGTGAGGATCAGTCAGGAACGGTATATATGTAAGATGCTCACCGACAAGTCCTGCATGCTTAAGCAGGTCTGTGATACCGATATTTGAGCAGATAGTGTTCACAATACCGGAATCAGCGAAGAAGTTTCTAACCAAAAGCAGTGTTACGAACTGTGGAACTGCTATTGATATGATGAAAAGTGTTCTCCACATCTTTGGCAGCTTGGTTGTCTTGGAATTGATCGCCTTGGCAAGAAGGATACCGCCTATGAATGTGGTAAATGTCGCCATGACCGCCCATACAAGTGTCCAGCCAAGAACCTTTCTGAATGAATATCCAAATGTTACTGTCATGCTGTTTGAGAACAGGCTTGCAAAGTTCTTGAAGCCCACCCATGTAAACAGTGAGTTTGGTGGAAGGTGCTGCTGATCATAATTGGTAAATGCCACCGCTATAAGAATAAGTATCGGCAGAATATTCATTATGACTACACCAATTGTCGGAAGTGTGAGAAGTGTTATGTGGAACTTCTCGTTGAAGAGTGCCTTCATATCTTCCTTGAATGTATTTATATGTTCTCCATTTTCCTTCATCTGCTGAAGCTTGTACACTGTCTTGATATTGTGAATGTAGAAAAGCACGAATATAAGAATGATGAACAACGCAACCACCGAATTGAGAAGGATCTGGAAAGAATTGTCATAATTATTAGTAGTTGTCTGCATGGTGAGTGGATCAAATACCTGCTCAAACTTTACAGTTCCAAGAGTTCCAAATTTGGCAAGGTTTGGTGCCGCATAGCCTACGCACATCAACACAAACGCAGCCTCAACGATGAGCATGATCAAACCATTGACGATCTGCTTTCTTGCGAAGTAACCTGCACCCATGATAACCGCTGAGAGCTTAACCCATATATCACCTTTTGCAAAAGCAACACCAAAATTCTTGAAGTATCTTCCTATGGCTTTAAAGAATCCTGATATTTTCTTCATGAAAAAGCTCCTCTCTTTTTAAAATGCCCCATATGCCACGAATGACATATGAGGCATTCTCATTATAACCTATAAATATTATTCAAAGTACTTCTTATTTAAAATTACTCCTGTGATACAGGTGCATCAATTCCTTCTACAGCGTTATCGAGAAGTTTCTGAAGGTCTGTTCCGTCTGGATTGCCCTGTGCAAGGATTGAACCAAGTGTCTCTGCTGGTGTCCAGTAGTTACCACCTACACGCTGTGGTGTTGCATATGCTGCCTGAGCTGCAAGAGCTGATATAGCTGGATCAGCCTTAACTTCATCTGACTCTGAAGCGTTGATGTTTGAAGGGCCAAGACCTCTCTGCTTAAATCTTGTAACCTGTGTATCCTCTGATGTAAGATACTCAGCAAGAAGCATTGACCAGCCTACATTCTTTGAATGTGGGTTTACACCGATAAGCTTGCAGCCTGAGAATGATGCCATCTGAACCTGCTTGCCTGCAACTGTGTATGTAGGAAGCTTAGCTGCTGCATAGTTCTCGCCCCATGCTGCCGCAGCGTCTGCTGCTCTCCATGTTCCGTTAACTGCTGCACAGATTGTACCCTCAGCGATCGCTGTTGCCTGTGTAGGATCATCCATATCTACAAATACGCCAGTCTTGAAGAGATCAAGGATTGCCTGAGCTACATCTGTACCGCCTGCCTGATTCCAAGTACATGTATTTGTAAGTCCGTCATCGTTAAGTGTAAGGTCAAGACCTGCTCCCTGGAAGAATGAGTATACATACCAGGCATCTGATACGTTCATAGCGATCTTCTTGTTTGCCTTCTTTGCTGCCTCGATCATAGCATCCAGTGACTGAACATCATCCTCTGTGAATACTGATGAATCATAGAACATGAAGTATCCGTTATCTGCCGTCATTGGATATGCATATAATGTTCCATCAACAGAAGCTGCCTCAACAGAAGCTGCTACATTCTCGTTTGCAACATCAAAAGTATATGTAGCCTGTACCGGCTGAAGTGCTCCAGCCTTAACCAGCTCATTGATCTGATCATCAGCAAATGCGAATACATCAGGAGCAGCCTCAACGTCTACCAGGATATCGTCCTTTGCCTTTGACTCTGACTCAGCTCCGAGTGTGATGTTGAAGTCAACGTCTGGATACTTTTTCTTGAAATCTTCAATAACCTGTGTTGTGAGATCCTGATCTTCCTCAGAAGCCCATACCGAAAGATCTACAGTTCCTGTTGTTGCATCAATTAAGTTCTGAATTGCATCATCTGATGCTGCAGCCTGTGTTGTGCTGTCGCCAGCAGCTGCTGTTGTTCCTTCATCCTTTGAATCTGCGTTGCCACATCCCGCAAGGCATCCTGCCATCATCGCAGCAACAAGTGTTAATGATAAAACTTTCTTTCTCATTCCTATGTCCTCCTCTTTAAATAAATAATAAGAAAATTAGTTGCTCTTTTTGTTTCCCGTGCGCAATCGGTTGTTCTTTATGGTTATATATTATCAGTTCTGTTTATTGTTGTCAACTAC
>OGYJ01002853.1_pt1 | contig 10997 bp, 6 predicted proteins | sample 1576531 | NCBI WGS metagenome assembly OGYJ01 (sample SAMEA3541574, study PRJEB24748) | human gut metagenome | biome: human gut; feature: human-associated habitat; material: faeces | place: China | collected 2012 | reverse complement strand
TGCTGATATTCTGCAAATTATTCAGTTCACTGAAAATACTCATTTGACTGAATTTGCTAATACCTGTCAGGAAAAGGAAACGAAGATATTCTCCTTGCGCTTTCAAGGGACTAAAGAATTTCCGCATTTCTTCTCGAAGTTCATTTTGCAGTTCCGGCAAATGGTTACTGTCTAATAAAGGAGCATCGTATTCGTCGATAAGTACTACTACCGGTTTGCCCGTCTGTTCATAAGCACGACGAATCACTCCCCGGAAACGTTCCGCCGGCGTACCTTCTACTTCTTCCTTTCCATAGAGTTTTTCCCAATCGTATAGATTCAGATTCAACTGTCCCAAAAGGTCGGAAAGTGCTGTGTACTTTGTCATACTGAAATCAAGGTGCAACACCGGATAGACATTCCACTCTTTCTCTAAACGCTCCATTGCCAAACCTTGAAACAATTCCTTCTTCCCCCGAAAATAAGCATGAAGAGTGGATACCAACAAACTTTTTCCGAAACGACGGGGACGAGTCAAAAAATAAGCCTTATTGGTATTAGCCAAACGATAAATCAACTCCGTCTTATCTATATAGACGTTGTTATTATTGCGTAACTGCTCAAAATTCTGTATTCCTATCGGGTATATTCTGAAAGTAGTATCCATAATGCCTATCCTTATAAAATTGAAATGTAGACAAATTTAGGCATTAAAATATAGACTTCAAACAGTACGTACTGTTTTCTACACTTCATTCAGTTAAAAGCAACTATACTTATACTTTCCTCTTTTTAAAAGCAATGAAGTACCCGGAAATTTATTACCTTTGTGTAATTGATTTATAAAACCGGAGTATATGAGCACTAAAATTTATCCCATCGGCATACAGAATTTCGAAAAGATTCGTAATGACGGCTATTTATATATTGATAAAACGGCATTGATGTATCAAATGGTAAAAACCGGTAGTTACTATTTCTTAAGCCGCCCGCGCCGCTTCGGAAAGAGTCTGCTCATCTCTACTCTTGAAGCCTATTTTCAAGGAAAAAAAGAACTGTTTACAGGACTGGCTGTAGAAAGGTTGGAAAAGGATTGGATTAAATATCCGATACTACATCTGGACCTTAATATCGAAAAATATGATACGCCGGAAAGTCTGGATAATATACTCGAAAAATCGTTGACTGCATGGGAAAAGCTCTATGGTGCCGAGCCATCCGAACGCTCATTTTCTTTGCGTTTTGCCGGTATCATAGAACGCGCCTGCAAGCAGGCAGGACAACGCGTAGTTATTTTGGTAGATGAATACGACAAACCCATGTTACAAGCTATCGGCAATGAAGAGTTGCAAAAACAATTCCGGAATACCTTAAAACCATTCTATGGGGCACTCAAAACAATGGATGGCTATATAAAGTTCGCGTTCTTGACCGGCGTTACAAAGTTCGGCAAAGTCAGTGTGTTTAGCGACTTGAATAATTTGGATGACATCTCAATGCGAAAAGATTATGTTGAAATCTGCGGTGTCAGCGATCAGGAGCTTCATGAAAACTTAGATATCGAACTTCATGAGTTTGCAGAGACGCAAAGTTTGTCGTATGACAAACTCTGTACAAAACTAAAAGAATATTATGATGGCTATCATTTTACACATAATTCTATCGGTATATATAATCCGTTTAGTCTGCTCAACGCTTTCAAATATAAAGAATTCGGCAGTTATTGGTTTGAGACGGGGACACCTACCTATCTGGTTAAGTTACTAAAAAAGCATCATTATGATCTGGAACGGATGGCACACGAAGAAACTGATGCACAAGTACTGAATAGCATCGACTCCGAATCAACCAACCCGATTCCAGTGATTTACCAAAGCGGATACCTCACCATTAAAGGATATGACGAACGTTTTGGCATATACCGTTTAGGTTTCCCCAACCGTGAAGTAGAAGAAGGATTCATTCGCTTTCTGCTTCCTTTTTACGCGAATGTGAATAAGGTGGAATCCCCATTTGAAGTTCAAAAATTCGTCCGTGAAGTAGAAACGGGAGATTATGATTCTTTCTTCCACCGCCTGCAGAGTTTCTTTGCCGATACGACTTACGAAGTAATCCGGGAGCAGGAACTACATTATGAGAACGTACTTTTCATCGTTTTCAAGCTAGTTGGCTTCTATACCAAGGTGGAATACCACACTAATGACGGGCGTATAGATCTCGTGCTACAGACAGAGAAGTTCATTTATATAATGGAATTCAAGCTAAACGGAACAGCAGAAGAGGCTTTGCAGCAAATTAATGACAAACGCTATGCGCTACCTTTCGAAGCGGATGGACGGAAACTATTCAAGATAGGGATTAACTTCAGTGAGAAAACCCGTAATATCGAGAAATGGGTGGTAGAATCCTGAAGTATACCCCGCCTTGACAAAGAGACTGTTATTATTAACGTGGTGATCTTATTCCAATCCCGGCCACGCTTTTGTTGAATACGTAGCCTCAAGCGCATTTTCTAAATTATCATTCAGACTCGGGAAGAAATCGATTCCTGTCTTTTCTTCCAGTTCGTCTATTGATAATGCATAGTCAACAAGTTTTATTGTTTTTGCAGGTTTATTGTCTGTATGTTCCATCCAGAAGGCAATAGCTTTGAAAGAATCTCCCTTTTTAAACAACAAAGCCATATAATAATATCTAGGAATGGGCTTGCTACGGTCGTTACTAATATATCCTCTGATCTGATCTTCCTTATCAATCGTTCCTCCTTTTACCACATATAAGGTATCTGAAGATGTGCAGCTACGTCCCCATGATTGCACCTGTCCCTCCAAAGTCAACCAAATACCTGTATTAAATTTATTTCGTTGAGGACTCATATTAGTGTAATAAAAAGTCTGTTCATTTACCTCACGCGAATAAAGTCTGTCGGCAGAAGCACAAAGATGCCCTCTATCATAACCTTGTTTCCCAAAATCTGCTTGCACACGTTGGTATTGTGAACCGATAGCAGGATCTGCATCAAAAGGCTCATCACTACGTGATACATTTTGTTGCTTTGTTTGATTGTCAAATCGAAAGGCAATCCAACGGGAATGTTTCTTACTCTTATCGTATTCCATACTGAAAGAAGTTACTTTCTGCCCATTGAATGTGGTGTAGTGTGTTACAAACACATCGTTTGCACCATTGCGTAAGGCTGGGAGTTCTACGATGCCGGTGGCGAAATTATTGGAGTTGTTATTTTCATCTTTATCACAAGCGCAAAAGCTTATACATAATAAGCCCAGCCAAAGCAAAGTATTATATCTCATACAATATCAAATATTAAAAAAGAACTAAAACTGACCCAAACATTATTTGAGCCAGTTTTAGATTCTATTTTTGAGGAATACCAATTATTTTTTTACAACCAAAGATGCATTATCAATCAACATATCTTTAGCCGCAACAGACTTACTACCCGAACTCATAAATACAATAGAAACAGTTTGCTCTGCTTCCAACTCAATTGAATATTCATATTTAGTCCATTCATCAGTTAAAGCAATTGCAGTCGTTCCACTAACATAATTATATTTGCCACTATCCACCGTACCGTCCTACTTGCTTAGCACATAACCAACTTTCATATTAGTAGCACCTGCTACAGCATTCTTTGCATATACAGAAAGTGTGTAATTTCCAACACTTAATTTTATATCATCACTACCTAAACGTTTATTACTCGTTGAGGTATTAGATATTAACACCGACATCGTACCATCTTGCGCGCTTTCTGTATATTTACTATAGGTAGCATTAGTTGCAGATTCTCTCCCCCAACCTTCTGGCTTAGTATCATTCCAAACTTCAAAACTACCATTCTTCAATAATTCACCTGATGGTTCCGGGGCAGTACCTCCTTCCACACCATATAATCTAATGTTATAAAGACGGAAACCTACAGTGTTATCAGCTACATCAGCAACAAACTTTAACGTAGAAGCATCAGTACCTGCAACCTCCACTTCCACTTGCATAGAATAGAAAATATTAGCTTCTTTATTTGCTGCGCTCACAACCTTACTTGCTGCCACTACTTCCTTGTCATTCAAAACAACTTTGATAGCACTCAAATCTGCAGTTTCACCTGCATTATACACATTAGACGCTACTTCATAAGCAACAATGAACTTACTATAACCAGAAGCTTTTATATTAGAAATTGAGAAATTCACCTCACTATTTTTAGGAAACCAAGCATGATTCACCATAGGTGCATCTGAAGAAACTTCAGGAGTCTTATGAGCAATAGCACGTATATCTCCACTCGTTGCTGCAAAAGTCAAATTCGAATTATCCCAACCCTGATAAGCACTTATAGCTGGTCTTTCTTCATCTTTTCCTATAATCTTAGCACCAAACTTTTCTGTAAATATTTCAGTTCCCTCAACAGGAGGTTCAGGAGTTTCACCACCTTCACCTTCTCCAACAATCTTCACATTCTTCACTTCCCATGTACCTACATTAGAAGTAGTACTTATATATTTGAAAGCAAATTGAATATTTTTACCAACATAGCTAGCAAGGTCAATATTACCAGAAGAAACAAATTTCCAATCCTGATTAGTTCCATAAGTTGGTATAGTAGCTTGAGTCCAATCAGAAGCAGTACTTTCCTTCACCCATATAGTCAACTCTTTTGCAGGATCACCACAGAATTTATGAGCATGTTCAAATGTCAATGAAGCTTTGGTCGCTTTTGTCAGATTTACAACAGGAGATATCAACCAGCTTTCTGATGCTTCTTTTTCTGTTGCAGAGATATAAGCACTAGCTTTCATATATTTGCTGGCAGTTCCGCCAGTCTCCGGTGTATAAGACTCCCATTTCCAGATTTCGCTTACTTTAGTAGGACGTGTTTTATCTTCAATAGTAAATGTACCTTTATCTGAAGCAAATGATTCTTCAAAGAATGTAACTCCGCCAACCGGAGGCGTAGGCTCATCTCCCCCTTCACCAATAATAGTGCCATCTTCCAATATCGCAGTTGTAACTTCTTTCAATCCCGGTAATCCCCATGTATTTTTCACTAAGGTTCCTTTCAAAGTCACTAAACGAGGAAGAGGAGTTGTTGCATTATCAACCAAATTTAAAGCTGCCTTAACTTCAGAGCAGCCAGCAGTTTTACCACTTAAATTAACCGCTGAACAATTCTTATAATCGCTTTCTCCACGGTCATCTGCAATCAGAAATGCAGTAGCTTTCACACCTGTGGGTTGTGTTCCAAAAACAACATCATTTTCAGAACTTATGGACATATCGGTAGAAGACTTAATACCTGCTACAATATATGCTTGTACCCAAGCTACAGTAGTACCATCGGCCTTAGCCTTTAAATCTGATACAGTATATGGATTATCTTTAGAACCATCACCCGTCAGCCCCGGAACATCACCCTCTCCCAATATATCATAAGGAGCCGGTACATCACTACATGAACTAAATGTGAACACTGCAAGCAGTGTCAAGAATAAAGCATTTAGAATCTTTTTCATAATTGTATATTGTTATTTGAATTATTTATTGCGTTTTACATCACTGCCAGTACGAATAATCAATTGCCAAGCATTGTTATATCGGGTCAGTATACCTGTCACATTTAAAGTACCTTGCGGAAGAACATCTTTTGAGAAGTTAGCATAGATACTGGTATGTGCCACAGCCGCAGACTTAGTACCATCAGCATAGTTGATATTGCGTTCTACAAAAGAAAGATTTGGATTGGCTACATCTTCCTCTGCTGCATAAGTTGTAGTACCATTTGCATCCGGAAAACTTACATTTTTTAATGTAACAAGCAATGGCGCCTGCTTCATATCCACAGCGGTCAATTCTGCAGCCGTAGAGATTTCTAAAGGTCTTAATTCATCATAAAACAACTTCGGTTCATTAATCAAACGTACATGCTGTTTCCATACATATTCGGGCATACGTCCCACTTTACCTTCATAAATTGAACCGATTTGTGCAAGCTTACGGTAACTACCGATTTGCAATCCCTTACAGTCAATTACGACTTTTTGACCTACCGGACAAAAGGCATATAATCCGGAATTATTAACTCCTACAATAATAGCACCTGTTTCATCACCAACGACAAGCTGTTTGTAGATGTTCCCACTTTCATCATCTCCAATTATTACACCTTCAATACGTGTTTCATCCTCAATAGTAGTATACGTATCAGTACTCGTATCGATGAAATCATTGTATTTCTCTTTCAATGCAGCTATTGAAATGGTACGTCCTTCCGGGATTGAATTATTGCCATAAGCATTTCCCGTCACCGGATCATCATAGTTCTCACAGGAAGTGAGACCTGCGCCACATAGCAGCAATCCGGTACATAATATAGATAGTAATTTCTTCATAATTGTTTCTTCCTTTCTTATTGTTTTGGATTGATAACTACACATTCTTAAAATCTATAACCAATGTTCAAGAAAGCATTGAACGGGAATGCGTAGAAATACTTAGAATTCTTGGAAAACTTGTAAACACGTGCGTCACCGTCTTTGTAATTATCATCACGGTTTTGTTCGAAACCACCTGTACGCAAATCTGTATTGTTCAGGATATTAGTCAAACTTAAATTGAGACTAATGCTCTTTCCATTGCGCAAACGGATATATTTTCCAATAGAAGCATCCAACATAAATCCGCCATCCAGTTTCTCCTGACCCGGTACATTGAGAACCGGATTTCCGTTAGCATCTACACCGGCACCATTCTTATCTAATACACTGCCAAGACGACGATAGCTTGAGAAATCGATATATACACGATCATAATAGTTTCCGGTCAAATTGAAGAACCAACCTTTTACGTTATAATCCAAAGCAAGGCTATAAGCAGAAAGCGGAGTACCATTAGCACGCATACCTTTAGCATAAACACGATCGAGGTTTGACTCATTCTCACTTTCATATGTCAATACAGCATCCGGATTATTGGTGTATTTAGCTTCACTCCAAGTACCGATAGCCGTCAATGAAAGTTCACTTGTCAACTTAAAGGTAGCCGCTGCTTCTATTCCCCAATGTTCCTTTTCAATGCCATTCATAGAAAGATAAGTGAAACGTGCTTCGCTATCATTATAAAAAGCATCCATTTCTACCTGATTCTGGAAGCGAGTGTAATAACCAGTCAAACGTCCCATCACCCATGGAGTGTTGAAGTTATAAGTCAAATCACCACCAATGATACGCTCTGTTTTCAAGTCTCTCACAAAGTCATTCTTAATACGTGGAGCAATAAAAGAGTTATAGGCCAACGGTGCACGTTCTTCATATCCGGCATTCAACGTGAAAGAATGGTTACCATTGATAGCCCAATTCAAACCGGCTTTTATACCTCCTTCAAGGAATTTAGCCGTACCGCTGCTACCAAGTGATTTCAACGGAGCACGTCCGTTTCTCATCAATCCATCGCGGAACATCTGTGTAGATCCTATCTTACCGGAAGCAAAATAGTTTAATGACCCGCCATTGTTACCCTGATAACGCACCCATGCACTCTGCTTATTCACATAGATGTTATAATCATAACCAAATTTATCACCTTCACCAATACGGCGGTTAGGATTATCAAGATCATTTTGCACCATACTGGAACTAGCTCCATGATCGCGCACTGCAAATTTGTCGACGTCAGTATAAAGCTGTCCGCCCAGCAAATCCTTCATTTTTTTATAATGCATACCTTTGGTTGTATTCACGGCAACTCCCGCAATGTAGCTGTTGTGTTCATTCCATTGATGATTGAATACCGAACTAAGGTTGAAAGCCAACTGATCATCATGACGTTCTTCTACATAATAAAGTGTCTCTTTACCTAATGCATTCGCCTGTTTATTGGCAAAATAAAGAGCATCCCAATCTAACTGACGATAAGCTTTATTATTTTTCCAATTATCTGTAACTTCATTAAACTGCTGCAATTCATCGGCAGTAGGAACAGATTCCCATACATCAAAGATTGAGCTAGGCAACTTTTTATAATAATCCGGGCGTGGATCGGCCGCATTACCATTCCAGCCTAGAGCACTTTTCCCATAGTTGGAATATTTGAATCCGGCACTTGTCACTAACTTCTTATTATCATCAATGGTGAAATTCCATGAAGCAATAGCCGATGGTTCGAACTGACGTACAATACGTGCATTTCGTTTTTCTCCATTCTGATATCCCCAGTTCGGATTATAATAATGACTGTTCGCTAAATAATAAGCTTCTTCGGTTGCCGCCATTTGCTGTCCTCTCTCTGTCGGTGTTCCCCAAGTTGCCAAAGAGAGACTATGGCGTTCGTTGAATACTTTCTCCGCACCGAGAAAGTAAGAAAAAGAATTATATTTGATTCCTTCAATATTTCCCTCATTACCCCAGCGATAACCCAATGATCCGGTAAATGCCCAACCATTGTTCATCAGACCTGTAGAATAAGTATACATTCCACGCAAAATGTAGTTGCGGTTACTACCTGACAGTGTTAGTTTTGAGCCGGCCGCATATTGGCTGGCACGTAAATTGATATTGGTGGCACCTCCTATCGCGCCAAAAGTAAAGTTGTTAAATTCAAAAGGACCGATCCCTTCCTTATTACGGGTAGCATCGTTCAATCCTCCTATTAATCCGTAGCTGAAACGTCCTGTTTCTGCATCATTAAACTGTACCCCATTGATATACATGTCACTGTACTGGGAATCATATCCCCTTACACGAAATCTCATTGGGCTAAACAGATAACCTACATTTGACAGATAAACATCATTGTTAGAAGTGACCAATGCAGATGTGCTCTGTGCTGCATCATCATCCTCATTCAATTGTGATTCTGTAAACATGAAAGAAGCATTGTCCTCACGGGCGTTTTGCTTTGCCTTTTGCTGCGCAAAAAGTGCTGGCATTAAGCAAAATAGCACGATCGCTAACCCTAGTCGTTGTTTCATAATTTAATTTATATTAATGTTAATTGGTCTTTCATTTTGCAACATAAAAGAAATATGTTGTTACGCAAAATAACAAAGAATTTTATATATAACAATGTTTTTTGCAAAAAAAGTAACTAGCAAGGGTGGTTTTTCCGTTTTCTTTTTAGATATTTGTCATACAAATGACAAATTACCCACTTTTAAAATCAATTTTAAAGATGAAAAAAAGCTTAATGACTTTAGGTGTACTCGCTCTTTTTGTCCTCATGGCCTACGGACAAGAAAAGAAATTTGCCCTCTACAGTGTAGCGTTCTACAATATGGAGAATTTGTTTGACACCATTCATGATGAAGGTAAGAATGACTACGAGTATCTTCCTAACGGTACTAATCAGTGGAATACGATGAAGTATAAGGCTAAGCTGAAAAACATGTCGGAAATATTAAGTATGTTAAGTACCGACAAGTTACCAATGGGTCCCGCCATTATCGGCGTTTCTGAAATCGAAAATTACAGAGTATTGGAGGACATACTGAAACAACCTGCTTTAGCGGACAGAGGGTACCAATATGTTCACTACGAAGGAGCAGACCAACGTGGTGTGGACTGTGCTTTCTTCTATAATCCCAAATTGTTTGAACTGACAAATAGTAAACTCGTACCTTATGTATATATCAATGATACGGTGCATAAGACACGTGGTTTCCTGATTGCCAGCGGTAATATCGCAGGTGAGAAAATGCACTTTATCGTCAATCACTGGCCTTCGAGAGCAGCTGCTTCTCCGGCGCGTGAACGCGCAGGGGAGCAGGTTAGAGCGATCAAAGACTCACTGTTAAGGGAAGACTCCGCAGCCAAAATTGTTATCATGGGGGATATGAATGACGACCCGATGGATAAAAGTATGGCCGTAGCACTTGGAGCTAAACGTAAGCCTGCTGATGTAGGACCTACAGATTTGTACAATCCTTGGTGGGATACTTTGAAAAAAGGATACGGAACTCTGATGTACAAAGGCAAATGGAATTTGTTCGATCAAATCGTATTCACCGGGAATTTATTGGGCACTGATCGCAGTACACTGAAATTCTATAAACATGAAATCTTCCGCCGTGATTTTATGTTCCAAAAAGAAGGGAAATACAAAGGTTATCCTAAACGGACGCAAGCAGGTGGTGTATGGCTAAATGGGTATAGCGATCACTTGCCTACTATTATTTATCTAATTAAAGAAGTGAAATGACAAAAGCATTATTTAAACTATTCATCCTGTTCATAGCCTGTAGCACTGCAATCTCATGTAGTGAGCAGGATTCGCCTGAACTTCCGGACAATCCGGGCAATACCAATCAAGGAATTGCCTCTATTGACCAAACGCAAATCAATGCAAATGGAGGCGGATTTATCATTCGTGTAAAAGCTGATGGCACATGGCAGGCTTCAAGTAGTGAGACTTGGTGTACATTGAGTAGAACATCCGGCAATGGAAATGGCTCTATCAGTGGATATATGAAAGCAAATACCGGAGCTGAACGAAGTGTCATTATTACAATCATAGCAGGGAAAGAAAAAGCAGAGTTTACACTCAAACAATTAGCTGGCAATGGCTCAAATCCAGATCCAGACCCGGAAAAACCTTCAGGATATGCAGGGAGAATTGAAATTCCGAAGTTGAAAGGTGGAAGCATGAACATTTTCCATACTTGGACAACAACAGAGAACGGAAAAAAGACTGTAACTTATAGCTATGAATATGATTGTACCAAAAAACATGTGCGTTGGGTAGCATTGACTTTTGATAATGTAACTTCTCAAAAGAATGTAGACCGTAAAGACGCTTATCAACCGGACCCCAATATTCCGGCGCAATATAGAACTGACAGGCAAGACTACTATTCACCTTATAATAGAGGACATATGGTAGCTTCAAGTGACAGATTATATAGCCGCGAAGCAAATAGTCAAACTTTCTATTATTCTAATATCAGTCCACAACTAATAACTGGATTCAACGAAGGTGGAAGTACTTGGGATGCAATAGAGAAC
>OGYJ01002850.1_pt1 | contig 10999 bp, 13 predicted proteins | sample 1576531 | NCBI WGS metagenome assembly OGYJ01 (sample SAMEA3541574, study PRJEB24748) | human gut metagenome | biome: human gut; feature: human-associated habitat; material: faeces | place: China | collected 2012 | reverse complement strand
CCTATAATTTAGACAATAGCCTGATTATTGGAGTGCATGAATGGCACTTGCAATGCAGCAGGCCGTGCGGAATGGGCCTCCGGCTCACTCTGCGAAGGCGCAGCCGCGCTCATGGTCGTTCACGATGCCAGCGGCCTGCAAATAGGAATAGATAATGGTGGAGCCGACGAACTTCATGCCGCGGGCGCGAAGGTCGGCGGAAACGGCGTCGGACAGGGGAGAGGTCGCGCGGGGAATGCCGCTGTCGTCGCGCAGGACATTGCCGCCGGTAAAATGCCAGAGATATTCGGAAAAGCTGCCCCATTCCGCCTGAATGGCAAGGAAGATCCTCGCATTGTTCACAGCGGCGGCAATTTTCAGCCGATTGCGGACGATTCCGGCATCCTGCATCAGCGCGGCGCATTTCTCCGCGTCATAGGCGGCGATCTTCTGCGGGTCAAAGCCATCGAAGGCGCGGCGAAAGGCCTCGCGCTTGTTGAGAATACACTCCCAGGAAAGGCCCGCCTGAAAGCTTTCCAGTAGGAGCAGTTCAAAGAGATAGGCGTCGTCGTAATGCGGCCTGCCCCATTCGAGATCGTGGTAGCGGACATAGGCCGGGTTTGTGAGATTGACCCAGCGGCAGCGATGGAGTTCCTGCATAATTGGCTCCTTTCATAGAGAATGGCCGCCGTTTCCGGCGGCCATCTGCGTTTTGTCAGAACATTTCGTCGAAGAGGTCTTCGTAAGGTATAAACTTGCTGCTGAGATCCGCCGCAAGTGCCATCAGCTCACTCTGGTCAAGCTCCAGGATCATGACGGGGCTGCCGATGTCAAAGCTCTTATCAAACGAGGAAAGCACATAGGCGAAGGACAGATTGCCGCTCGAACCGTCTACATCGATGAAAATGTCCTCCATATCGATGTTCAGCGTTTTGCTGTCGGACTCGATGCGGCCGTCGAGGCTGAGCAATACTTCCGGATATGCCGCCGGGACATGGAGCGAGGCGCTGAAATTATTGCCGGAGCGCTTTGGGGCATAGCTGCATTCCCACTCGAAGACGAGCGTGCCGTCCGCCTCCATGTAGGTGCTGTCGGTGAACGTGCCGCCCTTGGCACTGTGATTGCCGGAGGACTCCAGGAAGATTCCGCTTCCGTAATTTTCAAAGGAAAGGCTGAAATAGTCTGTGTGATTTTTTCCGCCTGTCCGGATGGAAAGAAGCATGTCGCTGGAATACTCGTCGTCCGACGGGCTCCAATCCACACCGCAGAGGTAGCCGCCGGAGACATAGGCGGTCAGCTCGATATCGCCGAGCGTATCCAGCGCATTCAGGATATTTTCACGTGCGCTGTCAAACGGCGAAGCGGCAGCACCGATGGCGTAGCCGGCGGAGAAGCCGCGCGCAAAGGAGGAGGTCGGTTCGACCGGGAAGCCGCAGTCTGCCAGCGCGTCCTGTAGATTATCGCTGGTGGTGGATTCGAGGTAATCGAAGTAATCGTTCACATAGGCTTCCAGTGCGCTCTGCGGGATCAGGACGCGGTAGCTCGCACAGGAATAGCTTTCACCGCCGAAGCGCAGCTCCTGCTTGCCGAGCTTTTCAGCCGTGACGGCCTTCCAGAGCGCCTTGCCGGAGGCGTCGCCGAACTCCTTGGAGGAGGTGGTCTCGTTCAGAAGATCGAAGAGGTTGAAGCTGACATCTGCGAAGTCCGAGGCGTCGAGGCCGAAGATGGAGGACGTGAGGTCGGCGCCGAGCGTCTCCGTATTGACGGCCCAGAAATCATCGTCCAGAAGCTCCGGGACGTTTGCGGCGGCAACGTTATCGTCCACGGCGGCACGCACCGTGAACATGCTGCTGCGCTGGTCGAGAACGGAGCCGGTCAGACCTATGTAGCGCTTCGGGATGTTCACATCCGAACGCAGGCGGAAGCCGTCGAAGGAGTATTCGCCGTCGGTGAGGTCGTCGATGCCGCGGATGGTGATCTCCTGACTGAACGCATGGCTGCTGAGGAGCTTCTGCGCATCAAAATTGGAAAGGCTCTGCGCGGCGTTGGTATAGGCCTTTACGGTCTTTTTGGCAGCGAGACCGACGGTGTTCTTCGGGGTCATGAACAGACGGCTGATCCCGAAGATGCACAGGAACAGAAGCACCGCGCCGCCTGCGATGGTCAGAAGCAGACGCAGCGTGTTTTTTGGCGGCTTTGGCTGGACGTAATTCTGTCCGTAGCCGTTATCGTCGGACAGATCAAACGGGGAGGAGCCGGAGTCGAAAACGAGCTGTGCGCCGCAGCTCGTGCAGAAGCGTGCGCTGTCGGGTACATTTTGCCCACAGTTGGTGCAGAACATAGAGATCCCTCCTTGATTTATTAATCTGATTATACCGGCTTCTGGACACATTTGCAAGGGCAGAGTGCGAAAAATGGAAACGTAAGGGATTTGAAAAGGTCGCCGAAGATTGTCGAAGTGCATAAGATAGGACGGGAGGGAAAGCTTCTATGTTTGAATATCTGTTTACGTTCCAGTCTCTGACCGCCGCGCAGAGCGCAAGGAGCGTTTTGAATACGGAGGGGATCCGCGCACCGGTCGGTCGCTCGGCGCGGAAGCTCTCGGCCAACGGCTGCGGCTATGTCCTGCGTGTCAGCGCCCGCGACGGTATCCGCGCGCTGCATGTGCTGCGGAAAAACGGGGCGGAATATGTGCATCTGTACCGCGTCTATCCGAGCGGTATGCTGGAGGAGGTGCGCGTGTGATCTATTTTGACAGCGGCGCGACGACGCTCCGCAAGCCGCCGGAGGTCGCGCGCGCGATGCTCCGCGCGATGGAACAGTGCGCAAGCCCCGGACGCGGCGGACATGAGGCGGCGATGGCTGCGGCAGAGGCGGTCTATGACTGCCGTGTCCGCGCGGCTGCACTCTTTGACGCGCAGCCGGAGCAGATCGTTTTTACGATGAACGCGACCCACGCGCTCAACATGGCGATCCGGACGCTCGTTTCGCCGGGAGACCGGGTCCTGATCTCCGGCTTTGAGCACAATGCGGTGGTGCGGCCGCTCTATGCGCTCGGGGCGGAGACGGTGATCGCGGGACGAGCGCTCTTTGATCCGGACGATACGCTGAGGGCATTCCGGGAGCGGCTCGACGGCGGAATCCGCGCGGTCGTCTGCACGCATGTATCGAATGTGTTCGGATACATTCTTCCGATCGGGAAAATTGCCGCGCTCTGCCGGGAACGGGGCGTTCCGCTGATCGTGGACGCTTCGCAGTCGGCGGGGATGCTGCCCGTGAGCCTGAGAAAGCTCGGCGCGGCCTTCATCGCCATGCCGGGACACAAGGGGCTTTACGGCCCGCAGGGGACGGGGATCCTGATCTGCGGAGAAAAGCCGTACCCGCTGATGCAGGGCGGAAGCGGAAGCCTGTCCGCCTCGCCGAGAATGCCGGATATCCTGCCGGATATCGCGGAGGCCGGGACACATAACGTCTGCGGCATCGCGGGGCTTGCCGCCGGGCTGGAATTCGTGCGCAGGCACGGGATCGGAAAGATCGAGCGGCATGAGCTGCGGCTGCGGAAGACGCTGGAACGGTGGCTGCGGGAGGATACGGACGCGGTCGTCTTTTCCGGCACGGCACAGAGCGGCGTCCTGTCCTTCCTGCTGCCGGGCGAGGACTGCGAGGATACGGCGCGGCGGCTGGCGGAGCAGGGGATCGCCGTGCGTGCGGGGCTGCACTGTGCGCCGCTGGCGCATGAGAGCGCGGGAACGTTCGAGACCGGGACGGTCCGCGTCAGTTTTTCCGTTTTCAACACAATGACGGAGGTCGAGACGTTCGTGAACGCTGTAAAAAATATGCGCGGGGACGGAATTTGAGTCCCGATGGCACTTGCACATCGGCTGCGTTTGAAGTATAATGACCAGTAAGTATAAAGGTAAGCAGGAGAAGTGCTTATGAATTCCATCAAAAGCTTTTTCCAGGAATTGTTCTACTCAATCCCGACCCTCGGCGTTATGGATATCGTAGACATTCTTGTGGTCGCTTTTATCATATATAAGGTTATGCTGCTCATCCGCTCGACCAGCACCGCGCGCGTGGCCCGCAGTATCCTCTTGCTGCTGGTCATGACGTGGCTGACCGATGTGGTGCATATGTATGCGCTCAACTGGATCCTCACAAAGATCATCGAGGTCGGCGTGATTGCGCTGGTCATCGTGTTCCAGCCGGAGCTTCGGCGCGTGCTGGAGCGCTTCGGCGGAAAGAATATCCTGCTGAGCTTTACCGACTCGTCCGCCAACCGCAGCGCGGAGGCCAGCGCCATCGAGGCGACGGTGCAGGCCTGCGAGATCATGGCGCGTGAGCGCGTCGGCGTGCTGCTGGTGTTCGAGCGCCAGACCTCTCTGGACGAATACTTCAAGACCGGCACGCTGATCGACGCGAAGGTGACCGATCAGCTGCTGCGCAACCTGTTTTTCAAGAATTCCCCGCTGCACGACGGCGCGGTCATCATCCGGCATGGCCGCGTGGCCGCCGCCGGATGCGTGCTGCCGCTGTCGGAGAACACGCATCTTTCCAGCGACCTCGGCACGCGCCACCGCGCGGGCATCGGCATGAGCGAGGCCTCCGACGCTGTGGTCGTCATCGTCTCGGAGGAGACGGGAACCATCTCCGTCGCCATCGGCGGAATGCTCAAGCGCCATCTTGCGCCGCAGACGCTCGAAAAGCTCCTGACGAACGAGCTGCTGCCGGAGGACGATGGCAGAAAGAAGAATGTCGTCGAACGGGTCAGAGCCTTTTTTGCCAAGAAGGAAGAACCGCATCATGAAGAAAAATAAGATCTTTCTACTCATCATATCGCTTATGGCGGCAAGCATCCTCTGGATCTATGTCGTCACGGTCGTCAACCCCGAGGGCAACCGCACCATCACCGGCATTCCTGTCGTTTTCTCCGGCGAGGATGTTTTGCGGGAGGATCAGAGCCTTATCATCACCGGTGGGCGCACTGCGACCGTTACGGCGGAGTTCCACGGAAAGAACGCCGACCTCAACAAGCTGCTTCAGCAGCAGGACGAGATCACGGCGGTCGTCGATGTGACGCGCATCCGCACGGCGAAAAGCTATACCATGAGCTACGACCTGAACCTCCCGAACTCCGTGCAGGACGCGGGCATCACCGTCACCAGCCGAAGCCCCAGCTCCATCACCTTTGAGGTGCAGAAGCAGGTCTCCATGCCGATCGAGATCCGCGGGGACTTCACGGGCGTCAGCGTGGCCGAGGGCTACATGCTGGAAAAGACCTCGTTTGACTATGACGTCGTGCAGGTCACAGGCCCCGAGAGCGTGGTCAGTACCATCGACTGCGCACAGGTCGTCATCACGCGCACGAATCTGGACAAAACCGTGACGGATACCGTTCCGTTCACGCTCTGCGACAAGGACGGAAATGCGGTCGATACGGCGAATCTGTCCATGGATATCAGCACGGTCGATGTGACGCTGAATGTGGTGAAGTATAAGGACGTGGCGCTGGAGGTCGAGATCCTCGACGGCGGCGGCGCGACCAGCAAGGACGCCAAGGTCACGATCGATCCGGAAAGCATCACGCTCTCCGGCGACTCGACGGTGCTCGACGCCATCAATAAGATCACGCTCGGCACCATCGATCTGGCGGATATGGAGTCGAACACCCTGACGCAGAGCTTTGATATCATCATCCCGAACGACACCAAGAACGTCAGCGGCGTCGATCAGGCGAATGTGACGGTCACGATCCGCAATAAGGAGACGGCTGTCATCCGCGCGACGAACATCGCCTTCATCCATGAGCCGGAGGGGCTGACCGCCACCAGCATGACCAAGCAGGTACAGGTGCTCATCCGCGCCTCTACGGCGGATATTTCGAAGATCACCTCCAATAATCTCCGCGTCGTGGCGGATCTCTCCGATTACACGACGGCGGGTACCAACACCGTCCCGGTCACCATTTACATCGACGGCTTCCCGGATGCGGGCGTGATCGGAGACGAATACACGATCGTTGTGACGCTGGCCGAAAAGACGGACGAGAAAAACAGCGACACGAACGGCAATTAAATCAGGCACGGCCTGCGGCGGCTTTGACCGCCGCAGGTTCATCATGAAATACGGAGGAAGCTGACTTGATTAGAAGTATGACCGGCTACGGCCGCGCAGTCGAGACCATCGACGGCCGCGAGATCACCGCGGAGCTGCGCTCCGTCAACAACCGCTATCTGGACTGCACCGTCAAGATGCCGAGGCTTTACGCATTTGCAGAGGACAGCGTGAAAACGCATGTCAAGAGCGCCATTTCACGCGGCAAGGTGGATGTGTTCATCGCGGTCAACGTGATGGAGGACATGCAGATGCGCATTTCCGTCAACCATCCCGTGCTGGAGGGCTATCTCAGCGCCATGCGCTCGATCGCAAGCGACTACGGCGTGCGCGACGATATCTCCGTGACGGCGCTCAGCCGTCTGCCCGACGTTTTCGTCGTGGAGAAGGCGGAGGAAGATGAAGAAAAGCTGACGCAGGACATCCTTTCCGTCGTGGACAAGGCGCTTGAGAAATTCACAGCCATGCGCACAACAGAGGGTGCGGCGCTGGAGGCCGACCTTCGCGGACGCGCCGCGACGATCCTGACCCTTGTGGAAAAGGTGGAGCAGCGCAGCCCGGTGACGCTTGCGGAATACCGCGCGCGGCTGACGGAAAAAATGCAGGAGGTGCTGCAAAGCACGACGATCGATGAGGGCCGCATTTTGCAGGAGGCTGCCATCTACGCCGACAAGATCGCCGTGGACGAGGAGACCGTCCGCCTGCGCAGCCACCTCAATCAGCTGGAAACGATGCTCACAAACGGCGGCGCGATCGGACGCAAGCTCGACTTCCTGCTTCAGGAGCTGAACCGCGAGGCGAACACCATCGGCTCCAAGGGAAATGATCTGGAGCAGGCACGAACCGTCGTGGAGATCAAGGCAGAGCTTGAGAAGATCCGCGAACAGACCCAGAATATCGAATAACCGGAGGACGGCATGAAACTGGTCAACATTGGCTTCGGCAGCGCGGTCAGCGCGGCGCGCATCCTTTCCATCGTCAGCCCGGAATCCGCGCCCATCAAGCGCGTGATCCAGGAGGCGCGGGAGCGCGGAATGCTGATCGACGCCTCCTTTGGGCGGAAAACCAAGTCCGTCCTGCTGATGGACACGGATCATGTGATCCTGTCCTCAGTCTTACCGCAGACCCTGGCCGGCAGGATCGATCCCGGTTTTTCTGCCGATGATGAAACGCAGGAGGAAGCGACTTGAAAGGGAAGCTGTTTGTGATCTCCGGGCCGTCCGGCGTCGGAAAAAACACCATTCTGAACCGTCTGGTCGAGGAAAGGGAAAACGTCCGTTATTCCATTTCGGCGACCTCCCGGCCCATCCGGCCCGGCGAGGTAGACGGCGTGAGTTATTATTTTGTCAGCCGGGAGCAGTTTGAAAAGATGATCGCCGCAGGCGAGCTGCTCGAATTTGCCGAGTACGTCGGTAATTATTACGGCACGCCGCTGGCTCCGATCCTTGAGGCGACCGAAAAGGGCGTCGATATCGTGATGGATGTGGATGTCGTCGGCGCGCTGAAGATCAAAAAGCGCGTGCCGTCCGCGGTACTCATTTTCATCACCGCGCCGTCGTTCGAGGAGATTCGCAGCCGCCTTGTCCATCGGGGCGACGTTGCGCCGGAGATCATGGCGGAGCGTCTGGAGCACGCAAAATGGGAATACGCGCAGGCGTATCAATATGACTACACGGTCATGAACGATACGGTCGATCACGCGGTCGCGCGGATCGGCGAGATCATGACCGCTGCAAAACAGGAAAAAATGGATCCAGTCCATGGGTAATACAGGAGGAAAATTATGCTTTATCCCGCAATGTCCACACTTTTGAAAAACGTTGACAGCCGCTATCTTCTGGTGAACGTCATTGCGCGCCGCGCACGTCAGATCTCCATTGAATCCGAGATCACGCACGAGCCGCTGACGGACAAGCCCGTCACCATCGCCATCCGCGAGGTCGCCGACGGCAAGCTCACCGCAAAGCTCAAGGACAAATACGAGCACTGAGAAAATACGGAAGCTGCAAGGCGCAGGCAAGCTCTTGCCTACGCCTTGAAAGCTTTTCTGAGGGAGGGGTTTCATGATCGCAAAAATTGCCGTTTCGGCCGCGCTTTTTGCAATTGACAAGCCCTATTCCTACGAAATTCCGCCGGAGCTGACATTGGAGCCGGGAATGCGCGTGCTCGTGCCCTTTGGGCGCGGCAACCGCAGCTGCGAGGGGATCGTCCTTCAGGTGGAGGACGCGCCGGCAGGAAAGCTCAAGGCAGTGCTCCGGGCACTTGACGAAAAGCCCGTGCTTTCGGAGCGGCAGCTTCGGCTGGCCGCGTTCATCCGGGAGCGGTATTTCTGCACCTACTATGAGGCTGCGCGGGCGATCCTGCCGGTCGGGCTTTGGTTCAAGGCGACGGAGACCTACAGTATCTGCCGCGAGCGCGGCGACTGGCGCAGCGCCACGGCGCACAATGTGCAGGCCGACCGCGTGATGCAGATTTTGGAGGACTACGGCGGCTGCGCCGCGTATCCGGCCATTCGGGAGCAGTTCCCGGACGATCAGACGGCGCAGACGGCCATCCGCTTCCTGCTTGGCAGAAAGCTTATCACGTCCGGTATGGACATGGCCCAGCGCACGGCAAGCAAAACGGAGAAGATCGCGTCGCTGGCTGTTCCTGCGGAGGAGGCAGGCGCCTTTGCGCAGAAAAAACAGCGCGGCGCGCCGCTGCAAAAGGCGGTTTTGGAGCTTCTCTGCACGGTCGGAAGCGCGGCCTGCCGCGAGATCTGCTATCTGACCGGCGCGTCGATGACAACGCTCAAGCGCCTGCAGACGCTTGGATATCTGGAAATTTCGGAACGGGAGATCTTCCGTTCCTCCATAAAAACGCCGGACCGGCTTCTGCCGCCGCCGGAGCTTTCCGACGAGCAGCAGGCGGCCTTTGACGGACTGCTTGCCCAGATGCACCGGGAGAAGCCGGGCGTTGCGCTGCTCTACGGCGTGACGGGAAGCGGCAAGACCTCGGTCTACATCTGCCTGATCCGTCAGGCGCTTGAGGAAGGGAAAAGCGCGCTTCTGCTGGTGCCGGAAATTGCGCTGACGCCGCAGCTTCTGGGAAAGCTGACGTCGCATTTCGGACGGCAGGTCGCCGTCCTGCACAGCTCACTGCGCGTCGGAGAACGCTTCGACGAATGGCGGAGAATTCAGTCCGGCGAGGCCCGCGTCGTTGTCGGAACGCGGTCGGCGGTGTTTGCACCTGCGGAAAATCTCGGCCTAATTCTGGTCGATGAAGAGCAGGAGCACACCTATAAGTCGGAAAATGCACCGCGCTACCATGCGCGGGAGGTCGCCATCTATCGCGGCGTTCAGGAGGGCGCGCTGGTCGTGCTCGGGTCGGCGACGCCGTCGGTCGAGAGCATGTATTTCGCAAGGAGCGGCGTCTATTCGCTCTATACGATGCGCCAGCGCTACAACGGGCAGGCGCTGCCGGCGGTCGAGATCGTCGATATGAAGCAGGAGCTGCGAAACGGCAATCCCGCTTCGATCAGCGGACGTCACTGTTCCGGTCGTCGTGAGGCCGGAGTCCGTCAGCGTCGACCCCCCGGTCGAGAAGGATTCGGAGGTCACCCCGCTTCCCGTCACCTGAGTGGTCGTGCCATCCGACCCCACCGTGAGGGAATCTGTCGCCGTAACAGTCGTAAAGCTTGGGGTCGACGAAATCCCATACGTCACCGTACCGTTCGCCTGCGAGACCGTCGCGTTGGTGCCGGCAGCGAAAGTGAGCGTGCCGCCCGGAGCGATGGTCGACGCCGTGGTCGAGCCATCAGTTACCGAGAAGCCGGAACCTGAAGTCGTCGTGTAATTCGCCGCCAGATAATCGGCGACCGCCTTACCCGTGACAGCATTGGTATCGTTCGTAGCGATCGTGCCGGAGGTGAATCCGGAGATGGTGTTCCCGGTTCCTCCAATCTTGATATCGCCGACATTCACCTGCGTCGCGGAAAGCGTGCCGTTGATCGTCGCAGCCGATGCCGTGAGTCCAGACGTGGTCAGGCTGTTAGCGATCGTTCCGCCGTTCGAGATCGAGAGACCGGTGGACGAGATTGTCGCTCCGGTGTCAGAAGTTCCAGCGACAACCGTACCAGACGTCGTGAGCCCAGAGTCCGTCAGAGTTGAAGCGCCGGAGGTCAGCGTCTCAGCCGTGACTGAAGTAAAGGTCGGAGTCGACGAAATCCCATACGTCACCGTGCCATTTTCCTGAGACACCGTGGCGTTCGTGCCGGCCGCAAAGGTCACCGTGCCGCCAGGCGCGACGGTGGATGAAGTGCTGCCCGCCGAAACCGTGATTCCAGAGTTCGCCGTTGTCGTGTAATTCGACGTCAGATAGTCAGCGACCGCGCCGCCTGTGACAGCGTCCGTATTCCCGGTCTCAATAGTGCCGGAATCAAGCCCCGAGATCTTCTGGCTGTTCGCGTTGATCCCAGTGGATCCAATCGTGATGCCGCCGATCGTCGCCTGGGTAGCGGTAAGGCCGGAGCTCGTGAGAGCGTTGGCTCCAGTACCGATTGAAAGCCCCGTGGCGGAAAGCGTTGCGGTGTTTGCCGGAGTCTCGTCTGTCGTAACCGAGAGACCCGTGGACGAGAGTGTCGTGGTGCCGGTGCTCGTGCTCCCGGTCGTGACTGACGTAAAGGTCGGGGTGTCCGAGAAGCTGAAGGTGACGGTTCCGGTGTCTGTCGAAAGCGCGACACCGAGGTTGGAGCTTGAGGAGACGAGCGTCACCTTGCCGTCCGCTCCAACGCTGTAGGTTGAGCTTCCGACCGCGAGATCCCACCCATTGTTATCCTGCAGGTACTGCCACACATCACCGCCATTCACCGCGTCCGTGCTGTCTTCCGCGATGCCGGTCGTACCTGACGCAAGGTTCGTGATCTTGC
>OGYJ01002849.1_pt1 | contig 11005 bp, 7 predicted proteins | sample 1576531 | NCBI WGS metagenome assembly OGYJ01 (sample SAMEA3541574, study PRJEB24748) | human gut metagenome | biome: human gut; feature: human-associated habitat; material: faeces | place: China | collected 2012 | reverse complement strand
ATATGCGTAAATGAAGATAAAAAGTTACTTAACTCACTTGGAAATAAAATTTGTATTTTATCACAGTTAGTAAGTACACTTTTAAAATTACATTTTTCCAATAAATATATAGCACATACAAAAATAATGGATATTTTTTTTTAATAAACCAACAATTTTCCAATCGGCATTTACATTACCAGTAATTTTCGATGTATCATTATATATTTCTTTTATAGTATTATATATTGACATATATTTTTATACCTCTTTCCTTTCTGCTCAGTTATCCTTCTGAACTATACATATTTGTTTAATTAAAGTTTCACCCCTCAAACTCAATCTCCTCATTAACCTTTTCATGAAGATTAATCCTATTTTGAACATCTATTTTATTCACAAGCCAGCCATTAAGATGACAGTTTCTGATAAATTCTTCTATACGGTTGACACCATTCATTTCCTTTAATGTCACAACAACGCCAAAACGCAATCCCACACCATCTTTGTAGTCCAATCTGTTGTTGGTTTTAATCTCCATTCCCCAGTTTTTATTTCTATATGATCTCTTGGGAATTCTTTTTTTATTAATAACCTCAGATATATATTTCACATTATCCCATTTACGGAATCTTTCTCGTGCCTCACCCTCAAGAATAAAGTTTTTCTCTCCGTCCAATGTTTCATCCAGATTCTGCTTATCTGAATTAATCTCATTGAGCATGCCATTATCTTTTATTCTGCCAAAATGAAGGTTAAGTTCTGTATTTGTGTAATCAACACCCTGTGCACGGTCACATATTGGAAAATAACACATTGTTGCCCTTGTAAAATACGGATAATAATTATCCTTAAGTGGTATTGGAAAATAGTAATTATATGTATTCCATTTTTCACTGACATCTGTTACCAAAAATTTAATCTCATCATCCTTCGTCTGGACAATATCTTCAATTCTTATAGGTACAATACCATGTCCATAAAGCGCTACCTCTTCAGGTCCTGGTGCTTCATTCCACCCCCTTGCAGCATCTATAATCAAAGCTTTTGCAAGTTCCCTGTTTAACCCTAATATATCTATCAGATATGATAGCTTTCTTGCAATCCATGGTGCTGCAAAGGACGTTCCTGCAACATTAGCCTCTCCGAGCGGTTCGCATACACGTATATACTGTTCCTCACTGCCACCATAATAACTTACATCCGGTTTTGCAAAAAAAGAAAGTGCCAGACCTTTTCTTGAATATCGTGTAGATAAACCACTCTTTGTTACCGCATTTACAACCATGCTGTTAATAGAATCAGCTGGTGAACCTATTTTTACAACATCAGTATTAGGCTTATTGGTTCCTGCCACTACGAATATAACATCATTTTCATATTGTATCTGATCTAGAACAGCTCCCTCTGCTGAAATAAAATTATCATTTATTTCCTGATTACTTCCTAATGAAATATTCCATACTTTTATATCTTTATTTTTCTCAACAATACTTTTTATAAATTTTATAATTCTGAATGAAGAGAATTGGGCACCAGCTGCCACACCAAAATGTCTGACCCTGAACCGCCCACATCCATCATCAAGCCATGGATTCAGCTTTGGTCCATCTACTATGATTGATGATACAGCTGTTCCATGACGATAATCATCTGAAGAAACTGGAAGTCTGTCATCTATCATTTGGTGGTATTCAACCCATTCGCCAAAATATACTCTTTCATCAAATAGTGTATCAATAACTCCTATAACTGGTTCATATTCCGGAGCTGGAATCGTTACCTGCTGTTCTTCATACCTGTCAATAAAATCTTCTGGCGATAACTCTGAAAGATTTTCAGTTGACATTGCAACAAGATATGGTGCTTTTTCATATAACAGATTCAATTGATTTACATCCAGATAAACTGTTCTATTATCTAGCACTCTGGCTGATAAGATATCAATTCCAATACTTTTAAATATTTTTTTAATATCTACACCTGTATCGTATATTGTAATAATGCTTTCTTTATCGTGCTTATTAGCCAATTCAACATCAAAATCTTCAATATATGATACATCTGCTATAATCCGTCTTAACAGCGACTTACTCAGATTTAATTCTTTATAATCTATTGAATCAAATGTTTTACAATTATCAAATATTTCCTTAGAAATCACACCTTCAAAGTATAATCTTAAAACATTCTCGGTCTTGTATAATAAAGCAATGCTCTTATCTATATCAGATAAATCTAAAAAATATGTTATAATATGCTTTGTTTTATCTGAATTGAATTTAGCACCAACGATCGCATAATTTGATTTTTCCCCTTTGAATATTCCTGCAATTCTGTTTGTTTTAGCTACTATCTTGTTATAATGCACACTAATTAATGCCCCATTAAATGGCTGATTTTCGTTTTGCCAGAAGTTCTTTAGTTGATTCAGTCTTTCTATCAGTCGCAAAATATGCTCACTTGTAACTGTTATCTTGCTATTCATGGCAGCACCGCCACCTCCACCAGTCTTTGCAGCCTGTTCAAAACGTTTTCCCTTTAATTCTAATACATTATTCATTCCATTTCTCCTCCCAATGTAAGCAAATTTTTCAATAATATCAATTTCTATTGCCACATGTTTTTAATTAATTTATTCATTTAGCTTTCTCGACACACTACTTTTAGACTCTCCCTTAAGTTTTTCTATTTCACGCACAGAAAAACCCATTTTATGCAGCTGTGAAACATCTATTTCATCAACATTACCTATCATACTATTAAACAGCCTTCTAAGATAATCATTTTCTGAATTCACATCACTAAATGCAAGTGAAGTTTTTATTATATTTTTGAGTTCTCCAGGATATGGTATTTTCTCTGCCACATTCATTATTTTTCTAAACAAACGTATATCCTTTGATATTCCTTTGAAATTCTTAACAAATGAAGTAAAATAATATTCTGCAACCTCTATTAAGTCTTCTTTAGTATAGCGGTCAAAATTAATAACCGCATCAAATCTTCTAACTAAAGCTTTATCAAAACTGGAAAATAAGTTGGTTGTTGCAATGATAACAATCTCTTTATTCAAATCTGTCAAACGATCTAATTCCTTTAAAATAACCGATGTTGCCCTTCCCATTTCACGCACATCATTACTATTTATACGATCTAATGCTATAACATCAATTTCATCAAATAATACAACCACTTTATCTGGCTGTGGAAGCATATTTATTTCATTGAAAAGTGCTGCAATATTCTTATTAGTCTGCCCAAGCTTGCTATCAATAAGATTTTCAAAATCTACATAAAACAATGTTCTGTCAAGTAATCTTGCAACCTGTTTAACAGCTTCTGTTTTTCCACTTCCTGGCATTCCTTCAAATAAAAATTTATTAATACCAATATTATGATTCACTGCATTAATGATTCCTTTTATGTCATCTGATATTGCCGATGGCAGATACAACGGCTGAACTGTGCTTGTTTCTATTTGTTTTAAATATTCACTTTCAAAATCTCTCCCCTGTGGTGTGTATAGATTGGATTCGGCAATCAAGCTCATAATATACTCAGCAAGCTGGTCATCCCCAATACTATCAAAATATCTTGCAATATTAATAGCTTCATTTCTAAAACCATTTTCATTCCTTTGAACATGATATTTAATCAGATTTAAAACATTTTGCTTTTTCATATTACGGGGTTCCTTTCTATATTACAGATAAATTTAATATGCTTATATTCATTATGATATTATATTTTGGGACAAAAGTCAATATTATGGGACATTTTATATCCATTCAACATTTTACAGTGAACTTTTAAACACAACTCTTCTCATAAAACGCCAACAAGCCACCCGAACCCTAACGATTCGAATGGCCTGTATATTATATATTATTTATACAGCGTAATACGCATTATCAAATCAATATATCAGCTTATCACCTCAAATCCACAACCCGCACCTGCTATAATCAACCGTTATCTTTTTATCCATAAATGAATCACTATCACCATTCTGTGTATAGTAATCTATTAAATCCATTACATCCTTACATACATTTCCCTGATTACTATATAATTTTTTACCATTATCCATAACAGACTTATATTTATCTGGATTATTCATTACATTTTCAACTGTCTCCCTAAGTTCAGCTTTCCTGCATTTTATTACATAATCCATAGTGACATCAGCACATCTCGGTGGATTTTTATCAGGTATCAGCCAGTCAGTTACTGCAACACTTGGTTTTCCAAACATAAGAGCCTCTGCCATTACATTGGATTCATCTGACACTACCATATCACACATCTCAAGTGCAACCATGATACTTTCTTCACTTTCAATATAATAAAGATTATCTAATGTACCTTCATGCATTTTCCTCATTTCATTGATGCTATCCGTTACCCAGCTATAAGACTCCGGCCATGATGCCTGCTTTACAACAAGATTAACCTTAAGAGAGGACAATGCCTTAATAAAATCATCCTCCTTGTTAAAATACTCCCATGAAGGTGCATACAAAATCGTATAATCATATTTCACATTAAACTTTTTCCTAAGCTCTTGTGTTCTTTGCTTTATTCCTTCATCATATACAATATCACTTTTGGGATAACCAAGTTCATATGCACCTATTCTTGGATTGACATAATCCATACATGCACATTGTTTTAAACGTTCTGACCATGATACTCCGGGCAGAATACCTACGTCAAACTTTGACCATCTTTCTATTTCCCATATATTAGGCCATCTATTATGTCCCTGCGCCATATCATGTAATAATATCATTGAAAACCGGGAATTCTCTGGGTAACACACATGCTGGCAGTATATTCCAATTTCTGCTTTTTCTTTAATATTTTCTGTATATTTAACTGAATATCCTCTTTTTACTGCTTCATCCCCAATAGGTTTTACGTTATAATATTCACCTTTATCTGTATATATAAATGTGATACACTTTGCTATATTTTTATTATTATATACTTCCTTTAATTCCTCAGATGACAGAACTTCTCCTCTAACCCTTTCGCCTACCTCTTCATACACATCTGGCATAATATCCTGTATTAATGTATAAAAAGCTTTTCTGTCCTTATTATATTTTTGTTTGTCATAACCAATTTTTAATGATAATAATCCCTCATTAATATATGCCATATTTGCATTCATTAATAACTGGAATAACAATGCCAACCTGTTAATCCTGTCTGAATTATAACAAGGTTCCTTCACATCTACATTTCTTATGTATTCTGTTGACACCATTATGCTTGATAACGAACCATATATATTGTCATTACAAATAATACTCTGCTCTATTATTTTGTATCCTGAGTAAAATTTGTCATTCATTATATTTTTATACACAATATCTGGATGAGCAATTACAGTATCAGAATTTATATACTGCCATGAAGCATTTATTATCTGAATATCTTTATACAATTCCAGCCTCCACACAGACTTTGATATCTTAGATGGACTGCATATAGCATTATTTTCAAGAAACGTTATGTATTTACTGTCTGTATTCTTCATATAATCAATAATATCTTTATAACTATCTTCTTTAGTTGTCCTGACAATTTCATAATTGTTATAATTCTGTTTTTTAATAAAATTGTCTACTACCTCATCTTCACAATTCATACATATAACAGACACCTTCGGACCATAATTATATAATATGTCTTTGTATTCTTCTATGAATTCATCTGATATATATACCTTCCCATACATTACAAATGCATCATATGCCTCATTGTAATTATCCTGTTTTAAAAGATTTATTATAATATCCTGCATTTCTTTTTTATATTCTTTATTATCCATAACATATCCTCTATATATAATATTTATTAACCATAAACGACAAGCCATCCGAACCATAACGGCCCGAATGGCTCTCACTGTCAAATACTAACATCCTGTATCATAACCGGCTTCTTATCATTACGGCACCTTTGCGCAACTGAACTTGCATCACCATAATATGCATCACACACCTCTATTGCTACGCGGAGTTCGTTATTTGCTACAATATAATCCCTGTACTTATCTTCTATATCCTTATAAGCCACCAGCAGTCTCTCATCTTCTGTGCTTAGAATATCTTTCATATCACCTTCAAACGAAAGCATACATACAACATTATCTTTATTTTCCATAAATACATCCATAGCTCTATGTATTTTAGATGCCATATCTATGCCATATTCCAAGAAACCGTTAATACCTATATAGTACAATATTATCTTTTTATAACTTCCATCCGGCTTTTTTAATCTTTCCTTCCATATATCTGACAACTTGTATATACTACTTACAACTTTAATATCATCCAGCCACTTATATCCATAACCTTGTATTTTCAAATTCCATTCTTCCTTAGATTCATCTCCAAAAAAGTCTGTTAATTTCTTTACATAAAGTTCTTTCATCGCCTCCGACTGTACAATAACTTCATCAGCATATATTACTCCCGGCATTGTTACATATGCATACATACTTCGATATGCTCTCATATCATTTTCATCTATCTCATCAGTCTTAAAGTAAGGAATATAGGTAAGCTTGTCTGTATACAACGCAAGTGTTTTCGCATAATAATCAGGATGAACCGTTCCTGCCATATTATTACCATCATATGGATTCTGAATAATAATCTCGTCTGGCATATCCTCTTTATAATCGTATTCTTTGTATGAGGTTATATTTATATAATCCGGATAACTATCAGTATCTATATACTCCTCCGCATTTCCATCATAATTTTTATAATAATAAGGCACTGGCACAACCTTTACTTCCACATCCTGCTTTTTATTATATTCATTCCACAAACCATCCATCATATACCACAGACTTGCCTTATATGGCATAAACACCACTTTTTTAACTCCATTATTTTTTGACGTGTGTTTTCTAATGCAGTTAATATTTCTCCTGTCACTAATCAGCTTCTTATAATTCTTATAATCAACATATGTGTCATGATATCCCCACAGTTCTAATCCTGCATCTGTCTTTAATATATCAACCTGTCTTATATAGAATGGATAATTATGTGAATCCCATGTATGAACCAGTTTCATATAGTCCCCATATTTTTTCTTTAATATACTGTCATAAGCATATGGAACTGGTATATCTATATTCTCGAAAGGAAGTCTTATTGATTTTTGATAATATTCTTTAGGGAGCTTATAACTTCTATTATCAACCCATATTGCCATTATTGTAATATACTCTGACTCTTCTTCTGTATATAATGAACTAAGTCGGTCTATAAGCACATTCATCTGTTGGACAATATCTTTATTTCTATCTATATTAATTCCGCATAACTGTTCAACTTTCTGAATATGCTCCTCAAATATATCCAGAATTTCCTTTGTTGCCTCCGTATCCATAGCATTTACTTCACGTCCAAACTGTGCTACATCATTTACTATCTTTATAAGCTCACACTGAAAGTCATCATCTTCTTTTGTTGGTGCTATAAAGTCAAGTGGAAATATATCTAAACCTACAGAAAAAGGAAATCCATTATATTTTTCAAGATACGCTTTATCTAATCTTATAGTCCTTCCGCTTATTATTCTTGTAAGCATATTATCATTTTCTTTATCACTATTAATATTAAATAACTGGTATCCCTCTGACATCTCTTTTTCTGCAATCTGCAAAAATCTGTTATAATCCTGTCTTTTCATACAGATATCCATATCATCATCCCAAGGAATATATCCATGATGACGTACTGCACCTAATAGTGTTCCCCATTCTGCAAAGTATTGTATATTATGCTTACGGCACACCTCATCTACATCTTTAAGCACTTCAAGCTGCGCTGCCCATGCATGCTTTATATCCGATGGTACATAGAAACCATCTCTTACCTCATCCTCAAAGTAACTTTTATCCAAATTCATTCATAATCTCCTGTTAAAACACATTTGTCTAAAATAAAAGCCAATGACTGACTTTGCAATCATTGGCCAAAAATATCTTATAATATAATCAATTACTGTAAAAGTGATAATACACCCTGTGTCTGCTGATTAGCCTGTGCAAGCATAGACTGACCTGCCTGCTGTAATATATTATTCTTGCTATACTCAACCATCTCTGTTGCCATATCTGTATCACGGATACGTGATTCTGCAGCAGCTGTATTCTCACTTGTTGTATTAAGATTATTGATTGTATGCTCTAATCTGTTCTGAATAGCACCAAGCTTAGCTCTCTGAGCTGAAACTGATTCTATAGCCTTCTGAATCTTACTCATAGCTTCACCAGCTTTTGAATTGCTTTTTACATCAAGCTTGCTTACGCCTATTGATGCTGCATTCATCTGACTAATTGATATAGTAAGTGTCTGTCCTTTATTAGCTCCTACCTGAATATACTTTCCCTTGAAACTTCCATCAAGAAGATTCATTGTATTAAACTGTGTTGTCGACTGAATTCTGTTAATCTCTGATGTGAGCTGATCCATCTCTGCCGATATAGCTGTTCTATCTACTGATGTATTAGTATCGTTAGCTGCCTGTGTAGCAAGCTCATTCATTCTTTGCAGAATTGAATGTGTTTCATTAAGGGCACCTTCTGCTACCTGAATAAGAGATATACCATCCTGTGAATTAGAAGCTGCCTTATCAAGTCCTCTAATCTGACTTCTAAGCTTTTCTGATATTGATAAACCAGCAGCATCGTCAGCCGCTCTGTTAATCTTATAACCTGATGACAGTTTTTCTGTTGACTTGGACATTGCCTCTGTCACTGTACCTAACTGTCTATTAGTATTCATTGATGAAAGGTTATGCTGTACAACCATATTATAATCCTCCTTGATTATGTAATCCTATAAATATATAAAATTTAATCCTCTTTATTTTATATCGGATTCTTCTGTAATTAATTAATAAGCTTTTGCATTTTCTTACATATTTTTTTATAATTACATGTGTATTTTATACTATATTTTAACAAATTGCAATCACGGAGGATATTGTAATGAAGCTTTCTACTGATAACACGAATGATAGTTCGACTAAATATACATACACTATTGATTTTCTTGTTCCATATGGCTCACATGGCGGCATAGAATCAGTCCTTAATGACACTGCTCTTTCATTATTGCAACAAAATATACGTGTACGTGTAATACAGCTTAGCAAAGCCAGCAACCGCTGGGTTCATCCTGATATTGAATTCTATACTATATCCCAAAGCACCCCTTTAAATGATGTTACTGAATATATTCCTCTTTGCAAGCAATATCTTATATCATTGGGAGCACCTGATATTATAATTGCCACACCTTTTCCTATGCTTACAATGTTTATAAAACTAGCACTGTTAGAAACTAATATGACAAGTAAAATAATAAGCTGGCTGCATGCTCCAATCAAAGCATATGATGATAATGCTGCTGGTGGACCAGAGTGTCTTAATTATGCCAACCTTGTACTTGTACTAAGCATGTCGAATTATCATATAATACACTCATTTAATCCGGATATTAATATAAGGCTGGTTAAAAATCCGATTGATATTGATTCCTTACATTTCTATTCTCATTACAATACAAAAAGCAGGAATTTATATTATATAGGAAGACTATCTCAGGAAAAGAATATATCATTAATTATTAATGCTATTTCTAACACAACTGATAAATGGGAACTTACAATAATAGGCGATGGAAATGAAAGAAATTCTCTTGAAGATTTAACAAAGAAACTGAATCTTATAGACCAAATCCACTTTACAGGATGGCAGCCCAGACCATGGGACTATGTACAATCACCTGCTGCTCTGATTATAGCTTCAGAGTATGAAGGTTTTTCTCTTGTATGTTATGAGGCACTTGCCAGTGGAATACCTGTTATATCCACAAAAGTAGATGGAGTTGTCGATATCATATGTAATGGAGCTAATGGCTATCTATACGACTCACAGAATGAACTTACTGATATATTGAATTATATGGCTCTACATTCCATTCCCGATTTTAATCCAACAGAATGTAGAAATGCTATTCTTCCATATAACAAACCGGATGTTCTTAATGATATTACAAACACTATATTATCTATAATATGATTGTCAGAAAACTCAAATGGTTCTAAACTTTCCCTCACCCCTTGACAAAGAACCACAAAGAGCCCAAATATCAAATAAAAAAGGAAGACAAACATGAAAAAGACACTTGCATTGATTTTGACCCTGGCCTTGAGCCTGGCGGCCCTCACCGGCTGCGGCTCCAAGACGGAACCCCCTGCCGACACCAGCAGCGACAACCATCCAAGCGGAACAGATGGTGCATACTTCCACCGAAACCGCAGCGCGTCCTGCCTACCCCGTCGAGAACGCTGCCGGGACAGATATGAATCGTCGTATCACCGACATCGAGCGGCAAATCCGTGAAGATGAAGCGAAACTCACAGCAGAAGAGCGGCAGCGCAGACACGAGGAGGAGATGAAGCCCAGACCGTTCGACGGATTACTGGAACCGCACCACCGTGAGGGTTCATTCGTCAAGGTAAACACCGTCGGAGCAGGTTATCAGATCGGCTATCTGAAAGACGTCACCCGCTACGGGGCGATGTTCCACCCGCTCGATTTGGGAAAGGAGCAGCGGGAAAAAATCGCAGCCTACATTCCCGTGCGCGACGCTTACGAGAGGCTTTATACCTACGAAGCCGAGTATCACGATGAAGGATCGGCGCAGCGCGAGGCGTTGAATACTTGTTACGACAAGTTCGTTGCCCGTTACGGTAATTTGAACGCCAAAGCGAACGTCAAGCTCCTTATGATGGACGCTTCGGGGCGCGACATTCTCGCTCTCGAACGGGCGAAGAACGGGCAGTTCGTCAAGGCCGACATCTTCGACCATCCCGTAGCGTTCGCGCTCAACGGGATTACGCACGTCGATACGCCCGAAGAGGCGCTCTCGGCCTCGCTCAACCGCTACGGCGGCGTGAACCTCGACTACATGGAATCTCT
>OGYJ01002847.1_pt1 | contig 11012 bp, 8 predicted proteins | sample 1576531 | NCBI WGS metagenome assembly OGYJ01 (sample SAMEA3541574, study PRJEB24748) | human gut metagenome | biome: human gut; feature: human-associated habitat; material: faeces | place: China | collected 2012 | reverse complement strand
CAACGAGGAACATATCAACCTTGTCATCTGCCTTAGCATCTGCCTGGTTCAGAAGTGCCTGATCCAGTGCCTGCTGATAAGCGTTGTCATCGTTAGCTACCTGAGTCCATTTAACCTTAACATCGCCGATCTGACCTGTCCACTTACCAGTCTTCTTGTATCCCGGATAGTGAGCAATGACACGATCTCTGAACTCCTCGTTCCAAACACGGATGTTAAGAACCTTACCACCGTCAGAAACTTCAGCCTTAGAAGCCTTCTCAGATGTTGCTCCGCTTGTTGCACCACTTGTTGCTTTGTCCTTTGTTGTGTCATCTGATGATCCGCCACAACCTGTTAACATTGTTGCAGCCATTGCTGTACACAGAAGTACACTCAATACTTTCTTTCTCATAAAAAGCCTCCTCTAAATTAAATTGTTTGCTTTATATTTATGCTGCACCCACAGCAGAAATATCATGGTATCACCATTTTGAAATGTAACCATCTTTACGAAAATGATTACGTTGTTTAGGAACGTTCCTTCAACTTTTTTCCGTAAGACCAATATAACACATGTTGGCAAATTATACAAGTATTTTTTTGATTTTTTTATTTTGTTTGTCATATTTGACTACATTTTGTGATGGAAGTATGTCCAACACCACATTATATGGACATTTTTTGTAAAAAAAGAATAGGAAAAGACGAAAAAAATATTTTTTTCTCGTCTTTTCCTACAAAATCCCGACGTCACTTTGCCGCTGTTGTTTATTTTCGGCATGAAATCAGTAAAATATCATAAAATCCCGGTTTTAGTAAACATTTTCGTACAGCAAATCCACGATACGTTTCTATATTATATATGTAAAAACGCGAACGGATCCTCCGGGCTGCTGTTTAAAAACATCATAAACAGGTACGCGGCACGCAGAGACACCAGCTCCTCCCTGAGAATCCGCCTTATCTCGTCTTTGTCTGCCAGAAAGACCTCGATATCCTCAGTCGCCTCCTGCGCTCCCGGGTTCAGAACACCATCCGCATATCCAAACACCGTCACATCGCACTCGTCAGACATTCCCTGGCTCTGTACAAACGGACGCATCAGAGCATCGCTTCCCTCCCGGTAAAGCGTAAAGTCCAGTCCGGTCTCTTCCTTCATCTCACGGACAGCCGCCTCCGCAGGATCCTCTCCCGCATCCACAAGCCCCGCCGGAACTTCATATATATAGCCGTTGACCGGGTAGCGGAACTGACGGATCACCACCAGCTTGCCCGGATCCGGACGGTATACCGGATAAATAACGACACCGTCCGCCCGAAGCGTTCCGGTCTCATACATCAGATCTCCGGACTCCCGCCTGGTGGCAATATAATACGGAAAATGAACCCCGTCCCTGCGGACCGCATCGATCTCGTACATATTGAGAAATTTATTGTCTGTCTGGCGTTTCAGCCCTTCCGCATGTGCTTTTCCCATGGTGATCTTACTTTCCTTTCTCTTAAGCTTTCTTGAACCACGCCATAGCGATTACATGCAATACAGATTGATCACACCGAATGTGATCAGCTTATTGCCGGTGTTGTAAGCAAAGCCGCAGTCAATATTAAAGGAGACTGCCTCTCCGTTGGCATCCTGATCCTTGATCATATACTGATAGATTGTAGAGGTGGAACCGGATGAGATATTCTTTGTGGTATCCGCAGCATATACCGCAAAGCTGAATGCATCGACACAGCTGTCTGCCACAAATTCCGTTGCCATATAATAATCACCGTAATCCTGTTTGAAACGATCCTTCCAGGTTGTTCCGTCAGAGCTGCTCTGCTGGGTTTTACCTGTGGATGCCATTTCCAGCGCATGGCGCTGTGCACTGCCGGAGGTACTGTCCGTCATTGCCTCCTTGCCTTTGAAAACACGGAAGGCGTTGACAAAATCACGCATTTCAAACTGCATGGCTGTCATGACCGCGTCATCATAGCTGCAGTTCTTCGGTATGATCAGGTTATCGAGCTTGGAGTTGAGCGTCTTGTCGAAGATCTGAACGCCGTAAACACCGCCCTTTCCCTGATGGTCGACAAATGCATTGACGTAAGCACTGCCTTTATCATACTGATAGCCGGCTTCGTAATCGAAACGGGACATATCGCTGAAGCCGCGTCCCTTCAGAACATCAGCACTGTCCTGCGAAGAAACAAGATCTGCATAGCAGAAATATGCGGAGATCGTAGTCATTCCCACAACCTTATCGGACCGGAACTGTATTTCCACATAGTTGGTATAATCGCCGGACGGGTTATAAATATAGGTGCTGTTTCCCTGCGGGGACTTTCCTGTCTTATCCGGTGCTGCGCCCATTACCTTTTCAACCTCTGCACTCGTCATTCCGAGTGTAATGTTGAATTTGCCAATAGCAAGCGTATTCTCGGCTGCCGTTGTCGGCTTTACATGGTTCGATGTGGTGGTTGCGTTCTGTCCCGGCTTTGCACTCGGGGAAACGGACGGCTTGCTGCTTGGCTTTGCGGACGCTCCCGGTGCCTGTGTGCTGCCCGGTCTGGCAGTTTCATAAATACTTTCCTGATACTCACCACGCGCTTTGACCGTCACCTTGCAGACATATCTCTTCTTACCGCACTTTGCCGTGATCTTTGCCGTTCCCTTTTTCTTACCTTTTACGACACCCTTTTTCGTCACGGAAGCCACTTTCTTCTTAGAGGACTTCCAGGTTACTTTCTTCTTTTTTGTGTTTTTGAGCTTCAGCTTTACCTTCTGCCCGACCTTAATAGTCACCTTTTTCTTATTAAGTTTAATTTTGCCTTTGGCGCTGGCACCTCCCGGAACCATCGTTCCTGTAATGAGCAGCGAGATTGCTGCCAACACTGCAACGCCCTGTTTCCATTTTATTTTTCTCATAATCTGTTCCTTTCTTACCCCGTTCAAAGCAGCACGACTTCTACTTTTCGCGATACTGTCTTGAAGCCTAATATGCATAAAAATCAAATGCCGAAAATGTCAGCTTGCTTCCGCTTGCCGTATTGGCGAATCCACACTCGATGCAGAAATCAACCGCTTCATCCTCATATTCTTCCATCAATATATACTTATAGAAATTGGTGGTAGAATCCCGCTCCGCAATCGCATAGGTGACTGCAGAAAACGCATCCGGACTGCCGTATGAAACATACTCGGTCTTCAGGAAGAGCTTCTCTCCATCGTTGTAATTCTGATCAAACCGCGTCTTCCAACTTACGGAGCCTTCGTCCATCACATCACTGTTCTTGCTTGCCATATATTCGCTGTGAGCCTGTGCCACACCATTGTCTGTGATCTGCATCAGCCCTGCACCGTGGTATGCACGATATGCATTCAGATACAGTGCCGTAAGACGCGCCTGATACTTGTTAATGTCATCGGAATATTTGCAGTTTTTCGGATAAAGAAGCGTGTCCATCGATCCCAGACTCTTATCAAAGATCTGTACACCGTATACTGCACCACCTCTCTGGGCATCCGTCATGACATTGATATATTCCTGATCGCTTGTCTTTGAATATATCGTGTACTTGTAGGTTTCTACCGCTGTAAAACCGTTCGCTTTCAGTGTAGCAATGCTGTTGCCGGCTGCAGCGATGTCTCCGTAGTTAAAATTCTTCGAGATCGTGGATAACTCGACGAGCTTTCCATCCTTGACCTGAAGTTCCACGAGACAGGAGTAATCATTGCCCGGATTGTATATATACGAAGCGTATCCCTGTGGTGAAATGCCTTCATCCACACATTTGCTCCCCAGAATATTCTGCGCATCCTGAAATGACATTCCGATCGAAAGAGAGTACTTACCAATCGTTAATGTATTGCCGGAAGGAGCTGCCGTTGGGGCTGTCGTTGGTTCCTTTGTCGGGTTGACCGGTGCCTTTGTCGGATTTACCGGTGCCTCACTTGCCGGTGCTTTTGTCGGGTTACTTGTCGGATTTACCGGTGTCTTCGTTGGTTCGCCCGTCGGCTTTGCAGTCGGCACTGTTGTTCCCGGCATTTCTGTTTCATCCGGTTCTACAAAGCTATCCCGCTTCTCCTTCACGATCACCGTACAGGTATAGCTCTTTTTATTAGACTTTGCCGTGATCTTCGCAGTTCCTGCACTCTTTCCACGGACAATTCCCTTTGCCGATACGGATGCCACCTTCTTTTTGGAGGATTTCCAGATGACTTTTTTCTTTGCGTTCTTAAGCTTAAGTGTCACCTTTCCTCCGACCTTGATCGTTACTTTCTTCTTATTCAGCCTGATCTTCGCTTTCGCTCCGGCACTGCCCGGAACGGTAATTCCTGTCAATACCAATGCTGCTGCCGTTAAAACGGCAATGCCCTGTTTCCATTTACGTTTTCTCATCCTTTTCCCCTTTCTGTATACGTTTTAATCCTGCTCTTTGCGAATGATATCGGCAAATTTTCCTCCGGTCACCTTCAGAAGATCCTCCGGCTTCAGAATAATCTGTTCTCCCAGTCTGCCACCGCTGACGATCATTTCCGGCAGATCTGCCGCACTCTCATCAATCACAGTAGGAAACTGCTTCTTCATGCCGATCGGTGTACAGCCGCCGCGGATGTAACCGGTCACCTTGTTGATATCTTTAACCGGCAGCATTTCCACGCTTTTCTCGCCTACGGCTTTTGCCGCTTTCTTCATATCAACTTCTTTATCCACGGGAAGAGCAAACACATAATACTGCCTGCTCTTCCCGATCATTACTAATGTTTTAAAGGACATGTCATAGCTCTGTCCAAGCTGGTCCGCAATTGTGACTCCGTCAATAAACTCCCCGCATTCGTAGGTATTTAACTGATACGGAATCTTCTGGCGGTCCAGTATGCGCATTGCGTTTGTTTTTACTTCTTTTCCCATAGATGCCTCCTGATATCTGTCATTCTGTGATCACGGCGTCAGCCGCTCATTTAAAATTGACTGGGGAATTGCTCCCCCAGTCAAATAATAATCCTATAATCCGTAAAAATCAAATGCTGTAAATGTCAGCTTGCTTCCACTTGTCGTGTTGGCAAAACCACAGGAGATATACAACTCATAATCATCCGGAATATAGAAGGTGTCTCCATTTTTATTTGTCACTTCTTCCATCAATATATACTGATAGAACTTCGTTGTGGATCCCTGTTCGGAGACCGCATAGGTGACTGCCGAAAATGCATCCGGGCTGCCATAGGATACATACTCTGATTTGCACAATGGATCACCATATGCGTCATTAAAACGATCCTTCCAGCTTTCAGAGCCCTCATCCATCACATCGCTGTTGACCTTTGCCATATACTCGCTGTGTGACTGAGCAGTCGCATTATCTCCTAAATTCAGAAGACTTTCGATTCCATGATAAGCACGGTATGCATTCAGATACAGTGCGGAAAGTCGTGCCTGATATTTATTAACTGCATCAGAATAGGTACAATTCTTTGGATACAAAAGTGAATCCATCGAACCAAGTCCCTTATCAAAGATCTGAACACCGTATGCCTTCTTATCTCTCTGTTTATCTGTCATTACATTGACATATGCATCATCTGTTGTCTGGCTGTAGATCGTGTACTGATAAGTACTCATCGACCGGAAACCATTCGATGTCAATGTACTAAAACTGTCGCCGGATGTCAGGATATCTCCGTAACTAAAATTCTTGGAGATCGTGGACATTTCAACCACCTTACCATCACGGATCTGTACTTCAATCAGGCAGGAATAATCTCCGCCCGGATTGTAAACATAGGACTGGTTGCCCTGTGGAGATAAGCCCTCATCAACTGTTCCAACTACCATCACTTCATTGACCTGTGCAAGTGTCATTCCAAGATACAGAGAATACTTACCAACCTTGAGAATTGGTGATTTTACAGGTGCCGGTGTGACAGTCGGTGTGACCATCGGAGTCACGGTTGGTGCAACAGTTGGAGTTACTGTCGGTTTCACTGTTGGCGTTGCTGTCGGTTTCACGGTCGGCTTCACCGTCGGTGTTGCTGTCGGTTTCACGGTCGGCTTCACCGTCGGTGTTGCTGTCGGTTTTACTGTCGGCTTCACCGTCGGTGTTGCTGTCGGTTTCACGGTCGGCTTTACCGTCGGTGTTGCTGTCGGTTTCACTGTTGGCTTCACTGTTGGCGTTGCTGTCGGTTTTACTGTCGGCTTCACCGTTGGCGTTGCTGTCGGTTTCACTGTTGGCTTCACCGTCGGTTTTACTGTTGGCGTTGCTGTCGGTTTTACTGTCGGCTTCACCGTCGGTGCCACAGTTGGCGTTGCTGTCGGTTTCACCGTCGGTGCCACAGTTGGCGTTGCTGTCGGCTTCACCGTTGGTATTGGCGTTGGATCCGGTTCCGGCGTTGGTGTAACCGTTGGTATTGGCGTTGGATCCGGTTCCGGTGCCGGGGTGATAGTCGGTGTTGGTGTTGCTGTCGGTGCTGCTGTCGGCTCCGGCGTTGGTGCCGGTACCGGTGTCGGCGTTTTCGTCGGCTCTGCCGTTGGTGCTATCGTTGGGTCTATGGTTGGCATCTTCGTTGGTACTGCCGTTGGCGTTTTCGTCGGTGCCGTGGTCGGCGTCTTCGTCGGCTCTGCCGTCGGTACCTTTGTCGGTGCCGCCGTCGGTGTTTTCGTTGGTTCTGCTGTCGGTACCTTTGTTGGCGCTGTGGTTGGCATCTTCGTCGGTACTGCCGTCGGCGTTTTCGTTGGTGCCGGGGTCGGTGCCTTCGTTGGCGCTGTGGTCGGCGTTTTCGTTGGTGCCTTTGTCGGTACTGCGGTCGGCATCTTCGTTGGCACTGCCGTTGGTGCCGCCGTCGGTGTATTCGTTGGTTCTGCCGTCGGTGCCTTTGTCGGTTCCGTGGTTGGCTTCTTCGTTGGCACTGCCGTCGGTGCCTGCGTTGGTACCGGTGTAGCTACCTGAACCCAGTTTGCCATATAATATGGATAGCCAATACTTCCCTTCTCGATCGTCACGGTCATCTGCGGCTCTGATAAGTTACTGCCGGTCCATCCGATAAACTGATATCCTGCGCGTTCCGGAATCGGAAGTGTAAAGTCCTCCGTTTCAACCGTGAACTTATCCGGTCCCTTGTGTACGCCCCACTCTCCGCCGTTTAAGTTGTAACTGATCGAATATACATCTGCTGTCCATACCGCCTTATAATACTTATCACCGGTAGTCTCACTACCCTTCACAGCAATCACATCCTGCGGAGTGTCACCGTTATCTCCGATCCAGCCCTTAAAGGTATAACCGGCTCTGGTTGGTTTCTGATAAATATAAGCTTCCTTCTCGATCGAATAACTCTCCGGTGCCGACCAGTTTGCATCAAACGTGCCACCGCCCAGATCATAATGGATCGTGTATTCAACAGGCTTCCATGTTGCCTTAAAAGTCACATCACCCGCCGGCATTTTCGTTATATCCGCCCATGGAGTTCCATCGGAATCAACCCAGCCTTCACAGGTGTAGCCCTCTCTTGTCACGTCCGGAAGATCAATACTCTGTCCATATGGAACGCTCTCCTGAAGATAAGATGCCCCGTCCTTGGTGGCACCGTTTAAATCCCACTTTAACTGGTAAGATGCTCTCTTATAATAAAACCTCGCAACTGTTTTACCGTCCGCTTTTACGGACACTTTCTCGTTTCGTTCGGTGTCCGGCACAAAGCCGGGTTGGGGACTGTCAGACGCCGTTACTGTCGTCTCTGCCTGAGCCATCCCGATTCCCTCCTGTACTCTGGTTGGCTCATCTTCGTAATTGCCGTCAAAATCTGCCAGGAAATATGCCGCCGTATAAACGGTGCTTCCCGGAGAAAACTTCCATTCCGCACGAAGTGACGTTGTGGACGTTACCTGCCGGTCAAAATCATAGATAACAGTGTCGCCGCTTTCCATATCATCGACATACCAGCCCTTGAAGGTCCAGTCGATCTTACCCGGAGTAAATTCCGGACATTCCGCTTTCTTTCCCTTGCGGACGATCTGCTTGTCAATGTTCTTCATCAAGGTATTGTCTTCATCCCAGAAGCTGACCGTATAGTAATCGATCGTGATCTTACGGTTATGACCGGTTACCTCAACATCCTCATCGGTATCTTCCAGTGTCTCCCCATCGTACACATAAATATCGTAGGTTCCGTCCTCCACACTCATACTGTCCTCAAATGCACTTGCACCCTGCTTCTTGAGGTAATAGCTGTTCTCGGATTCCGACCATACTTCTCCGTCCTTCTTCGTCGTAATCTGCACGGTGGACAGAAACGGTACTGCTGTATCGGAAGGCTCAGGAGTCTGAATATCCGTTGCAGACGGCGTCTGTGTCGGAACGCTCGTCTCCGTTGCAAACGGTGTCTTCACAGGATCTGGTGTATTAATCGGCTCCTGTGTCTGAATGTCCGTTGCAGACGGTGTTTTAATTGGCTCCGGTGTCTGAATGTCCGTTGCAGACGGTGCTGTGCCGGTCGGCTGACCGGACGCCGTTCCCGCAGATACCCCCGGTTTTGCAGATGCAGCAGGACTCTTGACCGGTGCTGACGCAGTCGGACGCTGGGAATTACGCGGAGCCAAAGTCTGATTGCTTCCGTTCGTTGCCTGTGGTGCATTCGTCTGTGGCGCAAATGAATAAACATCTGCCGATGCCTGCACATTATTCTTCCTGACTGTTACGCGGCACTTCAGAGTCTTCTTCCCTACCTTTGCCTTGATCACAGTCTTTCCTGCCTTCTTGCCCTTGACAACTCCCTTTTTGGTGACAGAGGCAATTTTCTTTTTGGTGCTGGTCCATTTTACTTTCTTTCCGCCGGCATTTTTCACACGCAGCCTTATCTTTTTTCCCACCCGGATCACAGCCTTGCTCTTGTTAAGCTTCGGCTTTTTGGCTGCCAGTGCAGCCCCGGGAACATCGACACATGTCACCATCATTGCGAATGACATTGCCCATGCAGCCGCCTTCAATACCTGTTTGTTTCTCTTCATTCCTTACACCTCATTTTCTAATATAATCTCCCTTGACGAAAATCATTTCGTAACATTATACAGATATTAACATAATATAGTATATCAGCATTTTTTTCAATATTTTTAGAGTTTTTGCATAATTTTTATAAAATACGCCATACTATTTCATGCAACAATCACAATGGTGTCACGAGAAATTCTCCTGACCGAATCATTATCACTTAGAAAAGAGGTATAATTATGGCAAAAAATTCATCAAATTCGACAAATGCTGACAATAGCTACAATTCTTCCAAGAATGCCGGCAACGCTTCAAACACAAGCAATGCTTCAAACACCTCAAACAAGAGCTCAAACAAAATGAAGAACAGCAGCAAGAACACAACCCGAAACTGCCACACTTCCGACGAGTCTGACCGCTATTAATCCGGTCTGTTTCCGAAGCAACGCATTGATTTTTTTGGGGGCTTCATGCCCCCTTTACATAATGTTGAGATCAGGGGGCGGTCCCATGAATTATCGCGTGATATCAGAAAAAACGTTAAACGAATATCTTCAGGAGGCGGATACTTTGCTGATCGATCTTCGCAGCCGCAGTGATTATGAAAACCGGCATATTCCCGGTGCTGTCCGGCTGGACTGGGAACGTGCCGTCAGCGAATTTCCATCACTGCTCAAGGACTACGAAGCCGCTCACAACAGGCTGCCGGCGCACATCGTTCTTTACTGTGATTCCGGTCATATCAGCCTTATCACGGCAAGAGATCTTGCAGTCCGCGGCTACACGGTCATGAGCTTAAACGGTGGTTTCCACCGCTGGCACGGCACCGCCGTCTCTTGAAAATATCATGCCATTCTGCTAAAATTTTTGCGGAGGTCCGCCTCTTTGCAACAATTTATTCAGAACGGAGATTACCATGGATAGTTTTATTTTCAGTATAAACGCAACTGTACCAATCTTTGCCATTATGATACTTGGCAATATTTTTAAACGCATCGGGATTATCGATGATCATTTTGCATCAGTCGCAAACCGTTTTGTCTTCAAGGTCTGCCTGCCATGTCTTGTTTTTCTGGATCTGGCTGGCACAGATATCCGGCATCATTTTGATGTGAAATATGTCGGATTCTGCTTTGTTGCCACTCTTTTTTCGATCCTGTCGGTATGGATCGTTGCGAAGCTTACTCTGAAGGACAAGCATTCGGTCGGTGCCTTCGTGCAGGGTTCTTACCGCAGCAGCGCCGCCATTCTCGGCGTTGCCTTTATCCAGAATATTTACGGCAGCTCCGGCATGGCACCGCTTATGATCATCGGCTCTGTGCCGCTGTACAATGTTTTCGCCGTGATCGTTCTGACCTTTGAAAGCGGACACACCGGCACAGACTCCTCCGCCAATATCCGCAAGGCATTTATCAATATTCTGAAGAATCCGATCATCATCGGCATTGTCCTGGGACTCATCGCATCCTTTATCAACCTGCCGCTCCCGGGCATTGTAAGCAAATCCATCAATAATCTTGCCGTCATGACCTCTCCCCTTGCGCTGATCTCGATCGGTGCAAGCTTCGAGGGTAGAAAGGCACTGGCAAAGCTGAAGCCGACCTTTGCGGCCTCCTTCATGAAGCTTTTGGGCTGGGCAGCAATCTTCCTTCCGACCGCAGTATTCTTAGGTTTCCGCGATCAGGAGCTGATCGCGCTGCTGATCATGCTCGCCTCCCCATGCACGCCTGCGGCATATATTATGGCAAAAAATATGGATGGTGACGACATTCTTGCTTCGAGCATCGTGGTCGCCACCACCCTGTTATCTTCGGTCACCCTGACCTTCTGGATCTTCCTGCTCCGTCTGTTGAGCCTGATCAGTTAATGTCGGGGATTCACCTATAATATTTCTTATGTCCCGATTATTTGAAATATAATTTTGCCTGCCAAGGCACTTGAAAATCCGTGAACTCTGTCTAAAAAATTGTCTTGTCACTGACGGATTTTGAAAAGTCTAATTGCTTTGCTGCTTTGATATTTGATAAACGCATCCTACCGTACGCGCCCCGAGGGGG
>OGYJ01002844.1_pt1 | contig 11014 bp, 11 predicted proteins | sample 1576531 | NCBI WGS metagenome assembly OGYJ01 (sample SAMEA3541574, study PRJEB24748) | human gut metagenome | biome: human gut; feature: human-associated habitat; material: faeces | place: China | collected 2012 | reverse complement strand
TCGTCTTTGTCATTGTCCGAAGAATCTGCGGATATGCCAGATCGATCAGGCTGATCATTGCCGCACAGATCAGATCCAGGAAAAACACTGCTTTGTATGGAGAATAATATGGAATAAACTTTTTTAATGTATGCACTTTCCTTACCTCTTTTTCTCATTTCATTTTGTCGTTCTGTTTGGTCATTCTGTCACTGCTTTTTGGGCGTTGTCTTTTGAGCGGACACTTTCTCGATCTCGATATTGCGGACATCATTGGCTCTGATATCTGCGATCATCGTCCACCACTCCGTCTTGCCATCCGGCTGATACAGACTGCAGATCTTCTCTCCCTTTTTGAGTTCAATCTTTTTTCCGTACAGTGCGCCGGTGTAATCTCTGACAGCACCCTTCGGATCCACATAAATGCCGTCCTCAAGCGTATTGCCATCCTCGCGGCTGCTCAGCGCAAAGTGTGTGCCCTTCCGCTCGGCGATAAACTTTCGATACACGCGGTCATAGATAAATGCGGCATCGCCGCCCTTTTTCAAACGGCAGATCACTGCAACATCGGCTCCCACATCCTCGCAGTACAGGATTGCCTTTACATTCGCATCCTGCTCCCGCAGATCGTACTTCTTTCCATAAATATAGAATGAAGTTCCATCACTGCCGGCACCCTTAGCGAAAGTGTCTGCCGGTGTCCGTTCCACGGAAACAGAATTGTTATACCACTTTTTATCAATCTGTACAACCTCTGTCTGCGGATAATAGATTACATTCTTATATTTGCCACCCTTTAACCGGTAGTGAATGAAATTATCCTTCGTATCCTGCCATGATGTGTAGTCTGAATCCCCCTCCGCCGGCTTCTTACGTTTGGTCAGCTTAAGCTCATCAAACCACTCGGTCACCTGCTTTAACTGTGATGCATCCAGTGTCCGCGTTCCCAGTGCACGATAACCTCTCATATTATATGTGACCAATATTTGGGACACATCCTTGCCGATCTTTTTGTCATTTCTGGCAGTCCCGGCAAGGTTCGGAGCTGCCGTAGCCTTACCGGCATTCCGGTCTCCCTTTTTCGCCTTCGTCTCCACGCGGCGTGTCTTTTCCAGAACGTCATAGCTCTCCCCGGTCTTCGGATCAATGTCCGACATCTCACCAAGACGGTATGACATCGGGCAATGTCCCTCCGAAAAGCTGCGGCGTCCCGACAGACCGGCATCCAGCTTACAGCCTGCATCGACGATACATCTCGCACCCGTCTCGGTCAGATACGCCTTTCCTTTCCGGTAATACCAGCAGATCTTCTTCGGACCGTAGGTTGCCTCCATCTGTGCCTCCGAAGAATTCATATATTTCACGATCTTACGGCACAGCTTCTTATTCACAGACCGCACACCGATCGAGATTACCTTTCCGTTCTTCATATGCGACACCTGAATATTCTCCAGACGCCCCTCCGCTTTCGCCTGTACATAATAGGACGATGACTCTGTATCCCAGATCGCTATGTCCATTTTTCGGTACACATCATCGCCCAGCCTTGTCGCCGCGACATGCTTGAGCATATATAATCTCACACCGAACCGCTTTGCCATGATATCCGCAAACCAGCCCATGTCCTGCAGTCCGAACGACTCTGCCGCCTCATCATACACATAGAGCGTCGTCAGATTCGGATCCTCCGGCACCTGTTCCGCCAGATCATCTACTGTCTCATCCTGCGGCACTTCGGTCGGCGTAGTCTCCGTTTCCGCCGGCAGCTCCGTCTGTACTGCCACCTGCTCCCCTCCCTGTGAGGAGCCTTCATCACGCTCCAGCCGGATTCCCTTCGTGCAAAACACAATAGCTGCCACAAGGATCATCCCAACTACAATTGCAACCCATCGAAATTTCTTCATACGTGCCCCCATTCTGCCGCCCCTGACGCGGCATTCATGCTCCGTTATTGATAACCCAATCATAACATGTGGCACGGGTATCGTCAAAGGAGTGTCAAAAGTCCCGGCGAACACTTTCTTAATATATGTAGAAACGCCCCGGAGTGTTTACCCCCGGAGCATTCACGATACGTCCAAGAACAAAAGGGCAAAACCAGCGTTTTGCCCTTGCTTCCACCACGTTACGAGCATTTTCCTATACCGGAACAAAGTGGGCTTACCCACTTTGCGCGTCACCGCACAATTGCTTATGCAAGCTGCCTCTATGACATGCGGTTCACGGTCTTATACTTATAGAGCATTTCCGCGTGATTCTGCTCCTCGACCTGAATGTCTGCCAGAAGCTTGCGCACCCCCGGCTCGCCAAACACAAAGACATCCGTGTTGTACTCCGATGACACCAGCTTCTCCGTGCCGATGCAGTCGGTCGCCAGAAAGCTGTCATTCATCTTATCCTCCGAATTATCATCAGACATATACGTTGCCTTCGGCGTGTAATCCTTGCCATTGCTGTCATTGCAGTCGCATTCCGGCACGGTTCCGTCTAGCACCTGCCCCAGCGATTCGTAATGCTTCTGCTCCTCCTTCTGAATCGTCTCAAACAGATTCTTCAGTTCCGGATCCTTCGCCTGCTGACTGTATTTCTCATACTTCTTCGCACAGATTTTCTCCTGTGACTGCAGATCCTTCAATGCCGCCGTTTCTTTTTCTGTTAATACCATAACTACCTCTTTTCTGAGCAACTTGTTGCGAAGAGGCGAAGAAAAATTCACGCAGGTGATTTTTCTTCTGCCATCAGAGCTATTTGCTTGTACTCCAAAGCAAATAGTTGTGTAAAAAGATTGCATCAGCAATATTTTTACACACTTGCCTCCTTTTCTGAGCAACTTGTTGCCTCATTTTTCTTAATCTTCCTTATAACAATGATAGTGTGTCCAAAATAAAACGAATTATGCGCGGCATTTCAATTTGACTTTATCCGGCGATTATCTTAAACTACTTGTGGATAAAGACATGCTGCAGGATTTAAAACGATAGCAATATTTCCATACCATTGCTGTCCGGCAGCTTATTTCAATATATTATTGATGGAGGACTGATATGCGATTACGAAATATTCCCGGCTCTCAGGAGCGCATTTTAGAAGACAAATACACGATCCAGACCGACGGTGCCGATGGTGCTGATTACAGAGGAAAATGGGCTGCCGAATATTTCCACAATGATCATCCGGTTCACATCGAAGTCGGCATGGGTAAGGGCAAATTCATTCTGGAAATGGCACGTCAGAATCCGGAGATCAATTATATCGGCATCGAGAAATATTCCAGCGTTCTGGTGCGTGCGCTGGACCACCGCGAGGAGCTCGAGAGCGACAATCTTCTTTTTCTGCGCATGGACGCCGAAGATATTGACGAATATTTTGCGCCGGGCGAGGTTCAGAAAATCTACCTCAACTTCTCCGATCCATGGCCAAAGGACCGCCATTCCAAGCGCCGTCTGACCTCCCGCCAGTTTCTGGAGCGGTACGACCGTTTCCTGGCACCGGATGGCATGATCCAGTTCAAGACAGATAACCGTCCGCTGTTCGATTTCTCTCTGGAGGAGATTAAGGAAACCGGATGGATCCTCGATGAATGCAGCTTCGATCTGCATGCCAACGGTCCGGCACCGAATAACGTTATGACCGAATACGAAGAGAAATTCTTCCAAAAGGGCAACCCGATCTGCCGTCTGGTCTGTCACAGAGAAGCCGGCAAGACAAACTATTCTGCCGAATAAGACAATATAATTTCTTTTGGAACGCAGCAATTTTATAAAATCAGACAATAAACTTTTCAATGATAAAGGAGGTAATTCATTATGGCACAAGCATGTATTTTTTTGGCAACCGGTTATGAAGAGGTGGAAATGCTGACGGTAGTAGATATGCTCCGCCGCGCCAAAATTTCCATTGATATGGTATCCATCACAGATCAGAAAGAGGTTACCAGTTCCCACAACGTCACGATCACCGCAGACAAGACTCTTTCCGAGGTCAACTTTGAGGAAGCAGAAATGCTGATCCTTCCGGGTGGTATTCCGGGCACTCCAAATCTTCGCGCCTGCACCGCTCTCTGCGAAAAGCTCAAGGAATTTGCTGCAAACGGCAAGAAGGTTGCTGCTGTCTGCGCCGCTCCGACCGTTCTTGGCGAGCTTGGAATCCTGGAAGGCAAGAAAGCAACCTGCTATCCTTCGTTTGCAGACAAGCTTGCGACCGGCGATTATGTGAAGCAGCCGGTTGTCACAGACGACAACGTGATCACCAGCCGCGGCATGGGTACCTGCATTGAATTTGCGGGAGCCATCATCGCAGCACTGAAAGATAAAGCGACTGCTGATGCCGTGAAGGAAGCGATTATTTATAACGACGTTTATTAAAATCTTTTTTATACTAAAATGCCCGCTATTCAGCGGGCAAAATTTAAACCTTAGTTCATTTCGTGCATCAACGGCTTACAATACTCTTTTATGATTTTTTATTTTTGTTCCGGAAAATGCCTGTTTTCCGATGTTTTTCTTCCTTATCTTTTTTCCTTTGTAAATAACCTTTTTAAGCTTCTTGCATTTCCAAAACGCCCTCTTGCCGATCCGGGTCACATTTTTCCCGATGGTAACCCGGGTAAGCTTCGTATCCCCGGCACATGCCTTCGCGTCGATCGACGTCACCTTATATCTCTTCTGGCAGAACACAACGCTCGCCGGTATGGTCACCTGCTTTCTGCTTTTCGTCGGTCTGCAGAAGGAAACCTGTTTCGTTCCGGTCACGCAGTACACCGCATTCTTGTAAATGAACTTCTCTCCAAGGTTTGGATCTTCCTCCTCATCCTCTGCATCGGCAGAAGGACTGGCGGATGGCGTCGCCGTTCTCTGTGGCTTTGAATATCCGAGGAGCCACGCCAGAAACTCCTCCTCTTCCTCCGGACTCATCGTTCTTGCCGGTGCAGCAGTACTTGTTGTTCCCGGGTATAGCTGCTCGGTGCTTCCCGGCGTGCTGCTTGCTCCCGGGTATGGCTGATCACTGCTTCCCGGCGTGCTGCTTGCCCCCGGGTATGGCTGATCGGCACTTCCCGGCGTGCTGCTTGCTCCCGGATGCGGTGATTCTGTGACGCCCGGTGTATCGCTACCTGCTCTGCGAATCGTATAATTTACAACTTTAACGCCCCGGTAAACTCCGGTTCCGATAATCAGGACGGTCGCCGTTCCCTCCGTATATTCTCCGGCAATCGGATATGTCACCAGATAATCCTCTCCCTCGGACAGAAGCTTTCCTGCCATACGAACTGTAATCTTCTCCGGGCGGACAATCCCACCGGTATACTCATATATTTCACGATCGAGCGTCACCTCGGCATCCTCAATCGAGCTCAGGCTGCCCTTCGTCCAGTTCGCCCAGACAACACCGTTTCCGTCATGATCCGAAAGCACAGTATCATCCCATGTGCTGTATGCAGCCGGATAGTACGCCTCCATGCCCTTTGCGCATCCGTAAAATACCCGGTCATAATATGTACCACTGATCTGCGAACCAAACTCCGGTGCATCGCCACAAAAATAAATCTTTCTCAGATTGTAATCTCCATAAAAAGCCGCCGCCTGAAGCTGTTTCACCGTCGACGGAATCCGGATCACTGACAGATCAAAATTATCCCGGAAACAATATGCGCCAATCACCTCAAGTCCGTCCTGCAGCTCCACCTGATTCAAATGCGCACAGCCGCCAAAACAGCCCTCTCCCAATTCCCGGACAGATTCCGGAATCGTAATCGCCTTCAACGTATCACAATTATAAAACGCATAGCTTTGAATCTTCTCCACCGTCAACGGCACAGCAATACGTTCATCGGTTCTTCCTGCCGCCGCAACCAAAGTCTTTCCATCCGCCGTATAGATCACATGATTCGTTTCCTTAAGATAAGGATTCGCCAGATCAATCGAAAACTCCTCCAGCGCATCACACTGCGTAAACACACCGTTTCCAAGTGCCTCAACCGATGCCGGGATCGTAATCTCCCGCAGTTTGCTGCAGGCACTAAACGCATAATCACCAATCTTCTCCAGCGTATCCGGCAGCACCACCTTCGTAAAATCTGTTCCCGCCAGTGCCGACTTCGCCAACGCCGTCACCGGATATCCTCCAAGCCGGGACGGAATCTCAATCTCTCCCTCGGACGTTTTCCCATCATACTGATAAACAACCGCTTTTTTCTCATATGTCGTGTAGTAACTAAAAAGAGAATTTCTTTTCTTCACATCATACGGACGAAAACCATTCTCATCCTTTCCGGAAGAATAGCCCGCCTCCAGCTCATAATAACAGCCGCCGATCTCCACCAGCGCATTCACATGACCACTGCCTGCCCCGACATCCTGATTGGCTCTTCTCGTCCAAGCATCATAACCCATTCTCTTTGCCAGCCGGATGATCGTGTTCGTGCTCGCCCAACAGTCGCCGCCTCCGTAGATCACCATGCTGAGTGCACTCTGGTATCTGTAATTGTAATCATACTGCGCCGGAAACTTCACAATCGCCTCCGCAATCTCACTGTCACTCATATCCGCCGTAATATTTGCCGTGATGTACGCATCCATCACATGATCCACATAAACCTCGGCGTAATCCTTCACATGCACGGTCAACGTCCAAGTCTCACTTCCGGAGGTCACGGTAATTTCCGCATCGCCCGGCTCAACCGTGTAGTAATCGTAATCCTCTCCCTCCGAAACCGAGTAAGAATAACCATTTCCTTTCTTCCAGTAAGTCCGCGCAGTCGTCACCAGTCCATCCGCTGACACCTGCACGCAATTCCTGCCGGACGTAACCCGGTACGTTGCCGTCCCGTCCTGCGGAATCCGGTAGCTCCGCGACATGGACGCAGGCACGGAAACCACCTCGGCGTATGAACTGTCCATATCGTACAGCGTCACCTCGGTGACCGCATTCGCTTGCCGGACGCTGCCGGAAGCCTGTGCGGTGGCTGCGGCTGTCAGCGGGGCGAACAGCAGGAATAAGCACAGGAGGGGGAGTATGAGATAGGTGTGTGGTGTTTTCATTTTCATGGGCTCCTTTCTGGTGGAATTGATTCTTAATGATTTATCCTATTATACCATCATATTCAAAAGAAATCATTTCCTTGAACTTAATTGTAGTCGCATTGTTCTCAATTAAGTTCCTGATCGTAGCAATGAGCAGGGCAACGGCTACATCTCTTTGTATGTGTATATTGCTGATGTAATTATTTCCGGATATAAATATATATACTTTCTACATACCCGCTTAAATAACTCAACCATTCTGTCGCTATTACATATTCCGACCATATAATCCAACAAATGTTCCACTTCCAATTCCGATGCTTTTCTTATGCATATATTTTCAACTATAGGTTTATATGTGTTATATGCCAATTCATCTAGTCTTTCGATCACACATACTATTTCTCCGATATTGTATTTCATAGATTGCACCATATTATATCCCCCACCTACGGCCTAACATAAAAATACATTTCAAACCTCCGGTTCAACCTAAATCTTCGCTATTTAATCTCCCAGTGACCACTATACCCACTTCCTACATATACAATATTCGTCATTTGCTTAATTCTTCTCTTCACAGTTCTTACACCAACCCCTAACTTTGTTGCCATTTCTGATGTAGAAATTTGAGGATTATCTTTAATCATATCAAAGATTTGTTCCTGCAATTTATCTTGAGTGCCACCTTGAGTGCCATCTTGAGTGCCATCTTGAGTGCCATCTTGAATGCCACCTTGAGCGCCATCTTGAGTATCAATCCTGTTATCACCCTGAATATCATTTACATTCATAATATAATTATGTCCATAATTCAGATTATACAGAGTCAATGTAAAATCATCATTATCTGCATCAAAGACTGGCATCTTGGTCTCATCAAATTCCACCTGACCCTCATAATCAGCCAATATTTCATCTCCTATTCCTTTTGCATAAAATGTATATTCCAATATATCATAACAATCATATTTTTTTATAAAACGTTAATTCTCACCTCTCTAGCAAACACATAATTAGTGCTTGCAAACCTGACAAGCCTCTATTCTTTCAAACAAATGTTTTACCTGCAAATCTGCCATTTTCAAGTTACTATCTATATACTCCAACAATTCTGTATTATCCAAATATATATACATCTGCGGTGCTACAAATCCGGGAACATTTTCTCTTAAATCATCTAATGCTATCTGAGATGTCTCTTGAAACTTTTCTATTTCCATTGCATATCTAAGGTAATGCGTGTATATATTGGGGTAAAACGATTCTATATCTACTTTAACTGAATATAATTTAGATCCCTGCTTCTTTAAATATCTTATATTATTCTTCTCGTGTGCAAGCTGTCCAGTAGTTTTATTATTCTTTACAGCAAATATTCCGCTTTCAATAATTTCCTCATTTCCATCATAAAGTGTATTGACATGAAACAATTCATTAAAGAGAATATAAGAATTTGAATTACTAACATATTTATCATACTCTGATTCGTTATATAATTTGTATAGCAATGTTGATGCACTTAATGTGTTGAAAGAAGCACAAAATATAAAGTTGGTTCTAGCTGAAAGAGCGTTAAATTATGAATATATAAAAAAGTTCCTAAATATATCATCGGATAGAATAGTGGATATAAGCGAACTTAATAAAAATGATATTCAACAAATGAACACGAATTGAATATGCTAAAGGAAACAATTAAAAAATCATTTACAACATTAGAGTTCTGTATTACACAAGATGTTAGAGTGAACTATCATGTACTAATATATGCAAGAAATGCTATTAGATATTATGAAAAATATGCTTGGGACGGATATGCTGAGGATTATGTTGATATTGCACTAAAGCAATTAAACGTATTATTAAATTCTGGAGAGTATATTTATCAAGGAACATTAAAAGAATTAAAAAATCTTCAAAAACAATTAGATGTTATTAAGAACATGATATAATTGTTGCAAGAACTGGAAAAGTAGTATTCAAAAAGACTCTTCTATGATAAAAATATTTAAAATATTATTGTACTTTTGTTTACAATACAATTTCTGTGTATGATGAATTATTCTACAAGTGAAACTAATACTTGTTCGATTGAGAGCGAAATGTTAGCACAGATTAAGAAAAATGATGATGTCAAGCGGGCATACGGGCGTATGTTTGCTTATGATGTTCCATCAGAAAATAGTGGAAAAAGCTACAATGCAAATCTTATTTCCTATGAGGAAAATCAATTTCAATGGGCGGCGGACTCTTTGGTAGCAGGTTCCATAGAAACAGTTATGCAGCAAGAAAATCAAGTGCTATTCGTACAGACGGGAAATGTTAATGTACAAGTTGGCGACAAGATAACTTTATCTATCAATAATACGAAAAAAACTGTTACGGTTGCAGGAATTTTGTCTGATAGCCCCTTAGCCCGTGTAAAGGGTACGGAAACCTTTTTCTGTTCGGAAGCAACCTTTAGCGCACTGACCGGAGAAACTGGCTATACTATTATCGACATTCAATTTGAGAACAACGCTTCCAGTGAAGATGTAAACGCAATTAAAAACATATTTACTAATGGTGGCGTAATATTTTCAGACAGCCTTTCTCAAGTGCAGCAGCAAAGAAATCTGTATTATACTTTTGCAGTTCTTGTTTACGGCTTCCTATCTATTATCGTTGCTATTACCATTTTCCATATTATGAATACAATCAATCTGGGAGTTGCCGCAAAAATGAAAGAATACGGAAGTATGCGAGCGATTGGAATGAGCAATCGCCAACTTATAAAAATGATAATCGCAGAAGCAGGAACCTACGCAATAAGCGGAGTGATTTGGGGTTGTATCATTGGACTTCCTATGCACTGGGTTATCTATGTAAGTCTTATAACAAATATTTGGGGAACAGCATGGAGTGTTCCGTTTATTCCCCTTATACTCATAATCGCTATTGTACTGTTGACTTCTCTTTTGGCAGTTAAAGGACCTGCAAAACGGTTACAGCGAATGTCTATCGTCGAAAATATTAGTGCACAATAATCTTTTGAGAGGGGGAATTTCAAAAGTGCCCCCTCTTTTTCTATCTTACAAATCCGTAAGCTAAAATTCATCTTAAAGTAAGTTGATATTGATAAAATAAATCAAAACATAATATTTGTTTGTTATCTGCCGGACGACGGCAAAAGAAAAAAAGCCGTCGTAACGCAGACAGATTTTCACGTGCTTTTGAAGCGGTGGCTTTGATTTTTAGAGCCGCCGCTTCTTTTTGTCTATTACTGAACCAACAATGACGCAGAATATAAATAGCGGCATTTAGGAGGATTGCCGCTATGGGGATTTCTTTGCTGCTATATAACGTACATAGGCTACATTCATTAAAAAAAGTATAGCTCTACTATAAAACAATGGACGAATACAAATTTGTGGAGCCAAAGACACAAGCTAGTATTCGCACTATCTATATTGACACAGATACCATCAAAGAATTGAAAGCATGGCAGGAAGTACAGCAAAAGGTTTTAAAGGGCTGCGACCTTGTACTAAGCTACAATGGGATTCCCACCAGTAAGCACACCCTCCCACGGGCATTAGAAAAACTTGCTGGATTGGCAGGCGTACACCGTATCAAGATTCATGCACTCAGACATTCCCATGCTTCCCTGCTCATCAGTATGGGTGAAAATCCTTTATTGATTAAAGAACGTCTGGGGCATGAAAAGATACAGACTACGTTAGGAACCTATGGACATTTATATCCCAACACCAACGTGGAAGTTGCCAAAAAATTAACTGGTGTTCTCACTTATACTCCGGCAACAACCAGTGTTGCCGATTACACCAGCAATCAGCATACAGCAATCTATCACAGAGCCATTGAATAAAAAAATGCAATCAAAATGCAATTCTAAAAGGAAAGAGCCTCAAAACCCTTGAAAATAAAGGCTTTGAAGCTCTGCTCCAACTATTCAAACTCTACAAAGACTAACGCTTTTTGTTTAGGAATTATTCTCTGTAATGTTTCTCGTT
>OGYJ01002827.1_pt1 | contig 11060 bp, 8 predicted proteins | sample 1576531 | NCBI WGS metagenome assembly OGYJ01 (sample SAMEA3541574, study PRJEB24748) | human gut metagenome | biome: human gut; feature: human-associated habitat; material: faeces | place: China | collected 2012 | reverse complement strand
AGTCTGTGTAAAGGCGATAATTCGTCAGTTTCTTTTTCTGCTGAAGTTCCAATACCCGACGATGGATCAACTCTTTTGTGTCATTGTCCGCAAGGGCGGCATCCCGTACCGAACAATAGCTGCGCCAGACTTTCCGGTAGCCTTCCGGCAGTTCAGGTGACTGTTTTTCCAGAAGCAGCAGCATTTGCGCCAGCGAATAGCGATTGGAAAGCTGCTCATACTCCGCAGCAACAGCCCTGTTTACGGTATAGCGGAGCAACAAATCCACTTTATCAAAGGCCAGCGCATAGAGATACAGCGGCTCTTTCAGGCGGGGATTTTCTGTCATGCAATCTGCCAGCTTATGGACACTTGCCGTCTGAACCCCGGAAAGCTCTACCACATACTGCTTCAAAAAGCCTTCAAATGTCAGCTTTCTCACGGTCTCCACCTCTCCACATACTCCTGATAACGGATATAAAAATCTCGATACCGCCAGTCGTTCAAAATGCTGGCTCTCAGCTCATCCTCATCGGTTGCAAGGTGTTCCAGCAAATTCCAGTCCAAAGAGTTCCGCACAGCCTCGCTCTCCACGTCCGCCTTGTCGGTGTCGCGGAAAGAGCAGAGCTTTGCAATCACCAAATCCTCCAGACTGGGTGTGTAGAACTGTACCTTTGTACCACCGAAAGGCAGCGGCTGAAGCCGATCTTGGAAGTTGTACGGAAAATTATCAATATAGGCTTCCACATCCGTGTTGATGTCGTACTTGCCAAGTAGTCCGTACAGCTCTTTCGGAACGCTCAGCGCATCAATATCATGGGTGGCACGGGTCAGCTTGCCCAACAGAATGAACGCACTGCCACCCACGATCACCATCTGGTAGCGGTCATCGTTGTCTATCATCAGGTCGGCATCTTCGTCCAGACGTTCCAAACGCTTGCGGAGGTCATCTAAGATCATCTTTCCCATAAAATAGCCTTTCGTATTTTCAATAATAGTATTCTCTAAGATTATTTTAAGGGCTGAGCTGTGTGTTGTCAAGAGGAAATCATCGATATTTCTCGCATTTTACGCTGTCATGTTATCTGTCCACATCTCGCACTGGCTGATAACCGTGCTGATTGCTGTGTCGTAATCTTCCGGGGGATACTTATACTTTTTCAGAAGATGCTTCACCATCTTCCGCATACTGGCACGCGCTGTTTCTTTTTTCTGCCAGTCTATCGTCCGATTTTTACGCAGCATCTCGGTTAGTTCTCTGGTAAGGTCGATCAGTTCGTTGTTCTGGTAAAAATCTTTGATGTTCTCCGGCTTGGTCAGAGCATCGTAAAACGCCAGCTCTTTCTGCGTCAGCCCCAGTTTCTTACCATTATTGTACAACTCTGTGATTTCCTGTGCCGTTTTCAGAAGTTCCTTGATAACTTCCTCGTTTGTAATCAGCCCATTGTAATAGGAGTTCATCAGCTGCGCAATTTTCTCCGAGAACTTCTGCGACTGCACAACATTTGTCCGCTTGTAAAGTGATACCTGTTCTGCCATCAACTTTTTCAAAATTTCCACAGCGATGTTCTTTTCTTTCATTTTTGATATTTCGTCCAATACCGCCGGGTCAAACAAGCTGATATTTTCATCTGCCTGCTTGCTGTCAAACAGACTGATTACACCTTGGCTCTGGATACTCGCTTTCAGAAGTTCATTGATTTGAGTGTTGATTTCTTTCAGCGAGAGCGTCTTTCCGCCGCTGCCGCCGTAAGTAATTTTCACCACGGTAGAACGCACAGCTTCCATGTAGGCGGCTTCATGACGCTCCTGTTCTGTGGTCATGCTGGAGCATAGGGAGTGCGACTGTTTCAGCAGCATTGCTTCTCGCAGGAACAAGTCCTTGCGCTTGGGTGCTTTGGCATCCAGCACAAAGTTCACACCACCTGTCACCAATTTTGCCATGATCAGCGGCGAACCGCCAATAAAACCGCTGAAGTCAAACCCGTGCAGCAAATCCTTACATACCTGAAGCTTTTCCTGAAACTTCGGGTAAGCAACCTTGGAAATATCCATATCGCCATACCGGGACTGGTCGCGCTTGGTATACTCCTTCATAGCGGCTTTGAGAGCAGACGCAATGCCCACATAGTCCACGATCAAGCCGCCCTCTTTGTCCTTGAACACGCGGTTCACACGAGCAATCGCCTGCATCAGATTATAACCGTGCATCGGCTTGTAGATGTACATTGTCGCCAGCGAGGGAACATCAAAACCGGTCAGCCACATATCCACCACGATAGCGATCTTCATTGGATCATCGTTATCTTTGAACTTTCGCGCCAGTTCCTCCTTGTGCGATTTTGTCCCAATAATCGCTTTCCAGTCCTCCGGGTCGTTGTTACCGCTGGTCATGACCACACCGATTTTCTCTTTCCATGCCGGACGCAGTTCCAGCAGCTTCCGATAGATTTTCATGGCGATCGGACGCGAATAAGCAACGATCATCGCCTTACCGGTCAGCAGGTTGGCACGGTATTTTTCGTAGTGGGTGACAATATCCTCGCACAGCGATTGCACCGTAGAATCTGCGCCCAGCACGCTTTCCATCTGTCCCAGCATTTTCTTGCTTTTTTCAATGGTCGCTGTGTCCGATTGCTGTTCCAACGCATCATAAGTCGCATCAATCAGAGCCAGCGTGTCTTTGTCAAGATGCAGCTTGATGACACGGCTTTCGTAGTAGACAGGTCGGGTTGCGCCGTCCTCCACTGCCTGCGTCATATCGTAAATATCAATATAATCGCCAAAGACTTCGCGAGTGTTTCGGTCTTTTGCCGAAATAGGCGTTCCTGTAAAGCCTATGTAGGTTGCATTTGGCAGGGCATCATGGATAATTCGCGCATTGCCAATCACAGTATGTGCTTCCTTTTCGCCCTGCTCGTTTTCCTTCATGACGATTCTCTCATCGAAGCCATACTGTCCGCGGTGGGCTTCGTCTGCCATCACCACAATGTTTCGCCGTTCCGACAGCGGACGCTCGCCACGCTCAAACTTGAACATGGTGGTAAATACGATGCCGTTTGCCTGCCGCCCATCCAGCAGTTCACGCAAATTTTCCTTGCTGGTCGCCTGAACCGGTGTCTGGCGCAGGAAGGGCGCGCACTTGGCAAACTGCGTGTAAAGCTGATCGTCAAGATCAATGCGGTCGGTCATTACAACAATGGTCGGACTGTCCAAAGCCTCTTGCAGCAAATGGGCATAGAATACCATCGACAGCGATTTCCCGCTGCCCTGCGTATGCCAGAACACACCACCCTTGCCATCCGTTTTAGTAGCAATCTTGGCCTTTTCGATAGCTTTTCGCACTGCAAAATACTGGTGGTATCCAGCCAAAATTTTAATCGGCTTCTGCCCATCGCCGGAAAACAGGATAAAATTTTTCAGAATATCCAGCAACCGTGCTTTCTGGAACATTCCCTCATAGAAGGTGTCAAACTGTGCATACGCAGTATTTTCGTAATCGCCATCTTTTGTTTTCCACTCCATAAAACGGTCAAGTCCAGAAGTGATTGTTCCCGCCTTATTGGTCGAAAGGTCGCTGATTACGCAGACTGCATTATAGTAGAACATCGAAGGGATGTCCTTCATGTAGTTCCGAATCTGGTTGTATGCGTTTTCTGCACCCACTTCGTCCTTGGAAGGACTTTTCAGTTCCATCAAAACCAGCGGCAAGCCATTGATAAACAAAATAATATCCGGGCGGCGGTTGTTTCCATTTTCCACGAAGGTATACTGGTTTACCACATAGAAATCATTTTTGTCTGCATCTGCATAATCAATCAGCTTTACTACCGAAGACCGTTCTTCACCCTTGACTGCATATTTGACCGTGATACCGTTTTGCAGATAGTCCATAAAAACCATGTTTTTCTGCAACAGACTTCCAGCATCAAAATCATTCAGCTTCAAAATCGCTTCGTCAATCGCCACAGCCGGAAGGCTGCGATTCAGCCGCACCAGACAATCCCGCAAAACATCGTCCAGCAGCGGGCGGCTGTAATTCGTCCGGTTCATATCAGGAGCATAAATGTGGGTGTACCCCATATTTTCAAATAGCTCTATAACTGCTTGTTCAAAGGTATCTTCGGTAAATGAAAGCATGATTTTTCTCCTCAACTATTATCCGAAGTTGCTGTATTCGATTCTTGCGCAATGGCATTCACAATCTTTTCAACGATAGACTGTGCTGCTCTTTTTGCCATCGCGCGTCCTATCGGCGTACCATTATCCAATGTGTCCGTCAGTGCCAATCGAACTTTACTGAGTCCAATTTCCTTGCGATACCAATCTGGCATCAGATTTTCCTGAATTGCAATATAGGACTCATCAAAAAACGCTGGATTTATTTCATCCCGCAGTACCCTCTGAATAATCTCATCCACTTTATCGTCTGAAATATCTAAATCACATACTTCTCTAATATTTGTTACCGGAACTTCTATTTTCACAAACCTATCGGCCATAGGCTTTTGTATGTTCGCATAATTGCTTTTAATATATGCCATCTGGTGCTCAAGTTCCGGGAAAAGTGTTCCTTCATTGATATTGTAAAAACTTAGTTCTTCTAAAATTGCACTTTTTCTTCCCGCTGGTATTCTAAAACTTTGAAGTTCAAATTCATCTTGGACATCACTATATGCCCGTTTAACAATGCTCTGCCCGATTTTTCCTTTAAGCTGAACATTATATTTTCCGCAGATCAAAAAAGAGCCGCTTTGCCGCACCAGTCTTTCATTATTTAAGTTGGAAATCACAAAATAATTTCTTTGAATAATTGAAAGCAAGCTTTTATATTCACTTGCCCTACACTCTTCTGCTTCTTTATCCGTATAAATCCCGTACTTGTTCAAATCCGAAAGCAGCTTTTCTAATGTATAGTCGCCCGAAATTTCATGGCTCGCCAAATATGCCAGCACTTTGATCTCTATGTCGCTATAACTTTTTCCGTAATCTCGCTTATAATAGATTTTTCCATCGGTCGGCGGCAACAATGTGATTTTCCCGTCATTTGTCTTTCTCTCTTGATTGTTCTGGCAAGCAAAATACAGTGCCACTAGCGGATTCTCCGTCACATCCAATAGTCTTGTTGGCAACCCATAGTGTTGCAATTTTGCGAGCTTTTCAAAATCTGTTGTCAACTTTCTGAAGTCGTCAGGATTCCGTGTGTAAGCTGCGTTTATCAATTCTGCTTCATGTGGTAGCATCCCACCACGGAACACTCCCGGCATGACATTCCATTCGTTGCTGGCCTGTCCACGGAAGAAATAGTGTTTTGTGCTTACTTCTGCGCCTTCTTCTTTCTTTATTGTTTCCTTTATATCAGAAATGTAGGTCAGGTAGCTATTAAGGTTTGTAACAACGCATTCCTTCGGATTTCTTGTCTTAGCATTATCAAAATCTTCCATATTATCCCTTCATTTCTTTTATAAACGATAATTTAGCGGCTTAAAGCCGGATATCAGACACATCAATTTCGCCGGACATAAGTTTTGGCAATAGCGAATCTCGTAAATCGGTCAATCGTTTGTTTTCAATCAAATTGTTTTCAATTTGAGGAATAATTGACCATGCAAACTCTGAAAATTTTAGTATTAGACTATCTTCAACTTTTGGAATTTTAAGTTTTGAAAGCATTTTAGTTGTCAAACTGCCACGTATACTACTTGAATCTGAAATAGCACGAAGATCATCATACCGATTAGTCAAATTCCAAAATAAATACGGTAGAACTTTCTTTTTAGCATGAAGAACGATGACAGATTGATTTATATAGGTGTTCAGTAACAACATGGAAGTTTGGCCTCTTGTAAAGCCCTGCCCAGCAGAAGCTATAACGATGTCATATTTTTGTGCAGACTTAGTAGACGAATTATCGGCACCCAGTTGAGTGATGGTTTTCTCTGTTGAAATCACAAAACGATTTCGTGTTTCTCCAGATGAAAGCCAGTTAAGATTTCCATTCCAATATGCCATATTTGAGGTCGCTGGGGTTCCACCGCTATAAATGCAGTCGACGTAGTCTTCTACGGTAGTCATTTCGCAGTCCGTGTCTTTGAATAACTTTGTGTAAAGCGTATTTACTAGATCGTATAAATTATCGTTTATCTTTTGATTGACTTCAATTTTACTATCGATTGCAGATAAAATTCCAGAAATCCTTTTCTGCTGTTCCAGTTCCGGAAAAGTCACTACAACTTCTCCAAGTAACTTGGTATTGATTGAAGGCATTGTTGCTCCAACGGCTATATTTCGGACAAATTGCTTTGTTTCCTCTAAGCAAAAGTAGTAGTAAAGATACTCGGAATCAATTTCACTAGTTGGGCGTACTCGAAGGCATCTTCCAGAAAACATCCATCCATCGTGTTTTTGATCAACATACGAGCATCTATCTACAGAACCCACACGACTAAATACAATATCTCCTTGTTTTAGCACATATTTTTTTAATCGATTTTTATCCGTATTTGATACTCGCGGCAAATTCTGTTCGGAAAACATCTTGTTCCCTAAATGTTCAACTGTGACAATAGGTGTTCCATCCGCAACATAATCTTCTTTATGAAGTTGACTTCCAAACGGTCCTGTTTGAATGTCCGCAAGTTCTCTCAAAAACTTTTCTTTCATTCATATCACCTTATCCAATAAATTTTCTATGTGCCAATTTCACATTTTGTTGTTTTACCATTGCATAGTGCATAGTTGTGTCGATTTTCTGGTGTCCTAAAAGCTGCTGCACCTGTTCAATCGGCATTCCCTTGTCAATTGCTGATGTTGCCAATGTACGCCGGAACTTGTGCGGGTGCACCTTATTTAGCTTCAATCGCCGTCCCAATTCACGGAGCATCGTTTCCACGCCACCGATCATCAATCGCTCGTGCGGCTCTTTCAGCGTCACAAAGAGTGCTGGGTTGCTATCTGACCGTTCATCCAGATAATTTTGAAGGTGGATCTTCGTCCGTGCGTCAAAGTATACCAATCGTTCCTTGTTGCCCTTACCAAATACAACACATTCGCGCTCGTTGAAATTGATATCCTCCCGATTAAGTGTCACCAATTCCCCGACACGCATTCCAGAAGATGCCAGCAAATCAATAATCGCCAAATCTCGTACTGTTGAACAGTTGTCACGCATCAGCTCCAACGCTTCATCCGTATACGTTTCCTTGATGATTTTTGCGGTTTTCACTTTGTGAATCCTGCGGACAGGGCTTTTCATAATAAAATCTTCATCTTCCAGCCACGAGAAGAAGCTGGAAAGAATACGCCGGATATTGTCAATTGTAACTTTGCTTGAGTGCCGCTGTGTCTGATAATCCGTCAGATACCTTCGCAAATCGTCCGTTGTAATTTGCTGCGGTGATTTTCCCACGCCATTCAGCATCGCTGCAATAGTTTTTGAATAATAGGTCAGTGTTTTCTCGGAACATCCTTCTATCCGCTTTGCCGTAATGAACGCTGCTACCGAATCTTGTTCCTCAGCCTTTGGCTGCTCTTCCCCCATTTCAATTATGACACCTTGAAATGACACTTCCAGTACTGCTTTTAAATGTAGCAACTGTTCGTTATTGAGATACGGCAGCATTTTTCGCTGTATCTCGTTGATAATTTGTTTTTTCATTGCCGTATCTCCTTATTACGATTTCAGAGAACGGCAGCAGTGGCAGTTTCTCCGTAGAATCTCTCGCCACTGGTGAGAGTTATTAAAATTCTGGTAAACGATAATTTATATGCTCAGGTAAAAGCAATTTTTTCTAAGAACTTCCTTGACCTTGATTTTCTTCCAGATGGATGGAAAACTGGAAATCTTTTGGACATTGCAGACTATTTGAATGGGCTGGCAATGCAAAAATACCGTCCTAAAGATGGTGAAACAGGACTTCCCGTATTAAAAATCAAAGAATTAAGACAAGGTATTTGTGATGCCAGCAGCGAGCTTTGCTCACCCAGTATCAAGTCGGAGTATATTATTCATGATGGAGATATTATATTTTCTTGGTCGGGTAGTCTTTTGGTTGATATTTGGTGTGGCGGAAACTGTGGATTAAATCAGCATCTTTTCAAAGTGACCTCGAATAACTATGACAAGTGGTTCTATTATTTATGGACAGCACATCATCTTGACAGATTCATTGCTGTTGCAGCAGATAAGGCAACAACTATGGGGCATATCAAAAGGGAAGAACTTGAAAAGGTGGAAGTAATTATTCCCTCTAAATGCGATTATAAGCGAATTGGTGCCTTAATAAAACCACTTTTTGACTTGATTATTTCAAATCGAATTGAGAATCGAAAACTCACCGCTCTTAGAAATACCCTTCTGCCAAAGATTATGGCCGGGGAAATTGATGTGTCTGATATCCAGCTTTAAGCCGCTAAATTATCGTTTATCTTTTTGTTCAACTCCGTTTTCTCGGATATTGTGTAATAAAAATCACCGATTGACTTTTGAATATCCATATTCGGTATCGGAATCATTATTTGATCGAAAAAACTTTTTTTGAAATGTGGAATCACATCACCTACACTTGTACTTAGAATTTGCTCTTGAATTTGAAAACTACGCAAAACAGCTAAAAGATATTTGTTATATACAATTTTAGGATCGGCTCTTAATGCAACCATATCTTGCGCAATACAAAAATCTATTGGATCGGGTACCAAACACACTCTTCCAGGTGTTCCTTTACACACAAAAATAATATCTCCAGGTTCAGGGTGCGCTCTAAACCACGTTCTGTATGTTTCCTCTGAGAGATACCTAATTTTTTCATATACAGGGTATAGATTTTCATTTCTGACGCAATTTGTTGCAATTAGTTTATGTCCCGAAGGGGCAGTTGGTACAGTTTTTCCTCGGTTGTCAACAACCGTTAAAAGAACACTGGGCAACGGTACTTTCGGGCACTCTTTCCAAATGTCAAACTTCATATCCAATCGCCCCCAACTTCTCCTTAATTTCTGCTTCCAGCTTATGTGACTGCTTGAACAAATCCGAAAGTTCAGAAGTCAATCGAGCCATTTTTTCTTCAAAAGGTTCACCATCGTCTTCCTGTTCCTCAACGCCAACATAACGACCCGGTGTTAAAATATAATCTTGCTCCGCAATTTTCTCTGTATCAACAACTGCGCAGAAACCTTTTACATCTTCCAGTGTACCATTAACATAGGCATTGTAGGTATCGGAAATCTTTTTGATATCCTCATCGGCCAATTCACGCAGCTTGCGGCTCACCATATCGCCCATCTTTCGGGCATCAATAAACAGCGTTTTACCGGCTTGTTTCTTGCGTTTGGAGATAAACCAGAGCGAAACCGGAATCTGCGTCGTATAAAACAGCTGTGTCGGCATGGCAATGATGCAGTCCACAAGGTCAGCATTCACAATATTTTTGCGGATGTCACCTTCGCCGCCAGACTGAGAGGAAAGAGAACCATTTGCAAGCACCATACCCATGCGGCCACCCGGCGCAAGATGATAAATCATGTGCTGAAGCCATGCAAAGTTCGCGTTGCTTGCAGGCGGCATACCATACTGCCAACGAACATCATCTTTGAGCTGCTCTGCGCCCCAGTTTGACAGGTTGAAAGGGGGATTCGCCATAATATAGTCTGCCCGCATAGTCGGGTGCTGGTCATCAAGGAATGTGTCTGCTGCATACTTGCCAAGGTCGGGTTCAATGCCACGGATGGCAAGGTTCATCTGTGCCAGCTTCCATGTGGTCGGGTTGGAATCCTGTCCATAAATCGAGATATCGTTGATATTTCCGCTATGGTTCTCTACAAATTTTGCAGATTGAACAAACATACCGCCGCTGCCGCAGCAAGGGTCATACACTCGTCCCTTAAACGGTTGCAGCACTTCTACCAGCGTCCGCACAACGCAGGACGGCGTAAAGAACTCGCCGCCGCGCTTGCCTTCCTGTTCTGCAAACATAGACAGGCAGTATTCATAAGTGCGTCCCAGAATATCCTTTTCGCTGCCATGTTCAATCATTTTGATGTTCGTAAACAGGTCAACGACTTCGCCCAACCGACGTTTATCCAGTTCCGGACGCGCAAAATTCTTTGGCAGAATATCTTTTAGGCGCGCGTTTTCTTTTTCGATAGCGCGCATTGCATCGTCAATTACCTGACCGATTTCCGGGTCATGTGCCTTTGCAGAAACATCGCTCCAACGCGCACCAGCAGGCACAAAGAAGATTCCTTCCGATGTGTACTCGTCACGATCTTCCTCAAAGCCATCACCGTCTGCAACCAGCTGATTATACTTATCTTCAAAACGATCCGAAATATATTTCAAGAAAATAAGACCAAGGACGACACCCTTATACTCTGAAGCATCCATATTGCCCCGAAGCACGCAGGCAGCATTCCAAATCTGCTTTTCAAATCCAATGTCGGCGGTGTTTTTCTCTGCCATGGTTCAATACCTCCGTTTTAGCTCAACAAATTCTGCTTTGAGTATAGCACAGATGTGCTGATTTTCCAATTTGTGCGCACAAATTCTTTGTAAGATGGTTCAATTTCCGGCAGATAAGTCCTACTATCACAACTTTATCACAATAAATTTCACAAAACCATCTTGACGCACCCTGCAAACCATGATATTCTCTGTCACAAATCCCACCGATTTTGTGGATTGGTTTGAAACCATCCACAAGATGTGGTCGTGTTCATTTTGAACACTGCCTCGCCGTGGATCATCCCTGAAAGATTAACCGCCCCGCAACACACCCGATTCATTTTGCCGCCGATTCACCCCGACAAAATCCATCGCTGCGCTGCTTGGGCGGTATTTTTCTTTATGGGAAACGTACCTTGAAAATTTCATAAGCCGACCGGACGTGATACCGACTTTTCGTCAACGCCGCTGCAAAACAGGGGTAGGAGCTTCGTTCGGAGCAAACGGTGATCAACATACACGAGCAGCGGAACTCTCTACTTATTTTTGCGCCTTAACAATTCGGAAACATTTGTTGATGAAGCGTTTTGAGCGCAGCGGTAGAGGGCAAGAACCGTCCCGTGGCCACAAATTTTCAATT
>OGYJ01002822.1_pt1 | contig 11080 bp, 10 predicted proteins | sample 1576531 | NCBI WGS metagenome assembly OGYJ01 (sample SAMEA3541574, study PRJEB24748) | human gut metagenome | biome: human gut; feature: human-associated habitat; material: faeces | place: China | collected 2012 | reverse complement strand
GTGGGGCATCCGCGACGTGGACGCGCAGCCGGACGGCGGCGTGCTGACCGTGCGCATACTCCGGGTGAGCGGGGAGTAGGGGGATGGAGATCACGCTTCCTCACAATTGGCGGCCCCGGGACTATCAGATCCCCATGTGGCGCTACATGGAGCACGGAGGGCGCCGTTCCGTTCTGCTCTGGCACCGCCGCGCGGGGAAGGACGACAACTCCCTGCGCTACCTCGCCAGCGCCGCGATGGAGAAGACCGCGACGTACTGGTATCTGTTGCCCAAGGCCGTGCAGGTACGCCGGGCCATTTGGGAGGCCGTCAACCCGCATACGGGCAAACGCCGGGTGATCGAAGCCTTCCCCGACGCCATCGTCGCCCGTACCCGCGACAACGAAATGACCCTCACCCTCGCCAACGGCTCCTCCGTCCACTTCCTCGGGGCGGACAACTTCGACACGCTGGTCGGTTCGCCGCCCTACGGCATTGTCTTTTCCGAATATTCCCTGACCAACCCGTTGTCGTGGGCGTACCTTAAACCGATACTTGAGGAAAACGGCGGGTGGGCCATCTTCAACTTCACCTCGCGCGGGCGGAATCACGCAGCCACGCTCTACGAGTACGCCGCAGGAGAAGAAAGCTGGTTCGCGCAGCGCCTCCCGGTGACGGAAACGTCCGTGTTCACGCCGGAGCAGGTGGAGGAATTTTTGAAGAAATTTCTGTAAGTACAAACTTTTCACATCACAAGGAGAATACTATCTTATGAGAATGCGTTTCAAGCCCTACGCCCACGACGAACTGATGGCCGCTGATTTCCACGTCCACGAGCCCCTTATCTGGGGCGGCAAGTGGCACAGCCAGTATGCCCGCCCGGAGCAGCCTTTTGTGCTGGAGCTGGGCTGCGGCAAGGGCGGCTTCATCTCCCAGCTGGCCTGCGCCCACCCGGAAAACAACTATCTGGGCATCGACATCACCGACAAGGTGCTCATCCTTGCCAAGCGCAAGATCGAAGCCGCCTATCAGGCAGCGGGACGTCCCATCGACAACGTGAAGATCATGAGCACCGATATCGAGCGCATCAAGGGCGTTATCACCCCGGAGGATGAAGTCAGCCGCATCTACATCAACTTCTGCAATCCGTGGAGCAAGAACGACTCCTCCCACAAGCACCGCCTTACCTACCCGCGCCAGCTCATCGCCTACCGCGAGTTTTTGAAGGACGGCGGCGAGATCTACTTCAAGACCGACGACGATGATCTGTTCCGGGACAGCGTAGAGTACTTCCCCGCTTCCGGCTACGACATCGAGTGGATCACCTACGACCTCCACGAGAACGAGCCGGAATGGAACATCCGCACCGAGCACGAGGGCATGTTCACCGAAATGGGCATCAAGATCAAGGCACTCATTGCCCGCAAAAAGCCCGGTGCCGACAGCGTGACATGGGTAGACCCCAAGGTGCTCAAGCGGATGGCACGCGAAGCTGCCGCTGCCGAAGCCGCCACGCAGGAAGGCGAAGGAAATGTCTGACCCCTGTGAGTTGTGCCTGAATAATGTTCAGGACGAATACGGCAGCTATTACTGCGCGCAGGGCGCTGCGCTGGACGAGGACGAGATGGCACGCTATCTTGCGCACAATACCGCTGCCTGTCCCTTTTTTGAGCCGGGGGACGAATATAAGATCGTATCCAAACAGAACTGAAGAACGGAGGTGCCTATGGTAAGCTTTCTTACCGATACCGTGGTATGCGGCTTTTCGCTGTACCATATTCTGGCCTATTTCCTGATCTATTCCTGCATAGGCTGGTGTCTGGAGGTCATCTATGCCGCCGCCACCACCGGTCAGCTGGTGAACCGGGGCTTTCTCAACGGCCCGGTCTGCCCCATCTACGGCTTTGGCATGATCATCGTGCTGTTTGCCCTTACGCCCTTGCAGCACAGCATCCTGCTGCTGTATATAGGCGGCGTCATCCTGCCCAGTGCGCTGGAACTGGCGGGCGGCTGGGCGCTGTATAAGATCTACCACACTCGCTGGTGGGATTACAGCGATTTTCCCTTTAACATCGGGGGCTATATCTGTCTGGAATTCTGCCTGCTGTGGGGTGTGGGCACGCTGGTGGTCATGCGTATCGTGCACCCGGTGGTGGCTGACCTTGTAGACCTGATCCCGCCCTTTGTGGGGGTTATCCTCATGTGCTTTTTGTACGCCGTATATGCGGTGGACGTGGTGGCTACCGCCATTGCTGCCTCTGCACTGGCCGATACGCTGGACACCATGGAGCAGCTGGGCGACAGTATCCACGCCGTCAGCGACGCCATGACCCAGCTGCTGGGCACCACCACCCTGAACGCCGACAAGAAGCTGGACGAGGGACGGCTGCAATTCAAGCTTGCCGCCGCCGAAGCGCGGGATGCTGCCGGAAAGCGCCCCTCTGCCCGTGAGACCATGGCTGCCATCCGCGCCAAGGCTGCCGAGGCTACCGAGGCTGCCCGCCGCGCCAGCGAGGACGCCCGCCTGAACGCTGTCGAAGCCGCCAACGCCGCCCGTCTTGCTGCCAAAGGCACTGCCGAGCGTGCTGCTGAATTGTTGCAGCTGGAACAGCTGGCGGCAGAGCTGCAAGCCCGCAGCGAGGAGATGCAGGCGCAGCTGCTGCGCACCCCCCGCATCGTGGGCCCCCGCCGTATGCTGCGCGCCTACCCGAAACTCCGGCACGGCAAAAAGCTGCGCAGTCTGCCCACATTGCGGGAGATGCTGCGCCGCGCCGAACAGGAAAACAAGGACGACAACAAGAATACCAAATGACCCCGAATGCCGCACCGGCTCCGCCGTGTGTGGCATTTTTGTTGCACTTCGCTCGAATAATGTTGTTAAAAAGTGTGAAAAAACTATTTCAAAACGACTTAAACCGTGTTATACTGATTATAAAGTATACAAACCGACCGCAATCGGCTTATCCGTATTGAAACTATCCAAATTGTGAGGAATCGTCATGTCAGAGGAACGAAAGACCAAAACAGATGCCGCCGCACCGGCATCTGCTGCGTTGGGGCGGATCGACCGCAAGGACGCATTTTTACAGGCCCTGCATACATTCCTGACCGCGCATCAGGGAACAGAATGGGCTGTTGCCGCTGTGGATATCCAGCACTTCAAGCTTTATAACGAGCTTTACGGCACCGAAAAGGGCGATGCTCTGCTGGAAACTGTGGCAAACTGTCTGCTGGGTTACAGCAGGCAGACCGGCTATCCTGTGGGCTATTTTGGAAACGATGACTTTTTCCTGTGCCTGCCGGACGAAAAGGCCGAGCAGACCGCCGTGCTTGCCACGCTGCAGGCCTGCATGGCTGCCGGAAGGCAGGATGTCACCTTCTTTATGGTAATGGGCGTGTGCCCTGTGCAGGCAAACCCCGGTGCAGATGCCGCCACCCTGTGCAACTACGCGCAGATTGCCGGTGTGACGACCGACAGCGGCTACCTGCACCGCTTTGAGCCCACCATGCTCAACGAGCTGAAAGAACAGCAGCAGCTGCTGGGCGAGCTGGAGCGCGCACTGGATAACCACGAATTCTGCTTCTTTTTGCAGCCCAAGTGCAACAGCATCACCCGCGCCATCGTGGGCATGGAGGCGCTGGTGCGCTGGAACCACCCCACCCGGGGCTGTGTTCCCCCTGCCGAGTTTATGCCGCTGCTGGAGCGCACCAGCCTTGTGACGAGGCTGGACCAGTACATCTGGGAATCTGTCTGCCAGACTTTGCAGAAGTGGCAGGAAAGCGGCAGCAACCTTGTGCCGGTGTCGGTGAACGTTTCGGTGCAGGATATCCTCAATCTGGATGTGCCGCAGATCTTTGCGGATCTGGTGGAAAAATATAAGCTGGAGCCAAAGCTCCTGCTGGCCGAGATCACCGAGACCATGGTAGCCGAGGACACCCAGATGGTGGAAAGCGCCATTCAGGGCCTGCACCGCAAGGGCTTCTCGGTGATGATGGACGACTTCGGCAGCGGGTATTCCTCGCTGAATATGCTCAAGGATACCAACGTCGATGCCATCAAGCTGGACATGAAGCTCATCGACATGAATCAGGAGAACCGCAGCAAGGGCGTGCAGATCGTGGAGTCGGTGGTGGATATGGCACACCGGCTGAACATGCCCATCATCGCCGAGGGTGTGGAGACCCCGGAGCAGGTGTCCATGCTGCAAGCGGCAGACTGCCTGTATTCGCAGGGCTACTACTTCTTCAAGCCCATGCCGGTGGAAAACGCCGAAAAACTGCTGGCAGATCCCACCAATCAGGATTACTGGGATCTGCGCCGCGACCTGATGCGCCGCGACCGCCGGGTGGAGAACCCGGGCACCGAAAAGACCGCGCTGGCCTTGCAGGCCTACCAGATCTTTACCGACAACGTGCTGGAGATCTCGCTGCTGAACCTTGCCACCGGTGCGTACCGGGTGATCAAGCGGGACGCCCGCCTGCTGGGTGCAGATCTGGAAAAAGAAGAAGATTTTGTCAATTACTGCGACCGCTTGGTGAACGAGAAGATCGTGCACGAAGAGGACGCAGACCTGTTTTTGGAGCAGACCGATCTGGAGGCCTTGCGCTCTGTGCTGTACCACGCCACCGCGCCGGAGTTCTACCGCTACCGCGAGAATGTGTCCGGCCAGTATATCTGGGTCACCACAGAGGTGCTGCCCTGCCGGGGCTGCTGTGCCCAGAACCCGTGGGCGACTGTGCTGGTGCGCAACGACGCACAGGCCGACCAGCTCAGCGAGGAGCTGGACTTCTCTTACAGCCACGATACCCTGACCGGCCTTGCCAACCGCAGCCGGTACGAAGCCGACCTGCGGGAGCTGCCCAACAGCGGGTACGAATCCGTGGTGTGCACCTACATTGATGTGGTCGGGATGCACGAGGTAAACGAGCATCTGGGTCACCGCAGCGGCGACACCCTGCTGTGCTGCTTGGCAAATGCCGCCCGCAAGTTCTTTGCCACCAGCCGGGTGTACCGCATCGGCAGCGATGAATTTGTCATCCTGACCCCCAACGAGCCGCCTTACAGCGTGTGGAGCACTGCGGACCGGATGCGCGCCTTTTTGAAGGAAAAGGACTATGTTATTTCCGTAGGCATCCAGCAGACCGCCGACCTGCGCCATCTGGACGAAGCTGTGGCCAAGGCTGAGGCTGCCATGCGGCAGGACCGGCAGGCTTACTACGACCACAACGGCCGCGCCCGCCAGCTGGAAGGCCTGAATGAAAAGATGGAGCGCACCCTGCAGGAAAAGCGGGATGCCGAGCACTTTTTAAAGGTGCTTGCCCCCAAGTACAAGACTGTAATCGTGGTGGACCTGCAGCAGGATACCGTGCGCCCCGTTATTGTGCCGGACTACTTCCAGTCCGTTCTGGACACCTGCGGCGGCTCTTTCCGCGCCGCACTGACCAACTACCGCGACACGCTGGTGGCACCGGAAGACCGGGACGGCTTTGCGGATCTGCTGGACTTCGGCCTTGTGCGCAGCACCGTGTTCAGCAGCAACCTGCTGGAGCATCGCTACCGCAAGACGGATGGCCGCAGCTTCTGCATCCGTGTGACCCCCTACTCCCGCAGCGGCTCCCACATCAACGAGGTGCTGTGGATCTTCGCGGATGAAGAGGTAGAGTAAAATATTTTTGTATGCTATAAAAGCAGCCAGACCGTCCGGTCTGGCTGCTTTTGCGTTTTGCTGTAAATAAAAATACTTTTCCGCTGAAAATCGTCCCGCGTCCGCGCGGCTCAGTGATAAAAGGTGTCAAAGTTCACCTGACGGTAGAACCGCTGCTGCAGCTGGTCAAAGCTTTCGCAGTTTTGCGCCAGCAGCCACATACTTTTGGTCACTACGGCCTCAATGGTCATATCGTGGGCTTCCAAAAAGCGGAAGCGGTTGCGCACCCGCTTGCCCACCTCGTACACGCCCACGTCGCTGCCCTCGTAGGTGACCTGCGTGGTCATGATGAGCACCTTGTGGGTGGTCTCGTAATCGCCCAGCCCGGCGGCAAAGGCATCCATCAGCTGCTGTGGGATGCCGCCCACGCCGAAACTCTCCACGATGACGCAGTCGTACAGGTGGAAGATCTCCGGGATGAGCGCCGGGGACATGCCCGGGGTCAGCTTGAGCAGGAACACCCGGCTGTCCAGCGTGCGGCTGAACTCCACCGGGCCGGTGGGCCACGGCGAGGGGATGTACCGCACCAGCCGGTCGCCCTGCACCAGCGCCAATTCTGGGAAGTTGACCGAGGCAAAGGCGTCGTAGCTGATGGTCTTGTTCTTCTTGGCGCGGGTGCCCGCGATGACGTGCCCGCCAAACACCACCATCACGCCCCGGCTGCCCGGGTCGATGGCGCAGACCACGCTGTCCCGCAGGTTTTTCTTGGCGTCGGTGATCTCGTTGGAGATGGGCTGCTGCGCGCCGGTAAGGATGATGGGCTTATCCGCGTTCTGGATGAGATAAGAGAGCGCCGCCGCAGAGTACGCCAGCGTATCCGTGCCGTGGCAGATGATAAAGCCGTCGTACAAAGCGTAGTTTTCCTGAATGGCGCGTGCCATCATCAGCCAGTGCTCCTGCCCAAGGTCGGTGCTGTCAATGCTGCACAGCGCCAGCGTTTCCGGGCAGCACAGTTCTTTCAATTCCGGCAGATGGGCAAGCAGCTCCTCGCTGGTAAGCACGGGTTTTAACCCCTGCTGGGTGCGTACGCTGGCAATGGTGCCGCCGGTGGTGATGAAAAGGATACGTTGCTTGGTCATAAAATAAGCCTCCGTGGCAGAAAATTCAGATGACTGAAACAGTATAACATACTCTTTTCCGCTTGAAAAGCGGCCAGCCGCCGCAAAGCGCAATTTTTGCGACCCGGTCACAGAAGTTTGGGGGAATTTGGTGTATACTAAAGAAAATGATAAAAGGAGAATGTTATGCCCAATATTGTCATCATCGGTTCCGGCCCGGCAGGCATTTCCGCCGCGCTGTACGCTGTCCGCGCCGGTGTGGATACCACGGTGCTCACCAAAGGCCCCGGTGCGCTGGACCGCGCCGAAAAAATTGAAAACTATTACGGCTTTGCCGAGCCGGTCTCCGGTGCGGAACTGGAACGCCGCAGCATCGAGAATGCAAAGCGCCTTGGTGTGAGATTCGTCACAGCCGAAGCCGTGGGCCTGACCTATACGGATAAACTCACCGTAGAAACAGTGGATAAAAATTACCCGGCGGACGCTGTGATCTTTGCCACGGGTGCATCCCGGGCGGTGCCGCGCATCCCGGGCCTTGCCGGGCTGGAGGGGCACGGCGTGAGCTATTGTGCCGCCTGCGACGCATTTTTCTACCGTGGAAAGGACGTGGCGGTGCTGGGCAGCGGCGAGTACGCCCTGCACGAGGTGCAGGCTCTGCTGTCGGTGGCAAAAAGTGTTGCCCTGCTGACCAACGGCGCACCGCTGACGGCGGACTTCCCGCCGGAGGTCACAGTCTATCCGCAGGCCGTGGAGGCTGTTCTGGGCGAAACCGTTGTCACCGGCGTGCAGTTGTCCGGCGGTGTGCAGCTGTCTGTCAGCGGTGTATTTGTGGCACTGGGCGTGGCGGGCAGCACCGCACTGGCTAGGAAGATCGGCGCAGAGGTGGACGGGAACCGCATCGTGGTGGACGAAAAAATGCAGACCACCGTGCCCGGCCTGTATGCGGCGGGCGACTGCACCGGCGGCCTTCTGCAGGTGGCAAAAGCCGTGTATGAGGGCGCGCAGGCGGGCACTGAAGCCGCCAAGGCCCTGCGGAAAGGATGAAAAGCAATGTCGGAAACAACAAAGGAACACCGCGATTGTCTGGCCAAAGGTTTTCCCTTCTGGAGCGACCTGACACCCGACGAACAGGAGATGCTCTGTCGCTACACCCGTCCGGTGCACTACGCAAAGGGGGCAAGGGTGCACAGCCCGCTGGAAAGCTGCGTGGGCATTTTGCTGCTGCGCTCGGGCCAGCTGCGTGCCTATCTGCTCTCGGAGGACGGGCGGGACGTGACACTCTACCGCCTGTTCGGCGGGGAGGTGTGCATCCTGTCGGCATCCTGCGTGATGGACTCGGTGAACATCGACCTGTATATTGATGCCGAAGAGGACACCGAGGCCTACTGCATCAGCGCGGGCGTTTTCCGCAGGCTGATGCAGCAGAACGTGCATGTGCGCTGCTACGCCTACCAGATGACGGCGGAGCGCTTTTCCGACAGCATGTGGACCATGCAGCAGGTGCTGTTCATGAGCGCAGACCGCAGGCTTGCCATTTTTCTTACCGATGAGCTGGCCAAGACCGGCGGTGATGAGGTACGCATGACCCACGACCAGATGGCAAAATACATGGGGTCTGCCCGCGAGGTGGTGAGCCGGATGCTGAAATACTTTGCGCAGGAGGGCTGGGTGCGGCTGTTCCGGGGCGGCGTGCAGGTGCTGGACAGGAAAAAGCTGCAGCAGCTGGCAAGAGGACAATAACAAAAAGGGGCGATGTGAACATCACATCGTCCCTTTTTGGGTCATAGGTTATCCTTTGCAGCCCTGTTCTTCCCAGTCGCCAAAGTCGCTGGCTTCGGCGATCTTGGTGGGGTCGAATTTTCCGCTCTCGTCTTTGGGAGCAACAGCGGGGCCTGCTTCCACAGGGTTCTGGTTGGGAGCCTCCGGGTCGAACACCGGCTTCTCGCCGCCCTCTGCGGGTGCCGCCGGGGCAGAGGCTTCTTCGGCGGGCTGGGCAGCAGCTGCCGCTTCTTCGGCAGGAGCTTCCGGCGCAGCTTCTTCTGCAGCCTTTTCGTTGGCAGCATCGGAGGCTTTGGTTTCCGCTTCGGCGTAGGCTTCGGCAGTCTTGGCGGCTTCCTCAGCGTTCTGCTCGGCGTCCTCCGGGAACTCTACTTCCTCCACATGGAGCGGGTCTTTCTGGTTCAGGATCTTGTCCAGTGCCACGATGGCGGCACCGGTGACGGCCACGGCAGCGGCCGTGCCCAGAATGCGGAACAGTGTTTTCATGCCAGAACCTCCTGTTTACAGATCGATCAGAACGTTAAGAGAACGTTACGACTTCATTCAGCGGCTTTTCGGCAGGCTCCACCGAAATGGCGGTCAGCACCGGGCCCTTGCCGCGGTAGATGTTGTGGAACTTGTAGCTCACCTTGGCGGTCACCCGCACCCAGCTGCGCTGCTCCAGAGCCTTGTAGCCGTCGTAGCTGCAGGGGAAGCCCACGAACTGGATATCCTGCACGCAGCAGGTCATGGCAAAGCGGCCGGGCACGAAGCTGTTCTTGCCGGCGCGGTTGGTCTGGCACACCTGTGCCAGGAATTTGACCGTCTTGCCGGTGTACTTCTGGGGCTCGTCCTGGCAGTCCATGTACCAGATGCCGAAATCGTCGTCATGGATGTCGATGACCGGGGCGTTCACGTCGAAGGGCAGCGGGTCGGGGATATCATCATAGGCCACGCTGCCGTCGGCGAACTCGTAGGCGATGTCGCACTTGCGGGAAGCCTGACGCACCAGCTTGTGCAGCTCCTGACGGGCGGCATCGTTGTTCACGGCCTCAGCGCGGTTGAACACGATCAGCTCACTGCGGGCGATCTTGTCCAGCAGCAGGCTGCGCATGGAGTTGTCGCGGGCGTAGGTCAGGGCGGTGGTGCCGTCGGCGGTGGCGATGCACTGGTACACCAGCCAGTTTTCCGGCAGGGCATCGGCCAGCTCCTGCAGCAGCCACATGCCGTTGTACTCGATGACCACGCGGCCTGCGCCGGATTCCTTTTCCAGCTTGGCCAGGTTCTGCGGGTTCATCTCTGCCTTGTCCTCGATCACCTTGACGGTCACACCGGGGAAGGCGAACTTCTTGGGGTTGTACTCTTCTTCGCCCTCTTCGCAGATCAGCAGCAGGGTCTTGTCGCCGGAGTCGAAGTTGGGGTCCTCAAAGGTCTCCTGAATGAATTTGGTCTTGCCGCTTTCCAGAAAGCCCACAAACAGGTAGACCGGAATTTCTTTTGCCATAATGGATGGTTTCTCCTTCTTTTACATCTCAGCAGCCGAACAGCTCTGCAATGGCCTTCTCGTTCAGCTTGGAGCCGATGACCACCAGTTTGCCGCCCACGTCGGCGCCGCGGGCACGCACTTCCCACTCGCCGGGCACATAGTCAAACTCCAGCCAGCCGTCGGCACCGCCGTCCACGATGCCCTTGCTGCGCAGGATCATGCCGTAATTGCCGGTATCCAGCTCGGTGAGGGCGTGCTCCACTTCGGCCTTGGTAAACTTGCGGGCCGTCTCGACGCCCCAGCTGGTGAACACCTCATCGGCGTCGTGGTCATGATGATGGTGGTGATGGCCGCAGCAGCAGTGGCCGCCGTGCTCATGATGATGCTCGTGCTCGTCCTCCTCATCGTCGTCATCGTGATGGTGGTGGCCGCAGCAGCAATGCTCCTCGTGGTCATGATCCTCATCGTGATCATGGTGGTGCTCATGCTCGTCGTGGTCATCGTCCTCGTCATGGTCGTGATGGTGATGCTCGTGCTCGTCGTCATCATCGTCATTACGATTGCGGGTTTCGTCATCAATCGGCGCATACGTAATATCGTCGAGGATCAAATCCTCTTCGATCTGTTCGACTTCAGCTGCGGCACGACGCTCCTGCGCGTTCAAACGACGGGAACGACGCGACTTGCGAGATCCGCCTTCGTCATCATTGTCCGCATCATCATTGCGATTATCCCGATTATCGCGTTCATTGCGATTGTCTTCGGAACGCTCTTCGTCGGCAACGTCGCGATTGCGGCGGCGACGGCGACGTGACGGACGATCCTCATCCTGCTCATCGTCATGGTCCTGCGCATTGCGATCATTACGCTCGCCGCGGTCATTACGGGAATCGTCGCGATCGTCGTCTGCCCTGTCTCGGGAATCCGCAACGGACGGCAAAACCGGCTCCTGGAAAAGCAGAGACATCATCGGACGCGGATTGTGGCGGACCTCATGGCCTTCCGGCAACATATCGACGGCATCCAAGGCACGCTCCACTGACCTTGATGGATGACGGGCCGTTTGAACGAAATCCGCATTATGTCCGTCTGGG
>OGYJ01002816.1_pt1 | contig 11099 bp, 7 predicted proteins | sample 1576531 | NCBI WGS metagenome assembly OGYJ01 (sample SAMEA3541574, study PRJEB24748) | human gut metagenome | biome: human gut; feature: human-associated habitat; material: faeces | place: China | collected 2012 | reverse complement strand
GCCGAGATTCAAACCGGACCTGCTGGTGCACACCCGTGTGGCTTCCACCGGCAGCCCGTGGCTCAGCAAGTGCGAGGTGGGCGAGATGCACACCATCGCCATCAGCCACGGCGAGGGCCGCTTTGTGGCTCCGCAGGAGGTGCTGGACACCATGCTGCGCAACGGTCAGGTGGCTACCCAGTATGTGGATCTGACCGGCGTGCCCACCATGGACCAGAGCTTCAACCCCAACGGCTCTGTGCTGGCTATCGAGGGCATCACCAGCCCGGACGGCCGCGTGTTCGGCAAGATGGGTCACTCGGAGCGCAGCGGCGAGTATCTGTACAAGAACGTCACCGGCGATAAATACCAGCCGATCTTTGAGGGCGGCGTGGACTATTTCAAGGTTTGATGGTAGAATAGAGAAAAACTCCTTCCGTCATCGCTGACGCGATGCCACCTCCCTCGGAGAGGGAGGCTGAAAGGCCCCCTCAAAGAGGGGGCTGTCGCCGGAAGGCGACTGGGGGAGTTACTTTCAGGAGGAAACAACCAATGTCACAGCATGATCGCTATATCAGCCCTTTTTCCACCCGCTATGCTTCCGATGAGATGCAGTACATCTTCTCGGACGACAACAAGTTCCGCACATGGCGGCGGCTGTGGGTGGCGCTGGCTCGTGCCGAAATGGATCAGGGTCTGACCAACATCACCCCGGATATGGTAGCTGAGCTGGAAGCCCATGTGGACGATATCAACTACGAAGTGGCCATCGAGCGGGAAAAGCTGGTGCGCCACGACGTCATGAGCCATGTCTACGCCTACGGCCAGCAGTGCCCCAAGGCAGCCGGCATCATCCATCTGGGTGCTACCAGCTGCTATGTGGGCGATAACACCGATATCATCGTGATGCGGCAGGGCCTTGAGCTGGTGCGCAAAAAGCTGGTGGGTGTGCTGGCAAAGCTGGCACACTTTGCCAAGGAGTACAAGGATATGCCCTGCATGGCCTACACCCACTGCCAGCCCGCACAGCCCACCACCGTGGGCAAACGCGCTACCCTGTGGGCCAACGAGCTGGTGATGGATCTGGCCGAGATCGACCATCGTCTGGCTACCCTGCAGCTGCGCGGTGTCAAGGGCACCACCGGTACGCAGGCTTCCTTTATGGAGCTGTTCAAGGGCGATGCCGACAAGATCCGCGCCGTGGATGCTTCCATTGCAAAGGAGATGGGCTTTGACCCCAAGGCCGTTGTGCCGGTGTCCGGCCAGACCTACAGCCGCAAGGTGGATGCCTTTATCCTGAATGCACTGGCGGGTATTGGCCAGAGCTGCATGAAGTTTGCCACCGACCTGCGCCTGCTGGCAAACTTCAAGGAGATGGAGGAGCCCTTTGAGAAGAACCAGATCGGTTCTTCCGCTATGCCCTATAAGCGCAACCCCATGCGCTGCGAGCGCATCTGCGCCCTTGCCCGCTACCTGATGGTGGACGTGCTGAACCCCAGCTTTACCACCGGCACCCAGTGGTTTGAGCGCACGCTGGACGACAGCGCCAACAAGCGCGTGGCTATGGCCGAGGGCTTCCTTGCCACTGATGCCATTCTGAACATCATGCTCAACGTTACCGATGGTCTGGTGGTGTACCCCAAGGTGGTGCGCAGTCGCCTGATGGCCGAGCTGCCCTTCATGGCCAGCGAGAACATCATGATGCAGGCTGTGGAAAAGGGCGGCAACCGTCAGGAGCTGCACGAGCGCCTGCGCCAGCACGCCATCGCCGCCGGTAAGCAGGTCAAGGAAGAGGGACTGCCCAACGATATGGTGGACCGCATTGCCGCAGACCCGGCCTTTGGCCTGACCCGCGAGGAGATCGTGGCAGGGCTGGTGCCGGAAAACTTTGTGGGCCGTGCACCCCAGCAGGTGGAGGAGTTTATCGCCAACGTCCTGCAGCCCATCTTCGATGCTGACCCCGAGGATGTGGAGCAGCACGCCTCCCTGAGCGTCTGATAATAGGATCAATTGCAAAAAGGAGAAGCCCACGGGCTTCTCCTTTTTGCGTTTGTGCCTTGCACGATTTTGTTTGTCATGTTACACTGAGGGCATCATCAACAAAGGAGAACCGCTTATGCGTTTGGATAAATATCTGGCCGAGACTGCCCAGTGCACCCGCAGCGAGGCCAAAACCATGCTGGCAAAGGGGCGCGTGCAGGTAAACGGCGCGGTGTGCAAAAAAGGGGACACCCAGCTGAAGGATAACGACACGGTGACGGTGGACGGCGCGCCGCTGCGCTATCAGAAGTTCGTCTACCTCATGCTCAATAAGCCCGAGGGGGTGGTGAGCGCTTCCACTGATAAGCGTGACACCACCGTGGTGGACCTGGTAGGGGACGCCTACCCCCGGCGGGAGCTGTTTCCGGCCGGGCGGCTGGATAAGACCAGCACCGGCTTTGTGCTGCTGACCGATGACGGCGGCTTTGCCCATGATATCCTGTCTCCCCGGCACCATGTTTCCAAGACCTACACCGTGACCATCGACACCCCGCTCACGCAGGAAATGCGCACCGGCTTTGCGGCGGGCGTGATGATAGCCGCTTCGGTCTGGAGCTTGCTTATCCCCGCGATAGATAAGGCAGAGGAGCTGGGAAAGATAGGGTGGGTGCCCGCCGCCTGCGGCTTTTCGCTCGGCGTGGCATTTCTCATGGCGCTTGATAAGCTGCTGCCCGCCTTTCATCCCGGCGAAGACCGCCCGCGCGGCGTTCGCAAAAGCTTGGGGCACTCCGCCATGCTCGTCTTTGCGATAACGCTGCACAATATTCCTGAGGGCATGGCTGAGGGCGTGGCTTTCGCGCTTGCGGCGCAGAATAATTCACGCGTGCTGCTCGCCGCCGCAGTTGCCTTAGCCATAGGCATGGGCATACAGAATTTTCCCGAAGGCGCGGCGATCTCGCTGCCGCTGGCGCAGTCGGGCATGAGCCGCAAAAAGGCATTTCTCTGCGGCGCGCTCTCAGGCTTGGTAGAGCCGATATTCGGCATTATCACGGTATTCATGGCGGGCGCTACGGTGCAGCTTTTGCCCTGGCTGCTGAGCTTTGCGGCGGGCGCTATGCTGTATGTGGTGGTGGAAGAGCTTATCCCCGAAGCGAAGCTGAAAGGCTCGCATGCGGGAACTTTCGGCGCTATGGCGGGCTTTTTGATAATGATGATACTTGACGTAGCGCTCGGCTAACGAAAATAAATTTTATCGAAAACGTTTTAGATGGCTTTCGGGCTATTGCAAAAACGATTACATTATGATATAATAAAGATGTTCAAATAATCACATGGGATAATCATTATCCGCAAAAGTTCAAAATATCAGTTATGAAAGGAATGTTCAAATCAAAATGAAAAGCAATTTCGTAAAGCGCAGCGCGAGCGCTCTGCTGGCGGCGGCTGTTACCGCAAGCGTATCGGCGGCGCTGCCCGTTACCGCTTCGGCTGAGGTAAGCGGAGATACCAAAACTTTTCTCCAAAACATGGGTGCAGGCTGGAATCTCGGCAACTCGCTCGACGCTGTAGGCACGGGCTTAGGCTCTGAAACATGCTGGGGCAACCCCAAGACCACTAAGGAAATGATCGACGCGGTGCACGACGCGGGCTTTAACACTATAAGAATACCCGTTTCGTGGGGCAAGCATACTTCTGGCAGCGAGTACACCATCGACTCAGCGTGGATGGCGCGCGTAAAGGAAGTAGTAAACTACGCCTACGAGGACGGTATGTACGTTATACTCAATATCCACCACGACAACTCCAACGCGAAAGATCAGACCATTTATTATTACCCCGACAGCAAGCACAAGGAAGCTTCGCTGAAATTCTTAACATCAGTATGGTCGCAGATCTCGGAAGAATTCAAGGACTACAACGACCACCTTATTTTTGAAACGCTCAACGAGCCGCGCCTTGTCGGCACAAACGACGAATGGTGGATCGACCCTAATAATCCAAACGCTGCGGCTGCCGACTCGATAGCTACTATCAATACTTTCAATCAGGAGATAGTTGACACCATCCGCGCTTCGGGCGGAAACAACTCGCAGCGCTACATCATGTGCCCCGGATACTCGGCTTCGCTCAACGGCGCTGCCGCTGTGGGCTACAAGCTGCCTGACGATACGGCTGACAACAAGCTGCTCGTTTCGGTGCACGCTTACAATCCTTACAACCTCTGTTTGGGCGACAACAGCAACATCACAAGCCCGACCTACACCCAGTTTGACGACAGCGGCAAGGAAGAGCTTGATAATATTTTCAGCACGCTGAACAACAAGTATATGTCTAAGGGCATAGGCGTAGTCATCGGCGAGATGGGCATTTCTTACAAGAACAACAACGAGGCGCGCGAGCAGTGGGCTTCGTACTACTACGGACTTTCCAAGAAGTATACCGTACCCTGCGTGCTTTGGGACAATAACGCAAAGAACGGCTCGCAGAAGAGCGAGAATCACTGGCATTTAAACCGCAAGAACTGCAAGTGGGGCGACCCGAACGTTATTCAGGCTATAATGAACGCTATGGGCGTTACAAACGTTTCCATACCCGCCGACGATGACGTAGTAGAGAAGAAAACTCAGACCATCAGCGGCACAAAGACCTACACCAAGACCTACGGCGACAAAGCTTTCGCGCTAAACGCAAAGACCGTTTCGGGCGGCGGCGCGCTAAGCTACAAGTCCTCTAACGAGAAAGTGGTCACCGTAGACGGCAAGGGCAACGTTACCGTAAAGGGCGCGGGCACGGCTAAGATAACCGTTACCGCAAGCGAAAACGCTGCTTACAAGAGCGCGACTATGGAAGTTACCGTAAAGGTAAACGCACAGCAGCTCACAAACGCCGTTATCCAGCCTATTGCAGATCAGGTATACGGCGGCTCAGCTGTAAAGCCTAAGGTAACTGTAAAGCAGGGCGCTAAGGTAATTGGCTCTTCAAATTACGACCTCACTTACACCGACAACAATAAGGTCGGCACGGCAACAGCTATCGTTAAGTTCAAAGGCAATTACAAGGGTCAGATCAGCGCGAATTTCAACATCACGCTAAAGACCCCTGCGGCTGTAAACAAGGTAAGCGCCACCACCGCTAAGACCCACATTTACTGGGAAGCAGTACCGGGCGCTGACGGCTACAAGGTTTACAGATATAACAGCAAGACCAAGAAGTGGAATACTGCGGCTACCCTGCGCAGCGGCACTGTTTCAGACTACGTTGACAGCAAGCTGAAAGCGGGCGAAAAGTACGCTTACAAGGTAAAAGCTTTCGCCAAGAGCGACGGCAAGACCTACTGGAGCGGCGCTGTAAAGATCTACGCGGCTACAAAGCCCGCTAAGGTCAGCATAAAGAGGGTTTCCGCCAGCAAGACCTCGATCAGACCCATATGGAAGAGCACCAAGTGCAGCGGCTACGAAGTATATATCCTCAAAAACGGCAAATACACCCTCGCGGGTACAGCCTCCGCTTCCGACACAAGCTTCAAGATCACTGGACTGAAGTCCAAGACCACCTACAAGGTAAAGGTAAGAGCTTACGTTACCGACAAGGCGGGCAGAAGCTACAAGGGAACATTCAGCGCGGCAAAGAGCGTTAAAACCAAATAATTTCGCATAAAGCAACAAAGCCTGCGGTACTCGATGAGCCGCAGGCTTTTATTATTTGTAGTGATGTAAAAATCATTCCGCGATGCGCCGCGCCGCATATTTTTCCGAAAAGCGCTCTATCGGGCGAAGGACAGTAGGGTCGGTCTTTTCGCGGGCGAAATGCAAAAGCTTTTCGGGCACGCCGCCGTAATATATCTCGCCAAAAGCCCCCGCCAGCGCCGCGCTGATGTGCGGATATGTGCCGAGAGTGCAGGCGCGCTTTACCGCAAGCTCAAAACTATCCGCCGAAGCGAAAGCCGCAACGCCCGCGCTTATAACGTCCTGCGGGGTGCATTCGGTCGTCATTTTGTCCGCCAGTTCGCCGAGGTCGCCCTCAAGCGCAAAGCCGCTCAGCTCGGAAGCCGCCGCAGCGAGGTCTTCTTTCTCGCAGCCGTGCCTAAGCAGATAAACGCCCGCCGCTGCCGCCTTAGCGCAATCGCGCGCGGTGTCGGAATTAAAAAGATACTTGCAGGCAAGCTGCGCCTGCGCGAAGATAACGTCCGGCTCGTCAAAGGCGTAGGCGCAGGGCAGAGCCGCAACAGCCGCCGCAGCGGTGATGTTCACCTCACGCGTCATGCCCGCCTGTTTCGCCCATGCCAGCTCAACGCCGCGCAGCTTTTCGGTAAAGCGCAGGGCGTATTTTTTGTACTCGCCCGCCACCTCTCGCGCGCGAAAAAAGCGCTCTATACGCGTCTGCGCGGGCTTATCGGTATAGTAATAAAGCTCGCAGAGCGCGGCGGCGAGCAGAGTATTTTGCGTAAAAGCGGCTTCATCGTGTATAAGCTCTACGCGGCGGCTGAAAGTTTTGTGCTCGGCAAAATACGAGCCTGCAACGTCGCCGACAAGCGCACCCAGCATACAAACTCCACCTTTCTTAAAAAAAGCGGGAAAGTCCTCGCGAACTCTCCCCGCCTTGAATTATTTTGATTACTTTTCCTTGCCCTCTTTGCTTGCAACAGAAGCGCGGATGAAGTCCTTAAAGAGCTTGTGAGCCTTATTCGGACGCGACTTGAACTCGGGGTGGAACTGTACGCCCACGAACCAAGGGTGAACCTCGCGTGGAAGCTCTACTATCTCTACCAGCTTTTCATCGGGCGAAAGACCTGCCAGCACCAGACCGCTCTCAGTAAGCTGCTTGCGGAAAGCGTTGTTGAATTCCCAGCGGTGACGGTGGCGCTCGTAGATAAGCGGCTCGCCGTAGACCTCAGCGGAAATGCTGCCGGGAGTAAGCTTGCAGGGGTACAGACCAAGGCGCATAGTGCCGCCCTTTTCCGTAACGTCCTTCTGATCGTCCATGATGTCGATAACGGGGTAAGGCGTTTCGCCAAACTCGGTGGAGTTAGCGCCCGCAAGACCTGCCGCATGGCGTGCGTACTCGATAACAGACATCTGCATACCAAGGCAAATGCCGAACATAGGTATCTTGTTCTCGCGCGCGTAGCGTATAGCCTCGATCATGCCCTCGATACCTCTGTCGCCAAAGCCGCCGGGTACGATTATTCCGTCGCAGCCAACAAGCTTTACAGCCACGTTATCTGCGGTTATGTCCTCAGACTGTATCCAGTTTATATGAACGTTTGCGCTGTTCTCAAAGCCGCCGTGACGCAGAGCCTCGGCTACGGAAAGGTAAGCGTCCTCAAGCTCAACGTACTTGCCTACCAGACCTATGGTAACGTCTTTAGTGCAGCCGTTTACGCGGTCGATCATCTCGAGCCAGTTGGTAAGGTCGGGCTTGCGCTTTTCAAGACCGAGGTGCTCGCAGACCACGTCCGCCAGACCCTCTTTTTCCAGCCATATCGGCACTTCGTAAAGCGAGGGAGCGGTGAGGTTCTGTATAACGTCCTCTTTATGCACGTTGCAGAAGAGGGCTATCTTTTCGGTCATATCTTCAGGGATAGGCATTTCCGAGCGCAGAACGAGGATATTCGGCTGTATGCCCATAGAGAGCAGCTCTTTTACCGAATGCTGGGTGGGCTTTGATTTCAGCTCTTTAGAGCCGGAGATGTAGGGTACTAAGCAAACGTGGATAAACACGCTGTTGCCCCTGCCCATTTCCTTAGAAGCCTGTCTTATAGCCTCGAGGAAAGGAGTAGACTCAATATCGCCGACAGTGCCGCCGATCTCAGTGATAACTACGTCGGTATTGCTCTGCTTGCCGACGCGGTAAAGCTTATCTTTTATCTCGTTGGTGATGTGGGGGATTATCTGAACGGTAGAGCCGAGGTAATCTCCGCGTCTTTCCTTATTAAGCACGTTCCAGTATATCTTACCGGTAGTGACGTTAGAGTCGATGGAGAGGTTTTCGTCGATAAAGCGCTCGTAGTGACCAAGGTCGAGGTCGGTCTCTGCGCCGTCGTCGGTAACGAAAACTTCGCCGTGCTGGTAGGGCGACATAGTGCCCGGGTCTACGTTGATATAAGGATCAAATTTCTGGATGGTAACGCTGTAACCGCGGCACTTTAGCAGGCGGCCCAGAGAAGCAGCGGTGATACCTTTTCCAAGTCCGGAAACAACGCCGCCGGTAACAAATACATACTTTGTAGGCATAATTTTTTTGACCTCCGAAATATTATTCAAAATAAAATCATTCATTATATATCATAACAAATTTTTTTACAAAAGGCAAGGGGTTTGAGAAAATTTCGGCAAATTTTTTTTGGAAAAAGCGTTTTTTAAAGCAAATTTAAATTAAATTTATTATATTTCTAAAAAGATGTATCAGCCGCGTAAGAATTTTGTCAAAAATGCAAGTTGTATTTTTATTATTTTTGTTATATAATATTAGTATTGCCTAAATGCAGCCCTTATTTGCTTTCACGGGGTAAACCGCTGAAACTTCGGGGCGCGTTTTGATGAAACGAATTTTTTTTAAAGACGCGAGGTGAGTATTAAAGAATGTCGGAAAACAAATTCAGCGAAAAGGCAGAGGGCACAGCCGCGAACGAAAGCGGCGCTGATAAGCCGTACCGAAAAGAGCCGCCTCTTTCAGACCTAATATCTTCGGCAAAAAGAAACATAGAGAAAAACGCCGCAGAAAAGCCGCCCGAGCCGGAGGAGGAAAAGACGATAGTAGCGCCGAACCTCTCAAAAGCTATGGACAAAATGAAGCGCAAGACCGATAATTCGGGTATGCCCGATATTGATTTCGGCAAGCGAAAATCTGCGGAGGAAAAGCCCGCCGAAACTGCCAAGCCTAAGGAACAGCAAGACATTCAGAACAGCAAAGATCAAGACACTCAGAACACAAAGAGCGCTCAAAGCAATGCCAAGAGCGAAAATAAAGATAAAGATAAAAATACTCAGGCTGAGAAAAAGCCTGCGGAAGCGCCAAAGAAGCAAGCGCCTTCCCCCGCGAAAATTCCGCCGACAGATAAGCCCGATAAGCCTAATGCGGAGCAGAAACCTGCGGCAAAGCCAAAACAGGAAGCCAAAAAGCCGCCTGCAAAGCCGCCGAAAAGCGATAGGCACGAAGCGGACAAGTCTAAAAGCAAGCCCGCTGCCAAAACAGAAGAGGCTAAGTCGGACAAATCTGACAAACCTGACAAGAGCGGCAAGGCGGACAAGCCCGCCGCAAAGGGCAAGTTCACCAAAAAGCAGGTGGCTACTGTAATAGGGCTTATCGCTTCCCTGCTGCTCGTCATAGTGCTGATAGTAGTGCTGCTATTCAACCACTATTACAGCCTGCTGGACACCGACGCAGTTAAGGTGAACAATTCAAAACCCATGACCTACTCAGACGTAGACCTCTCCCGCGCGGACACCATCGACAAAGAAGCTGAGGACGAGAAGATGCGCAAGCAGCTCGCGGAAAAGGGCGAGAAGATCTCGAACTCAGAAGTAATGAACATACTGCTCATCGGCGAAGACCTGCGCGACACTCAGAACGAAACGGCGGGCAACACCGACGTAATGATGATAATTTCCGTAAACACTAAGGACAAGACCATCACCATGACATCTATAATGCGCGACTGCTATGTAAACTTTCAGGACGCAAACGGCTGGTGGTACTCGACCCGTATCAACGCGGCGTACTGGCACGGCGGCGTAGAGCTTACGCAAAAGACCATCGAGGATTACCTGGGCATACAGATCGACAGGTACGTTCTTGTAAACTTCAAGGTATTTATCGACATAGTTGACACGCTGGGCGGTCTTGACCTTAAAGTTACCGACGAGGAAGCGAACGGCTATCCCGACGCTGACCCGAACGGCGACAACACGAGAGGTATGCAGAACCCCCTCGACGAGCAGAACAAATTCCTCGGCAACAAAAAAGGCACTGACTATATCAAGAAGGGCGGAAAGCTGCACCTAAACGGAAATCAGGCTCTTGCATACGCGCGCCTGCGCCACGTTGGAAACGCCGATTACGAGCGCACCGAGCGCCAGCGCAAGGTCATCAAGCAGATGATAAAGAAATCACGCAGCCTCTCGCTGGTAGAGATGGATAAGCTTGCGAACAAGATATTCCCACAGATAAAAACGAATGTCACAAAGACCGAGCTTGCTCAGCTGCTTTTAGATATGCTCGATTACCGCAACTACGAGCTTCAGGAAATGCGCGTGCCCGCCGACAACACCTTCACAAATCAGGTAATAAGCGGCATGGACGTGCTCTCAGTAGACTTTAACGCGAACGCACAGCTTTTCAAAGAGCTGGTATACGGCACGGTAGAGGTCAGCGAGAACGGAGAAGAGCAGAAGCAGGCCATCGAATAAGCAAATAAACAAGATATTTTTTTCAGACGGTGCAGACCAAAAATGCGCCGTCTGTTTTTTTGTGCCTTTTTCGACACATTTTTCGTGCTTTTCATATAATGTATCAAAGCTGAAATTTTACCCGCGCCTACTGCATAGATGGCAAAGCGGCGGGAAAAATATAGGTAAAGAAGCTTGGACTTTACACCCGAACAGTAGATCGAAAAAAGGAGTGCCGAAAAATGAGCGTACACAGAGGAGAGATATATTACGCCGACCTAAGCCCCGTAGTCGGCTCAGAGCAGGGCGGCATACGCCCCGTACTTATAGTTCAAAACGACGTGGGCAACCGCCACTCGCCGACGGTGATAGCCGCCGCGATAACCAGCCGCCACGATAAGGCAAAGCTGCCGACGCACATAGCCGTAGGCGGCGGAGAGTGCGGCTTGGCGAAAGACTCGATAGTATTGCTGGAGCAGATACGCACGCTGGATAAGCGCCGCCTGAAAGAGCGCATGGGCGAGCTGGACGAGGGTGCGATGTCGAAAATAGATTCCGCGCTTTCTATATCTTTCGGTCTGCACTGAGGAAACCGCTGACAAGTAAAATTACTTTTTATAGAAACTAGGGGCAATACCGCACAACTATTGTGTGCGAGATTGCGTGGTTCAATTTATAATTGAACCGTCAGATTTTTTGTCAGATTACCTAAAGCCGACGACGCTTAACTCGCGTTAAGCTAGGAGGTTTTGG
>OGYJ01002815.1_pt1 | contig 11103 bp, 10 predicted proteins | sample 1576531 | NCBI WGS metagenome assembly OGYJ01 (sample SAMEA3541574, study PRJEB24748) | human gut metagenome | biome: human gut; feature: human-associated habitat; material: faeces | place: China | collected 2012 | reverse complement strand
CTTGCCAATTTCCTGGTTTCCTATGCGGCACTCAGAAAATCCTGGCCGGGCGAGAAAGTGGAGCCATCTCGAATATTTTCATAATCCTTGAAAATGTCCTTGAAATATGTCATCATTAGTTCATGGGATGCAAAATCATAAAAGGTTGAGAAAGAGCAGGTATCATATATGAAAAAGAAGATCATTGTTGCAGTAGTGGTAGTTGTTGTGATTTTGGCGGCGATCGCGATTATCTCTGTCCTGGCACAGACCCCGGCACTGATCTGACCGGAAAGAAAGCAGGACAACGCTTATGAAACTGTTATATGGTACCGGCAATCCGGCCAAGGCAGCTGCCATGCAGAACCGCATAGCCGGACTTGGCATCGAACTGATCAGTCTGCAGGATCTGCGGGCACAGGGTGTGGAGATCCCGAATGTCCCGGAGACCGGCAATACACCTCTGGAGAATGCCAGGCAGAAAGCGCATGCTTATTATGAAGCTTTTCGTATGCCGGTATTTTCCTGTGATTCCGGGTTGTATTTTGAAGATGTCCCGGAGGCGGTCCAGCCCGGGGTACATGTGCGTACGGTGAACGGTGTGTATCTGACGGATGGGCAGATGCTGGAGCACTATATCGGACTGGTCAAACGCTATGGACGGCTTACGGCAAAATACCGCAATGCCATCTGCTATGTGCAGGATGAGGAACATGTATATGAGGCAATGGAGCCTGACATGGAAAGTGGGAAATTCTGGCTGACGGATGTACCTCACAGCAGCATCCGCAGAGAGGGGTTCCCACTGGACAGCATTTCTCAGGATCCCGGAACCGGAAAATATTTCTATGACCTGCCTGAGACGGCGGTGGATCAGGTGGCGGTAGAGGAAGGTTTTCTTACGTTTTTCCGGAGAATCTTACAGGCGGGAACGGTGAATATAAGCGGCAGCAGACAGTGAAATAACAAGTGCGCAGGGCGCCCCGCGGCGCTCGGATAGGAGAATATATGACAGTAACAAATGCAGTGGAAACAGCCATGAGTTGGGGAACTGTAAGCAGTGCAAGTATGGTGGGGATGGTGATATCTCTGCTATTATCCGTGGGCTTACCTATATTTTTAGGTATCTTTATCTATAAGAAGACAAAGGCATGGGTGCCGGCGTTCTTCATCGGTTGTGGAATTTTCGTGGGCTTTGCCATGATCTTAGAGCAGATATGTCATGCCATCGTGCTGACGGTGACCGGAAGCGTGATCCGGGACAATATCTGGCTGTATGCGATTTACGGTGGGCTTGCAGCAGCACTTTTTGAGGAGTGTGGCCGGTGGATCGCCATGAAATTCTTCCTGAAAAAACATCTTACCAGAGAAAATGCATTGATGTACGGAGCAGGACATGGCGGCATTGAGGCTTTTCTGATCCTTGGTATGTCTTCTATGAGCAATCTCCTAACCGCAGCCATGATCAACGGTGGACTGATGGAGAAGACTATGACGGCATTGGAGCCCGCACAACAGGAGGTAACCTACCATCAGCTCTCTGTTCTCTGGACCACGCCGGCTTACCAGTTCTACCTCGCACCGGTGGAGCGGATCAGTGCGATCGCTCTGCAGATTGCGTTGTCGATTCTTGTATACAGTGCGGTGAAGACAGGCAGAAATCTGCAGCTGGCAGCAGCCTTTGGACTTCATTTCGCAGTGGACTTTCTGACTGTGGTGTGTGCCTCCACGATTCCTACATGGGCATTGGAGCTGGGATTGCTGCTGGTGGTTGCAGTGATCTGTGTAGTGGTATACAAGCTGGTCTATCTGTCGCTGGCAGAGAAAAAAGCCTGACGGAGACAGAAGCCTGCAGATAAGAAGGAATGGATTAAAAAAAGGCGAACGTGTCATGAGTCATAAAATATGATATAAAAGATATGAGGCAACGAACAATGAAGATCAACAGAGAAAAAGCACTGGCAGCATTTCAGGAATACACGGACCGTTATGACAGCAGCCGGGACATGATCCGTCTGAAAATAGAACACACCTACCGGGTCTGCGGATTGTGCCAGCAGATCGCCAGATCTCTGGAGCTTCCGGAGGAAGAGGTGGACATTGCGTGGCTGACCGGACTGCTCCATGATGTGGGGCGGTTTGAACAGCAGCGGGTATATGGTACCTTCACCGATGCAGATTCCATCGATCATGCGAAATACGGAGCAAGGATTTTATTTGGTAAGGTCTGGGAAGAGAAACACGGACTTGCTTCCGGAAGTGAAGAAAGCCTGCCCGAGGAAATTCAGGCAGACGCTGGCATCAGTATTCGGGATTTCGTGGAAGATGCTTCCTGCGATGAGTTTCTGTGGACGGCGGTGTTTTATCACAGCGCCTATCGGATTCCGGAGGGACTGGAGGAACGAACGGCTATGTTCTGCCATATTTTACGGGATGCGGATAAGGTCGATATCTTGAAGGTCAATGTGGAATTTCCGTTGGAAGAGATCTACAATGTGGACACCAAGGTATTATATCAGGAGGAAGTGACGCCGGAAGTGTTGCAGAGCTTTGATGAGGAGCACGCTGTACTGCGTTCCCTGAAGAAAACAGCGGTGGATAATGTGGTGGGACATATTTCACTGGTGTACGAGCTGGTCTATCCAGAGAGCTGCCGTATTGTGAAGAGACAGGGGTATCTGGATCGGTTGATGAATTTTGAGTCGAAAAATTCTCATACGAGAAAACAGTTCGAGCATATCAGAGAACATATGAGAGAATATCTTGCCGGAAAATAATGTTGGATACCTGACAGACAGAAACCAAACTGAAAATCTCACGGATGGCGGAGAATACCGTTATTCGTGAGATTTTCATTTACAAAGAGCGAGTTTTCGTTTTGTATATCGCAGATTCCTCCTGCACAGACTAAACAGTAGCACTTGATTGATAACATATGCAAAATTATGTTATCGATCAAGTGCACGATTGTTATGCAAAAACAGGATGCCTGTAAAATGAGGCATCTTCGCAGAACGCGGGAAAGGAGTTTGCAATGGATGCATTGACTGGGGGAAGCGGCGGAACAGAAGCGTTTCCCTTGAATGAACTGCCGGTAGGATTCGGCATGGCGCTGGCGATGAATGAACAGGCCATGCAAGGCTATGCGGCACTGACAGAGACGGAGAAGGAACATCTGATCCTCCGGTGCCGGGATGCTGGATCCAAAGAAGAGATGGAGCGGATCGTGGCATCACTGGTACCGGGAGAATCGGCGGAAAGTGTTATTGCCAGCCTCCGTCAAGAGTAAGGATCTGTCCGGTGAGATAGGTTGGCGCCTGGATGAGCTGGAGGACAAGTTTTGCGACTTCCTCCGGCTGGCCCAGACGGTCCGCGGGGATCTCTTGCCGGAGAGCGTCCATTTCCTCCGGGGAGAAGCAATGATTCATGGCAGTGTCAATGATCCCACAGGAGATGGCGTTGACCTGGATATTGCTGGGCGCCAGCTCCTTGGCGAGAGCTTTGGTGAAGCTGTTCACGCCGCCCTTGGAAGCGGAATAGGCGACTTCCATGGAAGCTCCGACGTTTCCCCAGACGGAAGAAATATTGATGATACGTCCGCTGTGCTTCTGAAGCATCAGAGGCACTGCCAGACGGCTGGTGTAGAAGCAGGAGCTCAGGTTCGTATTCAGGACATGCTGCCATTCTTCGACACTCATATCCGTGAGCAGACCAATGTAAGAGATTCCGGCGTTGTTGACCAGTACATCCAGATGGTCCAGGGAGGCAAAAACTTTTTCGATGGCAGCGGGTTCCGATGCGTCCGCAGCCATGGCGGTGCAGGTGATGCCATATTTTTCTTCTAAACAGGCAGCCACTTCCTGAAGGTCCGGCAAGGTATGGCTACAGGTGAGGATCAGATGGTAGCCGGCTTCGGCCAGGGCTTCTGCGATGGCCTTACCGATGCCGCGGGAGGCACCGGTGACAAGAGCCAACGGTGCGTTCTTTATTGTATTCATATAAAGTATCCTTTCTGAATTCTACGGCACCCTTTGGAGATAAAACAGTGCCGAATGCTAAAAACCTGTAAAACGAGTGTAGCACAGATGGACTTGCTTTTCCATAGGGGAACTGCTACACTGGACAAAAGGAGAGAAAATTATGTACGATTTGATCATTATCGGTTCCGGTCCTGCAGGGCTGTCCGCAGCAGTCTACGGAAAGCGTGCGGGGCTGAACCTACTTATTATAGAAGAAAAGCCCATGAGCGGCGGACAGATTCTTAATACTTATGAAGTGGATAACTATCTGGGACTTCCCGGGATCAGTGGCTTCGACATGGGGATGACTTTCAGACAGCATGCAGAGAAGCTGGGGGCGGAATTCTTAGAAGCCACGGTACACAGTGTGGAAGAACGTGGCGATTACAAATGCGTCTACGCAGGAGACCGGGAACTGGAGACCCGTACGGTGATTTTTGCCACCGGTGCGGAGCACGCGAAGCTTGGTGTGCCCGGTGAGGAAGAATTAAACGGCATGGGTGTGTCCTACTGCGCTACCTGCGACGGAGCCTTTTTCCGAGGGAGAACGGTGGTTGTGGTCGGCGGCGGAGACGTGGCGCTGGAGGATGCTATCTACCTGGCGAGAACCTGTGAAAAGGTGTATCTGATCCACAGAAGAGACAGCCTGCGGGGAGCTATGGTATTGCAGGAGGAATTAAAGAGCCTTCCCAACGTGGAGATTCTCTATGACCATGTGGTTACAGAGATCTGTGGCGAGGACATGGTGGAAAAGCTGCGTATCAAAAATGTGAAGACAGAAGCGGAAGAAGATCTGGAGGCAGCAGGCATCTTTATCGCTGTAGGCATCCATCCCAACACGGAACTGCTGCGGGAACTGGTGGCAGTCGGTGAGGATGGCTATATTCCGGCAGGTGAGACCGGAGAGACTGACAGAGCAGGTATCTATGTGGCGGGTGACATCCGTAAGAAGCCTCTGCGCCAGGTCGTAACGGCAGTGGCGGACGGCGCTAATGCGGCGGTCAGCGCCGCGAACTATTGCAACCGTTTTCGTAAACAGTCATAGATTAGTAATAGATTCATTAAGAAATTTGAAAGAAAATTGAAAAATATTTAAAGAAAAAAGTCACCCTTGTGGTGGCTTTTTTTATGTAAAATATCCGCAAACCCGCATGAAATGGGAACTTTTGGAAATGCTGACAATTAATTTACTATATTGACAAAGGGAGGACTGCGTGATATATTTGTTAACAGATGTAACAAAATCGTAACAAATGATCCGAAAATATAAAGAAGTAAGTTAAGAAAGTAAGATAGCTCCAAGAGTTTCAGGAGGATAGAATGGCTCGTAAATCTGTAAAAATTACCGTGTGCACCATGGCAGCGGTTATGGCTTTTTCCGGAATGAATATTACCGCAGATGCAGCAGCATCTTCATCGGTACTTCCCAGCGGTGGTATTGAACTGACCCTGGCAAAGGGTAATAAGTTAGAGAGTCTGTCCGCAGGTACGAACAATACCAAACAGATTGAAAGTATTATTGAAACTGTACTCCGTGATGATCAGATGGACACGACCCCGGAAGCATCCGAGGAAGAATCTTTTAAGAATCTGGTCATTGCACAGGTAAATGATTATGTAAATGTAAGAAACATGCCCAGTGAGCAGGGTGAGATCGTCGGTAAGCTGTATGACGATTCCGTAGGTCTCTTCATCTCCGAAGAGAACGGCTGGTATCAGATCTCTTCCGGTTCCGTAACCGGTTATGTAAAAGCCGAGTACTGTGTGACCGGTGATGAAGCGGTAGAGCTTGCCAAAAAGGTAGGTACAAGACTGGCGACCGTTAACACCACAACCTTAAAAGTACGTACCGAACCTTCTTTAGAGGCTTCTGTATTAGGTCTGGTTCCATTGGAGGATGACCTGGTAGTATCCGATGAGACCGATGGCTGGGTACAGGTAGATACCGAGGAAGGTCTTGGATGGGTCTCCACAGAATTTGTTTCTCTTCATACGGAGTTCGTTGAAGCGGAATCCAAGGAGGAGGAAGAAAAGCGTCTGGCTAAGGAGAAGCAAGAGAGAGAAAGAGCCCGTGCCGCAGCGGCAGCGAAGGCAGCGGGAAGCAGTAAGAGTTCTTCCGGTAGTGCCCCCGCAGTTACCTATACAGCCAGCGGAGACAGCGAGATGGGTACTGCAGTTGCCGACTACGCATTACAGTTCGTTGGTAACCCTTACGTATACGGCGGATCCAGCCTGACTAACGGTACCGACTGTTCCGGATTTGTAATGAGTGTATATGCGAACTTCGGTGTAAGCCTTCCTCATTCCTCTTCCGCATTGAGAAGCAGGGGATATGACGTAGGCGGTCTGGCAAATGCACAGCCTGGTGATATTGTATGTTACTCAGGTCATGTAGCTCTCTACATTGGCAATGGACAGATCGTACATGCAAGCAGCAGCCGTACAGGAATCAAGATTTCAAATGTAAATTACAGTACACCATTTAAGGCTTGCAGAATTGTAAATTAGGAAATTAGTAATACTTTCTATAATGTGTTTGAAAGGGCATTTTCGGTAAGAATCGAAGGTGCCCTTTTCCGTTATCAAAAAAATGTGAATTTTTGTATATTTTGACGAAAAATCACTTCCCAAACAGGGGTTGGGTGTGCTATAATACTAAACATAGAAAGTACATGTGCTTCACGCACATTTTTTATTTTCTATAGTTCGACGTAAAGGAGCTGGGGCATATGAATTACATCATAAGTGGAAAGAACATTGAGGTTACAGACGCACTGAAGCAGGCGATTTACGAGAAGCTTGAGAGAATCGAGAAGTTCTTCGGTGAAGACACAGCAGCACAGGTTACACTTTCGGTAGATAAGGACCGTCAGAAGATTGAGGTTACGATCCCGATGAAGGGACATACGATTCGTGCAGAACAGGCGAGCGATAATATGTATGTATCCATCGATTTGGTTGTGGAGATTATCGAACGTCAGGTAACACGCCATAAGAAGCGTATTTTGGACAAGGAACAGAATTCCGGTTATATCAATAACGATTTCTTCGATGTAGAAGGACTTGAGGATGAGGATGTCCAGATTATCCGTAGCAAGAAGGTTGTGTTAGAGCCTATGTATCCGGAGGATGCATGCATCCAGATGGATCTGCTTGGACATAATTTCTTCGTATTCCGTAACGCAGAGACAGACAAGGTAAATGTAGTCTACAAGCGTAGAGGCAATACATTCGGATTGATCGAGCCAGAATTTTAACAGTTTCAGTTATGTATAGAGGGTTATGAAAAAACGGTATCCCGGAGACGAAGGTCTCCGGGATATTTGTTATTATAGGATATTTTCTATATGGGAATGGTATTTCTGACATGGAAACTTCTTGCGTTACCTACCATTTAATGTTATATTACAAGTTGTGGTATTAGAATGAGTTACGCTCAGGGAGGTAAGAAATGAGCTTATTTGAAAAAGTGTTTGGAACACATAGTGATAAAGAGCTAAAGAAAATATATCCGATTGTAGATAAGATCGAAGCGCTGGATTCAACCATGCAGGCGTTAAGTGATGAAGAGCTGAAGGCAAAGACTCCGGAATTCAAGGAACGTCTTGAAAAGGGCGAGACACTGGATGATCTGCTTCCAGAAGCATTTGCCGTTGTCCGTGAGGCAGCAGACCGTGTTCTTCATATGAAGCATTACCGCGTGCAGCTGATCGGTGGTATCCTGCTGCATCAGGGACGTATCCCGGAGATGCGTACTGGTGAAGGTAAGACATTGGTTTCTACACTTCCTGCATATTTGAATGCACTCGAAGGAAAGGGTGTTCATATCGTAACTGTCAACGACTATCTGGCAAAGCGTGATGCTGAGTGGATGGGACAGGTACACGAATTCCTTGGACTGACGGTAGGTGTGATCTTAAACAGTGATAAAAACGATGCAAGACGTGCCGCTTATAACTGCGACATTACATATGTTACAAATAACGAGCTTGGTTTCGATTACCTGCGTGACAACATGGTTATTTACAAGGAGCAGCTCGTGCAGCGTGATCTGCATTATGCGATCGTCGATGAGGTCGATTCCGTACTCATTGATGAGGCGCGTACGCCATTGATCATTTCCGGACAGAGCGGAAAGTCTACCGACTTGTACAAGATGTGTGATTATCTGGCGCGCCGTATGAAGCGTGGTACTGCTTCGATGGAAATCAGTAAGCTCGATGCCATCATGGGTACAGAGATCGAGGAAGATGGAGATTACTTAGTCGATGAGAAGGATAAGCAGGTTGTACTGACTGCACAGGGTGTCAAGGAAGTTGAGCAGTTCTTCCATATCGACAACTTCTCAGATGCAGATAATATTGATATCCAGCACAACATGATCATGGCATTGCGTGCACATGCGCTCATGTTCCGTGATAAAGATTACGTTGTTAAGGATGACGAGGTTTTGATCGTCGATGAGTTTACCGGACGTATCATGCCGGGACGTCGCTTCTCGGACGGTCTGCATCAGGCGATTGAGGCAAAGGAAAACGTAAAGGTAAAACGTGAGAGCCGTACACTGGCAACGATTACTTTCCAGAACTTCTTCAACAAATATAAGAAGAAGGCAGGTATGACAGGTACTGCTTTGACAGAGGAAGAAGAGTTCCGTGAGATCTACGGCATGGACGTTGTCGTTGTTCCGACAAACCTGCCGGTACAGCGTATTGATCATCACGATTCTATATTTAAGACAAAGAAAGAAAAACTGAATGCAATTGTACAGGCGGTTGTGGAAGCGCATGACAAGGGACAGCCGGTACTGGTTGGTACAATCACGATTGATGCATCCGAGGAACTGAGCCGCATGCTCACAAAGCGTGGCATCCAGCACAAGGTATTGAATGCGAAGTTCCATGAGTTAGAGGCTGAGATCGTTGCCGATGCCGGACAGCGTGGTGCAGTTACGATCGCAACCAACATGGCTGGTCGTGGTACCGATATCAAGCTTGGCGAGGGCGTGGCAGAACTCGGTGGTCTGAAGATCATCGGTACAGAGCGTCATGAGTCCCGTCGAATTGATAACCAGCTGCGTGGTCGTGCCGGACGTCAGGGCGATCCGGGTGAATCACGTTTCTACCTGTCCCTGGAGGATGACCTGATGCGTCTCTTCGGTTCAGAGCGTCTGATGAATATGTTCAACGCCATGGGCGTACCGGAGAATGAGCAGATCGAGCACAAGATGCTTTCCAAGGCGATTGAGAAAGCACAGATGAAGATCGAGACCAACAACTACGGTATCCGCGAGAACCTGTTAAAATACGACGAGGTTATGAACGAGCAGCGTGAGGCAATCTACGCAGAGCGCCGCCGTGTACTGGATGGCGAGAATATGCGTTCCGTTATCATGAAGATGATCACGGATATCGTAGAAAACGCCGTAGATATGTCCATCTCTGATGAGCAGGAACCGGCTGAGTGGGATTTGTCCGAGTTAAATTCCCTGCTGCTTCCGGTTATCCCGTTAGAGCCGATTCAGCTGACGGAAGACCAGCAGCATATGAAGAAAAATGAGCTGAAACATATGCTCAAAGAGGCGGCAACGAAGCTTTATGAGACACGCGAGGCAGAGTTTACAAGCGCGGAACAGGTACGCGAGATGGAGCGCGTGATCCTTCTGAAAGTGGTTGATGCAAAGTGGATGGCTCATATCGACGATATGGATCAGCTGCGCGAAGGCATCGGTCTGCAGGCATATGGTCAGAGAGACCCGCTGGTTGAGTATAAGATGAGCGGCTATGAGATGTTCGACAGCATGACGGCAGCGATCCGTGAGGATACCGTCCGTATTCTGTTCCACATCCGTGCAGAGCAGAAGGTCGAGCGTGAACCGGCTGCCAAGGTAACGGGAACCAACCGTGACGACAGCACCGTGCAGGCACCGAAGAAGCGTGAGGAGAAGAAGATTTACCCGAACGATCCGTGCCCATGCGGTTCCGGCAAGAAGTACAAACAGTGTTGTGGACGGAAGCTGTACGCGAAGAATTAATAGATGAAAGAAGGCAGGCTGCTGTGATTTTGCAGCAGTCTGTGCAGAAAATTCCCGAAACTATGGCGAAATACCTGGTTCCGGGAATTTTTCCAAATATAAAAAAGAGTTACGGTCTATATGTGTGTGATCCGTAACAAAATATAACTGAAAGAATGCTGAACCGTTGAGGAAAATGGCAGCAGATAGATGAGAATGGAGAAGGTGAGAGCATGGTTGAATTAGATCAGTTTAAGTATACATTATCAACCTACGATGAGACGCTGAAAGAGGTCAAGGATTCCCTGGATCTGGAAAATAAGGAGCGCCGCATCACGGAGCTTGACAAATCAATGGAAGAACCGGGCTTCTGGGATGATCCGGAGCGCTCGACCAAGACGGTCCGTGAGGCGAAAAATCTCAAAGATACCGTGGATGGCTACAAGCACCTTGAACAGCAGTATGAGGATATCCAGGTCATGATTGAGATGGGCTATGAGGAAAATGACCCGGCGATGATTCCGGAGATTCAGGAGATGTTAGATGAGTTCGTCAAAGAGCTGGAAGAACTCCGCACAAAGACACTCCTGTCCGGCGAGTACGACGGCTGCAACGCGATCCTCAAGCTGAACGCGGGCGCGGGTGGTACCGAGGCGATGGACTGGTGCAGTATGCTGTATCGTATGTACCAGCGCTGGGCGGACAAAAAGGGCTTTACGACCGAGGTGCTTGATTTCCTGGACGGCGACGAGGCGGGACTTAAGTCCATCACACTGCAGGTCAACGGCGAAAATGCCTACGGCTACCTGAAATCGGAGAAAGGTGTCCATCGTCTGGTCCGTATTTCCCCGTTCAACGCGGCTGGCAAGCGTCAGACCTCGTTCGTTTCCTGTGATGTCATGCCGGATATTGAAGAAGATCTGGATGTGGAGATCAACCCGGATGACCTGCGGATCGATACCTACCGTTCCAGCGGTGCCGGCGGACAGCACATCAACAAGACGTCATCTGCGGTCCGTATCACCCATATCCCGACCGGCGTCGTTGTCCCGTGTCAGAATGAGCGTTCCCAGTTCCAGAACAAGGACAAGG
>OGYJ01002809.1_pt1 | contig 11140 bp, 10 predicted proteins | sample 1576531 | NCBI WGS metagenome assembly OGYJ01 (sample SAMEA3541574, study PRJEB24748) | human gut metagenome | biome: human gut; feature: human-associated habitat; material: faeces | place: China | collected 2012 | reverse complement strand
CCTGCATTTCGGGCAAATGCCTTTAAATGAAATCAAAAATTCAATTCCATGAGTGTTATAAATTCATACTATTCTTAATAAGGATTGTATCTCTCTTTTATCCTATTGTCAATATAATAATAGTAATTATTACTACACGAAACATCCGCATCCGATCAGCACGCCGACCCCCACGATCACCATCAACACTGCGGTTCCGTACATCAACCGGTTTGCCCGGCGGATATCCTTCGGCTCGATCTGCCTTTTCACATCGCCAATCGTTGGTTTCTCATATAGCTTTCCAAAATAATATGCATTTCCGGCAAGCTGCAATCCAAGCGCACCCGCACACGCCGATTCCGTCTGTGCGGAGTTCGGACTTGCATGGTTTCGTCGATCCCGCAAATGAATCCGTGCCGCCAGCCATATCCATACCCAAAATGCCTGCCGCACCAACCATCAGCCACGCGGAAAGTCGTGCCGGAATGAAATTCACGACATCGTCCACACGCGCCGCACACGTTCCAAAATACCGGTATTTGTCGTTCTTATATCCAAGCATGGAGTCCATCGTATTAATTGCTTTGTACACCCACGCACCGACCGGTCCGAACAAAAACATATAAAAAAGCGGGGCGATCACGCCGTCCGACGTATTTTCAGCGACCGTTTCCACCGCGGCCTTCGCGATGCCTTCCTCAGTGAGCGATGCTGTATCTCTGCCGACGATCATGGATACCGCCGTTCTCGCCTGTTCCACATCCCCGGCTTCAAGTGCCTTGCACACCTTCATACTCTCCCGACGAAGCGAGCAGGCTGCCAGCATCTGGTATGACATCCAGATTGCCACAACCAGATACAATGTATGATGAATCCGGTTGCACCCATATAGGATTCCTGCCGCCACAAGCAGTGACACCGTTATCACGATCACAACTGTAAATGTTCCTGTCACCTGTTTTTTACGGATATCCGCGTCGCGATCTTCCCGTATCCGAAACCGCTTGCGCATCCACGCCTCCACATGGTCGATCAGCCAGCCCATCCCCTGTACCGGGTGCCACAGCCAGTGTGGATCACCGAATATCAGATCAAGCAGACATGCAATTATAATGATAAATATACGTTCCTGTAACACGGTCACTTTTCATTTCCTTTCATAGCTGCATTGCATATTTGTATTCCGTACTGTTAGTTACCTGACATACCTCACACGACCTTGCCTTTACATAGTGCCCCCATCACATCTATTTCATAGCATCAGGCACCGTTTTTCATACCGTGCGGCAATTTCATTTTCTCATAAGATACAATCTGCATCCCATCCGCTGTCGCTTCTAACCATCCTGCAATTCCCTCGCCCGGCTTCACCTGCCAGTCAAAATAATCCTTGTGTGGCTCTGACAACTGATCCATCAGTGCCATGATCGTGCCTCCGTGTGCGACGATAATGATCGTGTCTGACAGGGATGTGTGCGCCGTCTCTATTCTCGATGAAACGTCACATCGTAACCGTTTTTGTTCTTCTCTGCTTTCCGCATCCACGAACACCTTCTCAAATCCCCGCATCACACGGTCTGTAAACTCCGCTTTCGTCTCACCGCCCGGAAACGCCGTCGTACCGCCACTGTCGATGTAGCGCTGGTAATCGGGATTGCCATTTAATTCCGCATAATTCTTGTATTCAAATTCACCGAACCGGCACTCTGCAAGCTCCGGGATTTCCACCTTTCCTGCATCCGGGAACAAAATATCCGCCGTCTGCTTTGCGCGCAGATACGGGCTGACGTAGACAACCTGATTTTTGTTTTCGTTTTTTTCACTATACTGCTCACATGTGATTTTCCCCGGTACAATTTCGATTTCGTCATGTACACTATCTGCCACGGTTCTACCATTCATCGGCACCTGTTTCTGCCAGAACTCCTGCATACCTCGCAGATCTTCCACGCTCTCCGGAAGCAGTCCTTCATCCGTCGTACCGACATACCGATGTTCTTGATTTCCCTGCGTCATGCCATGACGGATTAATACAATCTTTGCTTTCATATCACTTAATCCTCGTTCCGATTCCTGCCGTCACGCGGATAACCTGCTCCGCCTGACTTGCCAGATAGCAGTTTACGCGCCCGTTCTTCTCGCGAAACTCCCGTTCAAATGCATCAATCGGCACAATGCCGCTTCCGACCTCATCGCTGACCAAAACGAGCTTGTCTGCATTTCCGGCAAGAACCGCTTTGTTCATAAGCTGCTTTGTCTCTAATTCCGGATCGCCGCCCTGCTGCATCGTCTTCCGCACATATTTATGAAAATTGTTGATGATCTGATGTCCTTCTTTGAAATTTGCCTTGGCATACTCGAACTTTCCCTGGTATGCACCACCGATTATTAAGATCATAGCGTTCCCTCTTTATACTTTTTATATTTCTTTATACCTTTTTATACTTTTTCGATTATTTTATACTTCTTTATACTTTTTCTGCAAGATACATTTTCATATTGCATAATTTTTTTTATTTTTCCCAACCTTTTCCTCTTCTCGTCCGTCTATATATTGAACGGACGGATTGCAAAATTGTTCCGTATCATTTATATTCAATACATGATTATGTGCAGCAGACGATTCTGTCTGCGCATAACGCGTGTCTTATTAAATATTTACTTAAAGGAGAGACTATCAAAATGAAGAAAAAACTTACAAAGACACTGGCACTTGGACTGTCACTGGCAGCCGCCCTTACACTGACAACCGGTTGTGGCAAAAAAGAAGATACCACATCGGACACTTCTGCTCCGGCAGTAACAAGCGAAAGCAGTTCCGATAATTCCGGAAGCGAAACAGCAGCCGGTACGATCGACTACACCATCTGTCCATGGGTGTTCAGCCGCGGGCTTTCAGACGCAGAGACATTGGAATTGCCAGAGGGTGCCGGTCTGTACGGAATGACATTCCCGGTTACGACGGATACGCTTTTTAACATGTCTTACAGCACATCCGACGTGCCACTTACGGATGCACTGGATGAATCCGCATATTCCGTATCTTTTTATGAGGATAATTACTCCCTTCCCCAGCTGTTGATAGACGAAGACGATATGACCATTGACGAAGCCCTTGACAAGAATCTCTGGTCACTGTTCAGTACATATTTAGATTACGATGCTTTCGGGGTTTCCGAGGATTCTTACAACGACGTCTACAACTTTTACGACGATCCGAATCCTGCATATATCTATATGGATATGCTGACAACCATGTTTGGTGCCCCAAATTATATCTGTTTCAGCAACGACTATGATGCAGAAAAGTCCGTCGAAGAAAATACCCAGTACTTTGTTGACACGTTCCTGCATCCGGAAAAATCGGATGACCAGTTCTCATCATATCTAATGTACATTGGCTGGCAATTTGAAGATTTTGGAATTGCGGTAGACTTCTTTGACACTTTTCGTTACAGTGAGACAAGCGGATATTACGTATATCCGGAGAATGAAGTTGGATTTACATACGTTCCAATCCAGAAAGGAACCCTGGAAGACTATTTCTTAGACACCTTTGATGGTCGCTATGGAACAAACATCGTGAAAGAACTGATGGCAGAGAAAACGGCTTTGTTCGGCGATGTCGAATACCTGACACCTGAGGACAAGATCGTGAACCTTGTCAAGTCTGCCAACAGCACCGCTTCCACAACCGATGCAGAAACAACAAAAAGTACAACAGATTCTTCCAACTATGTGGATGTTGACCGTGATTTCAGTGAAGCTGCAAATGATGTCTATATGGCAATCACCGACTGCTTCAAGCTCGGCGGCGAAGATACACTCGTCTTAAATGGTACAACCAATAAGGGCATATTCAAGACAGGCGATCCTGTCTATGTACAGCTCACAAACGGCAAGGTTGTAGAAGGCACGATCAGCCGCATGGAGCAGCTCCGTCAGGATGTCACGGAATCTACCCTCGGCGAAAGCATTGGTATCATGGTCGATGGACTTAGCTTAAGCGATCGGGATTATGTGACTGGTGGTGTCATCGTTGTTAAATAACATGCACCAAAACGACGGTTCCAATTAACATCCAGAGCTCGCACATCTGCAGGAAATATCCAGCCAGATCGCCGGTGATCCCGCCAAAGGTGCGATACGACATGAACCGATAATAGAAAAACATCAGTATGGCGATGCCTGCGACCACAAGTGCTGCAACCGGCTGTATCACACAGCCTGCGGCAATGCAGGCAATAAGCCATACGAACATGATCACCTTTGAGCGATTATTTACAAGGCGTGCAGTATCTGCCAGCATGCCTTCTTTTTTTGCTTTCTGAAATGTGAGTACCGAAAGTCCAGACAAGGTACGTTCCAAGATGAATCCGATGGCAAAGACCGCCAGCATCCGCATAGGATTTCCATCCTTCCCGATCGTTGTCAAGCTGCCATTCACAGCAGCCTCCCCCGCTCCTGCCGTCTGCACTCCGGCAGCAAGCTTTACAGAACTTGCAGTTACAAGCTCATACATACATCCAAAATAAATCAGGAAATACAGACAGCCGCGGATAATTGCAAATGCCCCGGTATGCGGATCCTTCAGAATCTGCAGCTTCTCCTCCTTGGATTTATAAGAAGATTTCGCATCCACGGTATCTAAGAATCCATCCATGTGGATGCCGCCTGTGATCAGGATCGGGAATACCGTAAGAAGTGCCGCTGTGAAGACTTCCGACCACTGCAAGAAAACGCCAAAGAGATACCAGATCGCGAACTCACCCGCACCAATCACAGCCCCAACCAGAGGGAACGCACACATGCTGTACTGCAAGGCTTTCGGGTCCCATTTGAAATGCGGCATTGGTATCTTGGAATAAGTTGAAAATGCAATTAAGATTGCTTTCATCATAGTTGCTTGTCTCCTCTGATCAATTTACTCAAACTTTTTGTTCTTATTTCTCCTACTTGCTGTTGTTCCTACATGGGGATTTTTTGATAATTCTAAACTTTTTACCCAATTTTGACTTACCCATTTCTCTGAAATTGGGGATGTTTTTCATATTCCAATTTTCTCCCCAATGATTTCTCATTTTTCTGCATTATGATTGGGGAATTTTCTTCCATTCACAATTTCTACCCAATTCCTACTCTTAACCTTACTTCCCCATTGGGTGATTTTTCTTGACTATGACCGGAATCCCACAGACAACCTCCGTCACGGTTTCTGCCACCCGTGCGAGTGCGCAGTTAATCTCTGCCAGATTCTTCACATACTCCCGCGTGCTTTCATCGTAAGTCAGGCTTCCGCCATCGGAGAACACATCATTGGTGACGATCACCACATCCTGCACACGCGTAGATAAATCAATGAGCGCCTGTACGATTTTCTTGCTCACCGGTGACAGTGTCTCTGACATACCGACACCTGCTTTCTCCACTTCCGACATTGTTTCCGCTAGTCCGCCATCATCACTATCCGGTTCCAGATACATCTCATTGGCAAGCAGATTTGACATACATTCAAGCAGCAGCACATCCTGCCGCTTCGCCACAATATGTTCCACATGCCGGTAACATTCGACCGTATCAAACCCCTTGTCGGCACGCATCGCGCGGTGGCGTTCAATCCGCTGCATCGTCTCCGGATCAATCTCCGTCGTATTCCATTTATACGGATACATCGTCGCAATGTAGAGCAGCCGTCCTTCGCCCTGCAAGGACATGGCGAAGCTTTCTGCATACGATGATTTCCCGCTGGCACTTCCGCCATACACAATATGTAACATCGTCTATTTACCTTTCTTTAGAAGCCCATATCCGCAAGGTCACTGCTTGTAGTCGTCCGATCCGGATCATAAGCTAAACTAATGTGTGAAACAGTCAGACTTTCATCAACCTGAACCTGCAGGTCATATGTAGCAAAATTAATAATGTATTGGATCGTATTTCCTGTCTTCAAATATTCCTCCGGCGTCTTATATTTCTCCAGTTCCTGCAATCCGGTAAACGGTTCTTCGTGAAACGTGATCACGCCAAGGTTACTGTCACATGTGTAATATTTCCGGTTATTTTTCTCCTCCAGTTCTCCATATTTCTTGATCTCATCTATATGAAGATACTCGTATACCTGCTCCAGCGAATCCCCGATCTGAATCGGTCCCTTATAATATGTATCATACTCCGGCTGCGATTTATCTATGCTCATGTGGATTCTTCTGTCATTTTCGCTCTCTTTCGAGACAATATACACGGAAGCTCTGTAGTTTCTATCCCCGTCAATCTCATACGGACACATCAGAACCTGCGCCTTCATATTATCAGCATAGTACACAAAATAATCCCTTGTATCATTCACGCTGTTTGCCATGCCAATATTGTTCTCCATCATAATCGCACTCATTCTGTCACCCTCGGACAGCGTATGCTTCATAAATGTAAACTCATCAAATCCAAACGTAAATTCAATCGAATGCGGTCCCGTATCCTTCGAATTCCAATTTTGTCTTACAAATACAACGCCGAGTACGCCAGCCACAATCAGTACTACACCCGCTATAATTATCCATATCTTTCTATGTTTCATGCGTTCCCCCTATTCTTCCGGCTTTCCATCCCGGCTGTATGCTTCAATCGACAGATCATCAAAGGTTCCCATATTTTTATAGATGGAAAATGCCATATCCAAAAGTGGAAATAACATCATCGCTCCGCTGCCTTCGCCCAGACACAGCTTGCCATGTATCACTGCCGGAAGTCCGAGTGCGTTCAGTGCCAGCCTTCCACTCGCTTCCTCCGACGCATGCGATGCCAGAAGATAATCCACAACTTCCGGTTCCATCCGCATCGCAACGAGCGCCGCCACACAGGTGATCGCACCATCCAGCACGACCGGAATCTGATATTGTCTGGCACCTAAGAATACGCCCACCATCCCGGCGATCTCCAGCCCGCCAAGCTCAGCGAGTAGCTGCTTCGCATCGGTCGTTCCCTGCACACGCGCAAGTGCCTGCGTGATCACCTGCACCTTTCTTGCAAGTCCGGCATTATTGAGTCCGGCGCCGCGCCCGGTCACCGTATCCGCTGGCAGATCAAGCAGTGCCGCAAGCAGGGCAGAGGTCGGAGTTGTATTTCCGATTCCCATCTCACCAACCGCTAATATCTCATAGCCTTTTTCTTTACATTCCCGTACAAGCTCTTTTCCTGCTTCAATTGCGCGGTCGCAGATTTCCATCAACATCGCAGGTTCCTTCGCAAGATTCCCGGTTCCAGCCTGTACCTTCCGGTTTATCATATGTCCCATACCGAATGTCGCATCCGGATATGCTTCTCCCCGCATACCGATATCGACGGCATACACATCCACGCCTGCCATCTGCGCCATATAATTGACACCGGAACAGCCGTGTGCAATATTCTCCGCTACGACCTTTGTCACGCTGGCATCGGTCTGCGTCACGCCCTCTGCCACAACGCCGTGATCTGCGCACAGCGTCAGCAGTGCCCGCCGCTTATAATCACCGGGATTCACTGTCCCGGCAATCGCACAAAGTCTGGCAACCATATCCTCGAACACGCCGAGACTGTCGATTGGCTTCGCGATCGCATCCCATTTTCCCTTTGCCTGTGTATAGATTTTCTGCTGTGTTTCATTCATAATTTCTTACTTCTCCATATCCCGCAGCTCATACAACAGCGCATTGCAGATTGCCGCGGCAATATTGCTACCGCCCTTCCTGCCTCGTGCCACAATATACGGCACAGGTGTCCGCATGATGAGTTCTTTCGCTTCCACCACATTCACGAAGCCAACCGGCACACCAATAATGCCGCATGGATGCAGCTTTCCTTCGTCGATCAGCTCATACAGACGCACCAGCGCGGTCGGTGCATTTCCAATCGCGAAAATAAGCGGCTTGTCTAACATGCACGCCTTCTCCATACTTGCTACTGCCCGCGTGGAACCTTGTTTCTTCGCAATCTCTGCCACGTCGTCATCGCTCATAAAGCAGTAGACCTCACCACCGTATTTCGCAAGTTCTTTCTTGTTAATGCCGGATTTCGCCATCTGCGTATCCGTGACAATACAGGCTCCATTTTTAATCGCCGTATGGAACTGTTCCACTGCCAGCTCAGAAAATGTCAGATTCTTCAAATAATCAAAATCCGCCGACGTATGGATTGCCCGCTTGATAATCGGTGCCTGAAGCGGATCTAATTCAACATTTCCTAGCTCCTCTGTGATAATCTCGAAGCTTCGTTTTTCAATTTCCTGTGGCAGCACCTGCTGTAACTGTATCTCTTCTAACATAATACCCTCTTACTCTTCTCTTCCCTCATTACTAACCAAAAACTATATTATCTATTTTCATCTATTTTCATTCTCTGTACTATTTAAAAATAGATGATAGAAAAAATTCTCCGCACCCGCGTAATACAGGTGTGGGAATCCGGCGAACGTTCCTTTCTTCTTCACCATACACGGATAGGTCTTCTGCTTGGAAAGGGGCTTCCACGCCAAACAGGCATCGCCACAATCCGTGCTATCCCAGTAGTGAAACTCATGTCCGCGCAAAACCGTATTCACGGCAAATGCATCCGCTTCCTGCGGTGCCAGCTCCACATACCCAAATCGCTGTAGCCGCTCTGTCCGGAATCCTGCACCATCCAAGAAACCGACCATCTCATATACATTTCCCTCTGCATCGGCAAGTGATTTGCCAAGATATAAGAAACCGCCACATTCTGCATGGCACGGCATGCCTGCTTCCAATGCCTGCCAGACAGACGCACGCATCGACTGATTCTCGTACAACTGCTTTGCATAAAGCTCTGGGTAACCGCCGCCAAAGATCAGTGCGTCCACCTCCGACACATGCGCATCTGTCAGCGGAGAAAAGTACACAAGTGTCGCTCCCATATCCTCTAACATGCGCAGATTCTCCCGATAATAAAAGGAAAATGCCGCATCTCTTGCCACGCCAATGCGATAACCGGCTGGGAACTTGCTTTTTTCTGTCTCACCTGTCGCCTTCTGTATCTGCAACATCTCTGCTTGTGCCGCGATCTCCAGAATCCCGTCAATATCAATCGTTTTTCTGGCAGCTTCCGCAACTGTTTCCACCCAGTCTCTCTGCTTCTGCATTTCATCCGGTTGCAGCAGTCCAAGGTGTCTGGATGGTACCGCAAATGATGCATCTTCCGGCAGATATCCAAGCACTGGAATCCCACATTCCGTCTCGATCACATGCTTGATCCGGCTGTAAAACATCGGTGATACACGGTTTAATATCACCCCTACAATCCGGCTGTCCTTCTTATATTCCATAATTCCGCGGATGATCGCCGCAAGCGTGACACTCGCGCCCTTCGCATCCACGATTAAAACGACCGGTGTCTTCGTAACCTTGCTTAATTCATAAGAGCTTGCCATCGTCGTTGTTCCACCAACACCGTCGTAATATCCCATGACGCCTTCCATCACGATCAATTCTGCATCCTTCGTGTCTCGCGCCAGGATGCGTCCAATCGCATCAGCATCCGCAAAGAAGGTATCCAGATTTCCAGTGTCGATTCCGAGCACCGTCCGGTGAAACATCGGATCGATATAATCCGGACCGCATTTATACGCCTGTACCTTTATATTCTGTTTTTTTAATGCTGCCAGCACACCACACGTCACGGTTGTTTTTCCGCTGCCACTCCGTGTCGCTGCGAACATCACGCGTGGGGTATTTACCTGGATATTATTCTTGTGTTGCATTGTTTCTCCCCGACTGTAACTGTACATGTTATACCATTGATTCTTACCAGCTGTTCCTGTCCATTTTCCATACTATTGTTTCTTCTCGGCTGTTTCTGTGCATTTTCTATACTATTGTTTCTTCCGGTCGCTCCTGTGCATTTTCTATACTATTGTTTCTTCCGGTCGCTCCTGTACATTTTCTATCCCATCGTCACGATCCACACCGGATTTTGTGCTTGCATCATATGATACGGGCCAGCTTCGCGGCTGCGCGTCACCGCCATCTGTACCATATTAAAATCCACGTTATGCCGCTTCGCTATGTCTGCCAACGTAAGCATTTCTGCCTGCGTCTCCAATGTGACCGCAGTCAGAACAATGCGTGCGTTCGGATTTTTCGCATAGATCTGATCCATGATCTTGAACAGATTTCCGCCATTTCCTCCGATAAATACATGCGTCGGTGCAGGAAGCGTTGGAATCACTTCCGATGCCTCGCCCGCAAGGATCTCCATATTTCCCACATGAAACTTCTCTCGGTTCGCATGCAACAATTCCACAGCTTCTGGCTTTTTCTCAATCGCATATACCGTTCCCTGCTCAGTCAGGAGTGACAACTCAATGGATACTGAACCCGTTCCCGCTCCTACATCGTAAATGACTGGTGCAGGATTGCTTGTCATGCATTGCCCGCTGTTCTGATCATATTTCACCAGTCCTGTGTCTTCCTGAATTCCAAGCTTTGCGATTACAACCATCCGCACTTCTTCCTTCGTCATCGGCACCTTACCCCGGATAAACATTTCATCTTTGATTCCCGGAGCTAAACGCCTTGGCTGCGGATGATCATTTATAAATATCGCAACCGCCAGCTTATCAAATGCTTCCTCACATAGATTTTTGGCATACTTCTTTGTAATTTTCTCATCAGGATATGACAACCGCTCTCCAACGACTACCGCGATTTCTCCCAATCCCACTTCGGTAAGCCGCTTACAGACCTCTGCCACCTGATTTTCACCACCAAGCAATGTACCAACCTTCGCATGATGCAGCACCTTCGCTGGAATATTTGCAGAGACGCCATGATTGCTGATAAGCTCTGCATCCTCCCATGCCCAGCCAATTTTGTCAAACAAATACTGAACAGACGAGAGTCCCGGAATATAACAAAGCTCATAAATTGTTTTATCTGCCTGTATCTGTTCGGTTGTTCCTGTCGTGTCATCCACCATATTGCAGACTTTCCCCACAGCCTTCCGCAACATCATGGAAAGCTTCTTCGCGCCAGAATAAAAGCCAATATCCCCGGAGAACACTACCGCAATCGTCTCTCCGACATGATTTTGAATCAGTTCTGCAATTTCTTCTGCCTTATACGCATTATAAAATGTCTGCTCCGCGTCGCGCCCATCTTCTTCACAG